>Ga0116231_10009616_pt1 | contig 16158 bp, 12 predicted proteins | sample S1TSphgellanicum_2_FD_89695 | JGI IMG/M metagenome (GOLD analysis project Ga0116231, IMG submission 89695) | Host-associated microbial communities from peat moss isolated from Minnesota, USA - S1T2_Fd - Sphagnum magellanicum MG | ecosystem: Host-associated > Plants > Peat moss > Unclassified...
ATCGCCGCCGAGAGCGAAGCCTTCGCCGTCGTCACCACCTTTGAGCGCAAGCCGCAGTTCGCCGCCACTGTCCCCAATATTATCGCCGTCGATGCGGCGTTGGGCGACATCGCCGCCCTGCCCGCCCAGCCGGTGACGCGGCAAGAGACGGGCGCGACGCCTGAAGACGCCGCCTATCTGATCTACACCTCGGGCTCTACGGGTCGCCCCAAGGGCGTCGTGATCCGCCACGCCAACATCGCCTTTCAGCTCCGGTCCGAGGCCGCCGTCCTGGGCGCCACCTGCGAGGATCGGGTCTACGCCGGGGCCTCGCTGGCCTTCGACATCTCGGTCGAGGAGATGTGGGCCGCCTTCCTGAATGGGGGCGAGTTGTTGATCGGGTCGGAGACCTTGAACAAGGCAGGCCCCGATCTGGCCGCCACCCTGGCCGCTCAAGGGGTGACGATCTGGTGCCCGGTGCCCTCGCTGCTGGCGGTGATCGATCAGGATGTGCCGAGCGCCAGGATTATCAACGTCGGGGGAGAGGCCTGCCCGCCCGAGTTGGCGCGCCGCTGGGCGAGGCCCGGCCGGCGGATGCTGAACACCTATGGCCCCACCGAAACCACGGTCACCGCGACCTGGACGGAGCTGAAGGCCGGCAAGCCGGTCACGATCGGAACCCCGCTGCCGGGCTTCACCGCCTGGATCGTCGATGAGACGCTCCAACCCGTGAAGCCTGGCGGCGAAGGCGAACTGGTGATCGGCGGGCCGGCCGTGGCCTTGGGCTATCTACACCGCGAGGAACTGACCGCGGAGAAGTTCACCAAGACCCCGTTCGACGGCCCAAGCGGAGAACCGGAACGCATTTACCGCACCGGCGATCTGACCCGGCTGAATGCCGAGGGCGAGATCGAATTCCTGGGGCGTATCGACACCCAGGTGAAAATCCGCGGCTATCGCGTCGAGCTGGGCGAGATCGAGGCGGTGCTGGCCGACGATCCCGCCGTGGCGCTCGCCGTGGTCAAGCTGTTCTACGAGGACGACGGCGGTGAAATCCTGATCGCTTTTGTCAGCCCGCGAAACGCCAAAGTCCCCATCGACGTGGAGCGCCTGCGTCAGACCGTGGCGGAGCGTTTGCCGGCCTATATGCGCCCCAACGCCTATGAGGTGCGAAATAGCCTGCCGACACTGATCTCGGGCAAGGTCAATCGCAAGGCGCTGGAGCGGCCGCGCCGGATCGAGATCGAGACGCGCAACGTCGTGGCGCCCGCCACGGCGACCGAGGCGGCCCTGTTGGAGGCTTGGCAAACGACGTTTGGGCCGGGCGCGATCTCGGTGCTGGACGACTTCTTCGAGGACCTGGGCGGCCATTCGCTGCGGGCCGCGCGCATGGTGTCCGCCGCCCGCGCCACGCCAACTCTGGCGGCCTGCTCGATTCAGGACCTTTACGCCGCTCCGACCGTTCGCCAACTGGCGGCCCGCCTGGATACAGCCCGGCGCGAGGCCGTGAAGCGGGGCGGCGACGCGGCGCCCAAGGTCGATCTGAGCTTCGCCCCCATCCCCCAGATGCGGCGAACCTTGTGCGTGATCGCACAGACCGTCGCGCTCGTCCCGATCTTCGCGGTGGCGGGGCTACAGTGGATATTCCCCTACCTGGCCTACACGGCGCTGGCCGGAGATGTCGGGCGCGTCCGGGCGCTTGCCGTCGCGGCCGCAGCCTTCGTCGTCATGCCGCCCCTGGTGATCGTCCTGTCCATCGTCGTGAAGTGGCTTGTGATCGGGCGGTTCAAAGCGGGGGATTATCCCCTGTGGGGGGCCTATTACTTCCGCTGGTGGTTTGTGAAGCGGTTCCTGGCCATCGTCCCCATCGAGTTCTTAGCCGGCACGCCGATGCTGCCGCTCTATTACCGACTGCTCGGCGCAAAAATTGGCCGCGACGCCTTCCTGGGCCTAAGCGACATGGACGCGCCCGACCTCGTCCGCATCGGCGATGGCGCGGTCTTGAGCGAAGGCGCGCTGCTCGCGACCACCTCTGTCGAGCGGGGGCTGTTGCGTATCGGCTCGGCGACCATCGGGGCGCGGGCGTTTCTCGGCACCATGGCCGTCGTTGGCCGCAACGCGACGGTGGGGGACGACGCTGTGCTGGAAGACCTGTCGGCCCTGCCGGCGGGCGAGACCCTTCCCGCTAGGGAGGTCTGGACCGGCTCGCCAGCAGAATACACAGCCAAGGCCACGCCTCGGCCTCAACCCGCTCAGCCCGGGATTGTCGCCAAAACGCTCGTGACGATAGGCCTGGTGGTCGCCGCGCCGCTTCTGCCCCTCGCCGCCGTCTTGCCCATCGGACCCGGCCTGATCGCCATGATCGAGCTGGATTGGAACACCAGCGACTACAGCTATATGGCGCTCTCGCCCGTGCTGGCGCTGATCTATGTGATCTTGATGTGCCTTTTGACCGTGGTGGCCAAATGGGCGCTGCTGGGTCGGGTCAAGTCCGGCCGTTACTCTATGTGGAGCTGGTTCTACGTCCGCTTCTGGTTCGTACGCCAACTGGGCCTTTTGGCGCTCGACCTGCTGCATCCGATCTATGCGACCCTTTATGTAGCGCCCTGGTATCGAGCGCTGGGGGCCAAGGTCGGCCGACGGGCGGAAATCTCCACCGCGACATCGGTGGTGCACGACCTGATCGATATCGGCGAGGAGAGCTTCATCGCCGACGGGGTCGTCTTCGGCGCCGCCAGGGCGGAACCTGGCGCGATCTGCCTGGAGCGCACGCGGATCGGGCGGCGCACCTTCATCGGCAATTCTGCACTTCTGCCCACCGGCGTGGACGTCGGCGAGGAGGTGCTGATCGGCGTGTTGTCCAAGCCGCCTGGCGATGCAACCCAAGCCCTGGCGAAAGGCGCCACCTGGTTCGGCTCGCCCGCCATCCGCCTGCCCCGCCGCCAGAGCGTCGCCGTGTTCGACGAGGGCGCGAGGTTTCGCCCGTCCAAGCGCCTGATCGCCACCCGGCTGGCGATCGAATTGGTGCGGATCACCCTGTCGCTGACCGTGTTCATCGCCCTCTTCAGCGCCGTCCTGTCGATCGAGGGCGACCTCTCCGACCTGCCCCACCCCTATCTTTGGATCGGCCTAAGCTTCCCCCTTCTCTACATTTGGTTCGCCATCTCGGCCGGCGCCTTCGTCGTTGCGCTGAAGTGGCTGGTGGCTGGGCGCTACGTGCCGATCACCAAACCCTTGTGGAGCGTATTCGTGTGGCGGACCGAGCTGGTGACCTCGACCTATGAGAATCTGGTCATTCCACTGTTGCTCGAACCTCTCAGAGGGACGCCGTATATCAATGTCTTCCTGCGGCTGATGGGCTGCAAGATCGGCAAGCGAGTGTTCACCGATACCACCGACATTACCGAGCACGATCTCGTGACCGTCGGCGACGATGCGGCGCTGAATGAAAACGCCGGCCTTCAGACCCATCTGTTCGAGGATCGGGTGATGAAGGTGTCGTCGGTCGAGGTCGGCGCCCGGGCCACCGTCGGCTCGCTCGCCATCGTACTGTACGATTCGCTGATGGAGCCCGATTCGCAGCTCGGCGACCTATCAGTTCTGATGAAGGGCGAAACCCTGCCGGCCGGCACCGCCTGGGAGGGTTCGCCCGCGCGCCCGGCCAGAAGCTAGGTCTGCGGCAGATGGAGAGATACATGCTTGACCGCGCGCAGCGACATTCCCTCGCAGGACTGGCGGTCGCCGTACTTGCGATCGGCATCTTGGCGCTGACCGGTTGCGGCCCCTCCGGTGGCGACGCCGCGCAAGGCCCACCGCCTGGCCCACCGCCCTCGGCGGCGGCGAAAGCCCTGCTCGCCCAGCTTCCCGCCCCTTACAACACCGCCGATCTGGAGAACGGCCGGCTGCACTTCAATCTGTGCCGCGCCTGCCACACCATTATCCAGGGCGCCCCGAACATGACCGGCCCCAACCTTTACGGCGTCTTCGGCCGAAGGGTGGCGTCCGTTCCCGACTACGATTATTCCGCCGCGCTCAAGTCCAAGGACTGGACATGGGACGCGAACCACCTGAACGGCTGGCTGAGGGACCCCCAAGCCTATGTGCCCGGCACGAAGATGGGCTTTTATGGGCTGCACAACGATAAGGATCGGATAGACACCATCGCCTATCTGAAGGTCGCCTCCAGCGGCGGCGGGTTATGATCGCTTTTTAGGCTCTGATTTAACTCAGCCTTTATAGCCGTGCTTTATCATTAGAGGTTGAACGCCGGTGAGGAGGCCGCCTTTGACGACTTGCGTCCAGAATGCCCGCTGCGGCGAACGGCTGTTATGACAGCTAAGACGAAGGGCAAAGCCGAGGATACGTCTCGCTTCGATGTCGTGGCCAACCTGGCCCTCGCCCGCTCCTCCGCGCCGCAGGACCGGGAGCGCCTGCTGATCGCCATAGCCGAACTTTGCCGCAGCGACTCCGATTGCGCACGGCCCGAAATTCAAGGCCTGTTGCGCGATCTATTTCTGGATCTGGTTTCAAACGCCGAACAGGCGATTCGCCTTCGGCTGTCAAAAACCTTGGCCGACGTCGCCTGGGCGCCGCACGACCTCATCGCGCTGCTGGCCAGCGACGAGATCGATATTGCTCGGCCCGTTCTGGCGAAGAGTCCGGTTCTGACCGATGCGGACTTGCTCCGCCTGCTGCTGGAGGCTTCGGTCGAGCACCGCATAGAGGTGGCGCGCCGGCCTGCGCTGGGCGCCGATGTCGCCGCCGCTATCGTCGATCAGGGCGAGCCCGATGTCGTGACCGCACTGGCCAACAATACAACGGCGCAGCTCAGAGACAACGATCTTTCGCGGCTCGTCAATCTTTCGGAGCGGGTCGTGAGCCTGAGGGCGCCTATGGCGCGCCATCCAGGTCTCAATGTCGAACTCGCCGCCTTGCTCTATGGTTGGGTCGGGGAAGCCTTGCGGCAAGCCATCATCGCCCGCTTCCCCCTCGATACCCTCGACCTGCAGCGCGCCGTTACGGAGTCCGTACACGACGTGCGATCGGATTTGGGGCTGGCCCTAACCCCCGACGCCACAGAAACGGATCGCAACCCCGACCGTGCCGCGATGGAGCGGCGGGTCGTCGCTAAACTGGAGGCCGCGGGCCAACTGCGGCCGGGGATCCTGGTGAGGGCGTTGAACGAAGGCAAGCTGAGCCTCTTCATCACGGCCTTGGCGGCGCTCGCGGGCGTGTCCACCGAGGACGTGCGCAGCGCCATCGATGGCGACCAGCCCGATACCTTGTTGGTCATCTGCACCCTTTCGGGCATCGACAAGGGCGCCTTTCCATCCCTCCTCAGCATGGTCAGGCGATTGAACGACGGGCGACCGTTGGGCGCGATGGTCGGCGCCGCCAGCGCCGAGTTCGCCAAACCGCCCGCCGAACTGAGGCCGTCCAGCCCTACGTGACCCGGCGCGAACCTCGGGCGAAAATCGTATCGCACCTTTCCCCAGTCGCTTTTTCTCAGTCGCCGTTTGACAAAACGGCTTGTCCGCAGGCCTTGTGACGCGCCGCCGACGCAAGAGCCTCCCGTGCCCCCGCAGCCCGACCAGATCCGCCTCGCTTTCACCGCCAGCGATCGCCCCGAGGCGCAGGAAGCCCGCGCCCGTCTGATCCGGCGTTATGGCGACTGCGAAGCCGCCGACGCCGATGTGATCGTGGCGCTCGGCGGCGACGGCTTCATGCTCGAAACCCTTCACGGCCATCTCGATTCCGGAAAGCCGATCTACGGCATGAACCGCGGGTCTGTGGGCTTTTTGATGAACGACTATGTCGAAGACGCGCTGCTGGAGCGGATCGCGGCCGCGGAGCAGGCCATCATCTATCCGCTGAGCATGGTCGCCCTCGACGAGACCGGTCGCACCCACGAGGCGCTGGCCATCAACGAGGTCTCCCTCCTGCGCCAGACGCGCCAGACGGCGAAGCTCAGAGTGTCCATCAATTCGAAGGTCCAGATCGGCGAACTCGTTTGCGACGGCGTGCTGGTGGCGACGCCCACCGGATCGACGGCCTACAACCTATCGGCCCACGGACCGATCATTCCCATCACCGCCCAGGCCCTGGCGCTGACGCCTATCAGCGCCTTCCGGCCGCGGCGTTTGCGCGGCGCGCTTCTCAGCCATACGGCGAAGGTCACGATCGACGTCTTGGAGCGGGAAAAGCGTCCCGTCAGCGCAGTTGCGGACAACTTCGAGGTGCGAGACGTCATTCAAGTGAAAATTCAGGAAAACCGCGAAAGACGTCTCGCGATGCTGTTCGACGCGGGGCACAGTCTTGAAGAGCGCGTCCTGGCGGAGCAATTTTCGGGATGATTGCGGCCGGTTTGGAGTCTTGAGGCTCCAAACGCCTTGTTAAGGCAAATTGGATATATTGCACGTGAGCAAATTGTGAGCGTCTCGATGTCCAATCCGCCCCCGAACGGTAGCGCCGGCGCGGCCTTGATCCAGCCGCCAAATGCATTTCGTAGCCGCCTAGGCGGACGGCTGCCCACCATAGATCCGGGCGCGATCGCCAAGGCCGAAGCCGCTTTGAAAGGGCTATCGGCTCAGTTCGGCGAGTGGCTGCGAGACGAGGTGGCGAAACTGGAAGCCGCCTACGCTGTGCTGAAGGCGCAGGGACCAACCCAAGCCGCCATGGACGGAGTCTATGCGCGCGCTCACGATCTCAAGGGCTTGGGCACGACCTACGAATTTCCCCTGGTCACCCGAATTGCTGGATCCCTTTGCAAGCTGCTTGGCGAGGGAGACGCTCGCACCCGCGCGCCGGTCGCCCTGGTCAGCGCCCACGTCGAAGCCATCCGCGCCTGCGTTCGCGATAATGTTCGTGACAGCGACAATGCCGTCGGTCGTGCTCTGGCGGAACAGTTGGAACAGAACGTCGCGGATTATCTGGCGGGTTCGTCGCGGGTTTAGCGGTAGGCGCACAGCTCACGCCACATCTCGCCGCTGTGGCGCCGTTTCACCCGCGAGACTGTCCAGCCGGGCCAACAGATAGTCGATGTCCTCGCTGGCGCCGCCCGCGTTCTGGGTCAGGAAGCGCTGCATCAGCCGCTCTTGAAAGCGCGGCAGGTCCAGGTCGCCGCCCTCGAGATGCAGCGCATGGAACGAATCGATCGCGGCTCGAAACGCCGGATACAAGGCCTCAGGCAGAGCGGCGCGCCGGTAGATCGCGCGCAAGCCCAAGGGGCCGGCGTCATGCACCATGACCCAGACGCGATGGTGCGGCACGTCGGTCAGCTCCGCCAAGCCCCATTCGAAAAAGCCGATATTGCCGCTGACCAGCGCCCGCAGCAGGAGCGACGCTGTAAGACGCTCTTGGCGGTGCAGATGCGCGCAGAAGGCCTTCAGATCGGTTGTCTTGCCGGCCTGATCGACCAGATCGACCGTAGCCCGTTCACGTACCGCGAGCGCCGTGTTGAGCGCGATTTCGGAAGACACGCCGTGTCGATCGACCAGATGCTGTCGAACCTGTTCGCTCACGCGCGAGATCAGCTTTTCCGCGATCGAGGGCGGCAAGGCCTTGCGATAGGCCATGGCGACGGCGAGCGCCTCGCTGCGCTCGAACCGTTCCATCGCCGTCTGTAACGACGCTTCCGCAAAGTCGGCGTTGTCGTTGGCGCAGGCCACCCGCAGGGCCGGCTCGCAACCGTATTCCGCCAAGGCTGCCGTCACCGTGGGGGATAGGGCCGCGCGGCGGGCCACCGCGATCTGCTTTATGTCGTCGGCGTGCGACACGATTTCGGCCAGATCCTCATCGGAAAAAACCGGCGAGAACCGCAGCAAGGGCGTCGCCACGCTATCGATGTCATGCGCCAGGAGGAGCGCGACGTCATGGGGTAGATCGGGCGACATCTTCAGCGTCACAGCGAGCGCGCGGCGCACCAGTTCGGCCGCATCGAGCGCCAGGAAGCGCAGCACCTCCGCCGCCGCCGCCCGTTCTTCTTCGGGTAGCCCTGCGTCCACACGGCGGCAGAACTTGTGAGCCGCCACAGCCCGGTCTTCCACGCTTTCCCCCCGCACGAGGGTGTGGATGTCTGCCTCTGTAAGAGAAGACCTAACGGTCATCGGTGTTGCGCGTCCCCAGCCGGATCGAACCGATCACGATCGATCCGGTTGATTTGATCATGAGTCGGTAAGCTTAAGGAGGATTTACCTATCATCGCGTCGGCGCTTCGAGACGTTGAGGCTTAACGGGTTTTCTGTGCGCTCGCGAGCAGGCCCAGCATTTCGGACGAGAACAGGGATCGCGCTGCGGTCGTACTGCTCGTCGCGTCTGGCGCGCCTGGGTCGTCGCTGTCGGAATTGGTCAGGATGAAATTGACCAGCATCGCCTGCTCCCGCAGCCGCTCGGTCCGAGCAGCCCCGGCATAGGCGGTGAAACGGCCTTCGCCCGGATCGCTTTCCACCGCCCTGGCGATGGCTGTATCGCCGCCGCCTGTCCGGCTCAGGTTATTGTAAAGCTCCGCAACGCTGATCGCGCGCCCGCCGCGATAGAAGACCTCGTGGTTCGACGCCGCGGCGTCGGGAAACAGCGCCGCCGCCGTGGCCGTCGGCGTCGCATTCGCCGCCTCGATCAACTTGGCGGAGCCTTGGGGACCCAGGAAGTGGGCGGCGTAAAGCTCGCCGCCTGTCGGCTCGCGGCCTGTGCGACCCCGCAAGTAGGCGGCGTGATCGCTGGCCAGCTCCGCCGCCATCGCCGCCGACGCATGGGGATCGTAGCGGAGATCCATAATGACCTTGCGGGCGTCTTCGCCCTGGGGCACGACAAACCGTCCGTCGGAGGTCTGGTCGATCAGTTCGGCGTAGCGGGCATAGCCGTGGGCCGCGCCGTGACGTTTAAGGGTCGACAGCCAGGTCTGTTCGACGAATTGAAAAAGACCGGCGGCGGACGAGGCGCCGGCGTGAGCGCTGGCGGACAGGCCGCTTTCCCGCTGGGCTGTGCGCATCAGGAAGCCGAAATCCACGCCCGTGGTCGACGACGCCCGCCGAACGGCCGCCTCAATGCTGCTGATATTGCCTATCTGGCCGACGCCCATAGGCAAGATTTGCCGCGCAGGTGGTTAACGGAACGTTTCCGGGACCCAAATTGCGCCCCTATCGCCCAAGCCCGCGCCTCGCTAGAAGATCGCCCAACCAACGTAATGGGGAGCCCATATGGCCGACGAAACTGAAAACACCCTGATCATGACCCTGGAAGCAGGCCCCGTCGTGATTCGCCTTCGCCCTGACCTCGCCCCTGGCCACGTGGAGCGGATCAAGGAGCTGGCGTCTGAGGGCTTTTACGATGGCGTGGTGTTCCATCGCGTGATCCCAGGCTTCATGGCCCAGGGTGGCGACCCCAAGGGAACGGGTAGCGGCGGCTCCAGTAAGCCGAATCTGAAGGCCGAATTCTCCAACACGCCGCATGTGCGCGGCGTCTGCTCCATGGCGCGCACCAGCAACCCAAACTCGGCCAACAGCCAGTTCTTCATTTGCTTCGACGACGCCACCTTCCTCGACGGCCAATACACGGTCTGGGGCGAAGTGATCGAAGGCATGGAGCATGTCGACGCGCTGCCCAAGGGCGAGCCGCCCCGCAGCCCCGGTAAGATCGTCTCCATGAAACTGGCCGAGGCCGCCTGATAGACCGTTCACAAGGGGGGGGCGATGTCCGACGACAAGGCTATTGCTCGCCTGATCGAGATCATGGCCCGGCTGCGCGATCCCGAGCGCGGCTGTCCGTGGGATCTGGAACAGACCTTCGCCAGCATCGCCCCCTATACGATCGAGGAAGCCTATGAGGTCGCCGACGCCATCGAGCGCGGCGACCTCGGCGATCTTCGCGAAGAGCTGGGCGATCTCCTGCTGCAGGTCGTGTTCCATAGCCGGATGGCCCAGGAACGGGGCGCGTTCGACTTCGACGATGTCGCCAACGCCATCTCCGACAAGATGATCCGCCGCCACCCTCACGTCTTCGGCGACGCCGACTATGGCGACGGAGACGCCAAGGACGCGGTCTGGGAAAGCCTTAAGGCGCAAGAGCGCGCCGCCAAGGGCGCCCATCGCGCGGGCGTGCTGGACGACGTGCCGGCCGCCATGCCGGCCTTGCTGCGCGCCGTGAAGCTGACCAAGCGAGCCGCCCGCGTCGGCTTCGACTGGCCGGACTTCGGCACGGTCTTCGCCAAGCTCCGCGAAGAAATGGCTGAGCTGGAGGTCGAGATCGAGGCCGGCGAGCTGGACAAGGCCAGAGCCGAGTTCGGCGACATCCTATTCGTCTGCGCCAACCTGGCCCGCAAACTCGACATCGACCCCGAAGACGCGCTCCGCAGCACCAACGCCAAATTCATCCGCCGCTTCGGCTACGTCGAGCGTGAGCTGGCGGCCCGGGGCAAACGGCCGGAGGAATCGACCTTGGACGAGATGGACGCGCTGTGGGACGAGGCTAAGGGATTAGAGCGGGGGTAACCCCCTCAGGACTGCCGCTGCTCGGACGAGGTCACGCGCAGCCTCACATCCAAATGCTCGGCCCCACCGCCATAGCGGCTGCCGCGCACCGGCGCTGCGCCCAGGTAATCGAGGCCGATGGCGACGCGCACATAGGCCGGCGTCGGCGACAGGCAGTTGGCGGGGTCGAACCCGACCCAGCCGAGGTTCTCCACATAGGCTTCCGCCCAAGCATGGGCCGCCTCCTGATCCCCGCCGTCGTCGCGCGCCAGATGGCCGGAGACATATCGCGCTGGGACCCCCATCAGCCGGGCGCAGACGATAAAGACGTGGGCGAGGTCCTGGCAGACGCCGCGCTTCTGAGCGAAGGCCTCAGCAGCCGATGTCGCGGCGACCGTGGCGGCGATATCGAAGGTCATGTCCTCGTGCAGGGCCGCGAGCAGATCGTGCAGGCGCGCCAGGACACGATCCGGCGCCCCGTCGAAGCGCGACGCATAGGTCCGAAGTTCAGCGTCAGGCTCGGTCAGCGCCGTGTCGCGCAGGAATACCCGCGCCGGAAACCGCTCTACCGCGCCCAGCACCACGCCGCCCGTGTCGTGGGTCTCAACCTCCCCCGTCACCCGCGCCACAAGCCGCTTTAAGGGACCTGCAGCGGAAAACAGGTGGGTGATGTTGCCCAGCGCATCCTCGCCGGCGCGCAAGCGATAGTCGCCGTCAAGCTCCACATGCCAGTTCAGCACATGCTGGCCTTCGTGCTCGCGGGGCGTCAGCCGGAGCAGCTGCAGCACGGACTTGGCAGGCAGGTCGTAGTCATAGCGCGTTTCGTGGGCGATCCGGATGCGCATAGGTTCGGTTCAGACCAGATACTGTTCGGCGATCGCAGCGCCCAGCTTGGCGTTATCGGCCAAAAAGGCGGTGATGAACTCGTGTAGACCCGACTGGAATACGTCCTCGATTCTCGCACCCGTCAGCCGCGCCAGCACCGCCCGCGCTTGGCGCTGGCAAGGACCGCGCCGGCCGTAGGCCTCAGCCAAGAGGTCGGTATGGCGCACGATCACCTCATAACAGCTGGCCAGCGACCGCGGCATCTGGCGATTTAGCATCAAGAGGTCCGCCACCAGCCAGGGCTTCACGCTCGTACGATAGACCCAGCGGTAGGCCGTATTGGCCGACACCTCGCGCAGCATGGTGGTCCACTGGAAATAGTCCAAGGTGCCGCCGACATGCTCATGCTCGGGCAGCAGGATGTGATATTTCACGTCCAGGATGCGCGCCGTGTTGTCGGCCCGCTCTACGGCGCCCCCTAGGCGCACGAACCAGAACGCGTCGTTGCGCAACATGGTGCGTCGCGCGGAACCGTCGAAGGCCAAGGCCACGCCCTTAACCCAATCGAGGAAGCGGGTGAGATCCTCGCGGCTCAAGACGCTCTGACGATACTGGGCGAGCTGAAGGCCAGCGTCGTTGACCGCCTCCCACGTCTCAGCCGTCAGCGCCGTCCGCACGGCCTTGGCGTTGGTGCGGGCGCGGCCGATGCAGCTTCGGATCGAAGAGGGATTGTCCGGGTTGAAGGCCAGCCAGTCGCTGACCGTCTCTTCGGTCGCGTCGCCATATCGGGCGTAGAAGAGCTCCGTCGCGCCGGCGGAGGCGACCGCGCTCTCCCATTCCGTCGATGCGCCCGCATAGCTGGCCGGAAGCGCGGCGCTGCGCAGCGCCGTCTCCAGCAATCGCGCCAAATAGTCCGCCCGCTCCATATAACGGGCGGCCCAGAAGAGATTGTCCGCCGTGCGCGACAACATGTTTAGGGAATCCTCAAGGCTGGCCGCGGTGGGCTAATCTTTCTCATCCGCCCCATGCCTTTGGCATGGGGAGGTGGCGGCGAAGCCGACGGAGGGGCCGCGCGGATGTGCGGAAACCCCAGCAACGACACCGGCCGGCGTTCCGCACGGCTAACGCCGCGCGGCCCCCTCCCGCCTCCGGCGTACTCCCCCATCCATAGATGGGGGAGAGGACCCCATGCGCCCTCAAGCATCCAGCACCCAGGTGTCCTTGGTGCCGCCGCCCTGGCTGGAATTGACGACCAGCGAGCCGTTCTTCAGCGCGACGCGGGTCAAGCCGCCTGGCGTGATCCTCACACCGTCGGCGGCCGTCAGTACGAAGGGCCGCAAGTCGACGTGCCGGGGCGCCACGCCGTTGTCGACAAACGTTGGGCAGGTCGAGAGCGCCAGGGTCGGCTGGGCGATGAAGTTGGCGGGGTCGCTTTTCAGCTTGCCGCGGAACGCCTCGACCTCGGCTTTGGACGCCTTAGGCCCCACCAACATGCCGTAACCGCCAGAACCGTTGACCTCCTTGACCACCAACTCGTCCAGATGGTCGAGCACATAGGATAGAGCCTCCGGCTCCCGACAGCGCCAACTCGGCACATTCTTGAGAAGCGGCTCTTCGCCGGTGAAGAAGCGGACGATCTCGGGCATGTAGCTGTAGACCGCCTTATCGTCGGCGACGCCGGCGCCCGGCGCATTGCATAAGGTCACATTGCCGGCCTGATAGGCGCTCATCAGCCCGGGCACGCCCAGGATCGAATCGGGGCGGAACACCAGCGGGTCGATGAAGTCGTCGTCGATCCGGCGATAGATCACGTCCACCCGGCGCGGCCCCTCGGTGGTGCGCATAAAGACGATGCCGTCGTCGACGAACAAGTCCGACCCCTCGACCAGCTCCACTCCCAGCTTGTCGGCCAGAAACGAGTGCTCGTAGAAGGCGGAATTGTGCAGTCCGGGCGTCAGAACCACGACCGTGGGATCGGACTGGCAATGGGGCGGCGCGACCGATCGCAGGGTCGCCAGCAGCGCATCCGTATAGGTCTCAACCGGCGCCACGCGGTGCTGGGCGAACAGGTCGGGAAAGAGGCGCATCATCACCTCTCGGTTCTCCAGCATGTAGGAGACGCCCGACGGCGTACGGCAGTTATCCTCCAGCACATAGAAACCGTCGTCGTCGATCCGCACCAGATCGACGCCGGCGATGTGCACGTGCACGCCATGGGGCGGCGTCATGCCCGCCATCTCCAGCCGAAACTGGGGGTTGCCGAGCACCAGATCCTCGGGGATCACGCCGGCGCGGATGCACTCCCGTGGGCCGTACACATCGGTCAGAAAGGCGTTCAGCGCCCTCACCCGCTGCTCCAAGCCTTTCTCAAGCTGGGCCCATTCCGGGCGCGTCAGCACGCGGGGGATGATGTCGAAGGGGATCAGCCGCTCCTCGGCTTCCGCATCGCCATAGACGGCGAAGGTGATGCCGATACGGCGGAACAAAAGCTCCGCCTGTTTGCGCCGGGTCTCCAGCAGGTCGTCAGGCGACTGATCGAGCCATTGCTTCAAGCCGCTATAGGCCGCCCGCACCACCTCCTCGCCGCCGGTCGCCGCCTTCAGCGCGGTCGCGAGCCCGTTCATTTCGTCGAAGGCGATCATAGGCTTGGCCCCCTCGGACGCCCAGAGTCTTCGATTCTAGGTCCGTCTTCAAACTTGCACTGGCGAGACAACGCGCATCGGCGGCCGGTTTTCATGGCCGCACTCTCGTGCGCGGCCCTCGCCATGTCCAGTGTGGCGCCGCCTCAAATCCTTAGCTGCCTAAAACCGAGGCGTTCGGCTAAGCTTTCGCCAAACTCAGCTCTTAACGCTTAGGCCGCAGCAGGCGTATAAGGGCCGCTTTCGTTCAAGGTCTCTCATCGTGCCGCCCTATCGCTCTCGCACCACCACCCACGGCCGCAACATGGCCGGCGCCCGCGGCCTTTGGCGCGCGACGGGCATGAAGGACAGCGACTTCGGCAAGCCGATCATCGCCGTCTCCAACTCCTTCACCCAGTTCGTGCCCGGCCACGTGCATCTGAAGGACCTCGGCCAGCTCGTCGCGCGTGAGATCGAGCGGGCCGGCGGCGTCGCCAAGGAGTTCAACACCATCGCGGTAGACGACGGCATCGCCATGGGCCACGCCGGGATGCTCTACTCCCTGCCATCGCGGGAACTGATCGCAGACAGCGTCGAGTATATGGTCAACGCCCACTGCGCCGATGCGCTGGTCTGCATCTCCAATTGCGACAAGATCACGCCCGGTATGCTGATGGCGGCGTTGCGGCTGAATATCCCGGTTGTGTTCGTCTCAGGCGGCCCGATGGAAGCCGGCAAGGTGGTGTGGAAGGGCGAGACCAAGGCGGTCGACCTGATCGACGCCATGATCGTGGCCGGCGACGATTCGGTCAGTGACGAGGAGGTCGCGACCATGGAGCGGTCGGCCTGCCCCACCTGCGGCTCCTGCTCCGGCATGTTCACCGCCAATTCCATGAACTGCCTGACCGAGGCGCTGGGCCTGTCGCTCCCCGGCAACGGCTCTACGCTCGCCACCCACAAGGACCGCGAGCGCCTGTTCCTTGAGGCCGGCCACCTGATTGTGGACCTGGCCAAGCGCTATTACGAGCAGGACGACGCGAGCGTGCTGCCCCGCGCCATCGCCGGCTTCGGCGCCTTCGAAAACGCCATGACGCTCGACATCGCCATGGGCGGCTCGACCAACACCGTGCTGCACCTCCTGGCCGCCGCCCATGAAGCCGGCGTGGACTTCGGCATGGCCGACATCGACCGGCTTTCACGACGCACGCCATGTCTCTCCAAGGTCGCCCCCGCCAAGTCCGACGTGCATATGGAAGATGTGCACCGCGCCGGCGGCATCATGGCCATCCTGGGTCAACTGGATCGGGCGGGCCTGATCCATACCGACCTGCCGACCGTCCATTCGCCAACGCTCGGCCAAGCGCTGGACCGCTGGGATGTGTCGCGGACGAACAGCGACTCCGTCCGTCAGTTTTACCGCGCGGCGCCGGGCGGCGTGCCGACCCAGACCGCCTTCTCGCAATCGCGCCGCTATGAGGAGCTCGATCTCGACCGCGCAAACGGCGTGATCCGCGACGCCGAGCACGCCTTCTCCAAAGACGGCGGCTTGGCGGTCCTGACCGGCAACCTGGCGCTGGACGGCTGCATCGTGAAGACGGCGGGCGTGGACGAGTCCATCCTGATCTTCAGCGGACCGGCCAAGGTCTATGAGAGCCAAGACGACGCGGTCTCCGCCATCCTGACCGGGAAGGTGGTCGCGGGCGATGTGGTGGTGATCCGCTATGAGGGGCCCAAGGGCGGTCCCGGGATGCAGGAAATGCTGTACCCGACCAGCTATCTGAAATCCAAGGGGCTGGGCAAGGCTTGCGCCCTGATCACCGACGGCCGGTTTTCCGGCGGCACCTCGGGCCTCTCCATCGGCCACGTCTCCCCCGAAGCCGGCGAAGGCGGCCTGATCGCGCTGGTTGAAAACGGCGACCGGATCGAGATCGATATTCCAGCGCGGACGCTGACGCTCGCCGTGCCCGACGCCATCCTGGCCGAGCGCCGCGCCGCCCAGCTCGCGCGCGGCAAGGCGGCCTGGACGCCGGCATCTCGGGAGCGCCATGTGTCGCCGGCGTTGCAGGCCTATGCGGCGCTGACGACGAGCGCCGCGCGCGGCGCCGTGCGGGATGTGGGGCAGTTGAGGGGGTGAAGCCCTCTCGTCACACCGTTTTCCGCCCGGCCTGACGGCCGTGCGGCCCCCTCCCCGCTCCGCGGTACTCCCCCATCGCGTCGCGATAGGGGAGATGAAAACCGCAGCGCTCTTCATCCTCCCTATCGCGAAGCGATGG
>Ga0116231_10009617_pt1 | contig 16157 bp, 15 predicted proteins | sample S1TSphgellanicum_2_FD_89695 | JGI IMG/M metagenome (GOLD analysis project Ga0116231, IMG submission 89695) | Host-associated microbial communities from peat moss isolated from Minnesota, USA - S1T2_Fd - Sphagnum magellanicum MG | ecosystem: Host-associated > Plants > Peat moss > Unclassified...
AAATACATTATCAAGACCTTCATACAAAAGTGTGGTATGTAATCATGTATTTAATACCATACGAAATATTATACGAGATACGTACATATACATAAAACCTATGTATAGTATAAAATTTTGTATAATATTAAAGACATACATACATATGCAAGGTCCATCTTGTTCAACCCTAACCCTAACCCTAATCCTTTAAACTTAAGGAAGGAAAACCCTAATCCCAATCCTAGAAACCTAAGGAAGGAATTAAAATCATTTGTGAAACCCCAAGAAGACATTAAGTGTTGTTTTGAAAGATGGTGGACGGTCTTTTTCAAATTGCAAAACTAGACGAGAACAATTTCCAAATGTAAAAAATTTAGGATTATGAATTTCTTGATGGGGAAAGGCTACTAGGAATTCATAACTGGTGATGAGAAAGAACCTCTTCTCCTAAAAAACCTATCACAACCCTAACTTTGGGCTCACAACCAAGGCAAAGGGGTTACAAGGTTGCAAGCCAAGAAGAAGCCCAAGAGTCAAGGAAAAGAGGTCACAAGGGTGCGGGCCAAGAAGAAGCCCGGGAGTCACATCACATACTCCCAAGAGTGTAAGAAAGTGTGAGGGAGTATGAAGGAGTGAACCCTCACACTCTCAAGGTAACTCCCACTTTGGGAGATGGAGTCCCGGTGGACTTCCGAAACTTCAGAGAGCAATTTTAGGGGTAAAAACTCAATTTCTTGTGGCGTTCTTTATATCATTGGAAAGCTCTTGGAACTTAAATGTCTGAAATGGGCTCGCATTGCTCATTTAGACATCTGAAACACAAGTTATGGCCAAAAGAAAGGCCGAGAGTCAAACTGCCAGTTTGACTCCCGACCAGAAAAAGTTGGGAATTGATTCGATTTACTTGGTTGTAGAGGGCATGGGAAATATTATTGAAAAGTTCTTGACGAGAGCTATAACTTTGCTTCAAACCACATTTTCGATCCGAGGTCTGCTCATAAAATTATGGGGCTCCAAAGTTGTAGGAATCTCAATTGGCGCGATTTTGGGATTGCCACTCGGGAGTCTCGGGAGAGAAAAGCCATTTGGATGTGGGCTCTGTGGCCAGCCACAAAGTATATTATAAGGGGGAAGGTGGTGGCTTCCCCCAAGTTCGGGTTGTGGTGAGTCTACTGTGTCCATGTTACCCGTGCTCCAACTATGCACTAACCATTTTGTGTGGGTTGTGTGTAGGCTCATGTGAGTGAGTGAAGCTTGTCAACTTTTCCTAGTCCCATCCCGGAGCTCCAACATGCCCTTCTACCCATCAAAGTGTTGTGAGCTAGGAAGCGTGCCTCGATTCCTCCCTCTTCCATTGTCTTCTACTTGGACTCACATTTGAGTCCTTCGAGGAGTTGGGAGTGCGTTACGTGGTATCAAAGCTCTGGGAGTGCTCAATCCACTTATTGGGGAGTTTCGATGGTAACAAAGAAGACTCGCAAGGTAGTCCAAAAGATTGTGGTGGAAGAACCCATCCAAGACTCGGATGTTCCACCCTAAGCCATAAGGGGGGAAGAACAAAAGGATTCCGAAGGTGAGGAAGACCGTGATAGCCATGAAGACCATGAAAATGAAAAGGAGCAACCAAATACAATCCTTTTCACCCCGGAACAATTGGAGGTCCTATTCAAAATGAATAGGCCCGATTTCAATGAATTAGTTGTGGCCCTCAAAGGAGGATCATCCAAAGGTGTGGAGTTCAAGCCCACTAAGCCCGGGAACTTGGATGGGGCCCAGGATCAAAAGGTTGTGGATGCTTGGCTTGCGGAAATGGAAGATTACCTTCATGCCGCAAAGGTTGGTCGGCACTTGGCCGTGGAACTTGCCCAATCCTATTTGAAGGGCTATGCTTCCACATGGTGGAGGACGGTGAGGTAAGAGGAAGGGAAGACCCATGGCTACACATCGGAATTCTTCAAGGAGCGTATTGAGTCGGAATTCATTCCCAAGAATTCCGACTACATTTCGAGGTGCAAACTCCGTGACCTTGTGAATGCAAACAATGACAACTTGTGTCAATATGTGAGGGTTTATTCCGAACTCATGCTTGAAATTAGGCATATGCATGAGTTAGACCGGGTGTGCCACTTTGTGATGGGGCTTCCAACTTGGGCCAAGCGCAAGCTTGAAGACAATTGGCCTGCCTCACTAATCGAAGCCATCATGAAAGTGGAAGGTTTTTCGGATGTGGGATGGGGTGAGAAGTCCGGATTCAAAAGGGATAACAAGTTCCCTCACAAGAAGGCACACCATGAAGGGGAATGGAACCGAGGCTAAGACATCTCCAAGGGGGAAAAGCCCAAATAATTCCAAGGTTCGGGTTTCAAACCCAAAGGAAATTTTGTCAAGAAAGGGGCTCTTTTCAAAGGGAGCCAACCCAAGGGGGATGCTAGTGGAAAACCCAAAGGAGCGTGTTCAATTGTAATGAAGTGGGGCATTACTCGAAGGATTGCCCCAAACCCAAACCGGGGAATGGGGCTTCTAAGGTAATTGCCCTTACCGCCAACCTAGCCCAAGGTGAATGTAATCGCCTTATTTTCTTAAAGGGGAAGGTTTCTAAGCAAGAAGTGTTATGTCTTTTGGACACATGGGCTTCCCACAACTTCATAACCCAAGAAAGTGCCAAAAGAATGGAACTCATGTTGGAGGAGCTCAAGGCACCCATCGAGGTGCACTTCGTGGATGGGATTCCCCATCCCACCAAGTTACAAGCAAAAGATGTGCCTTTCCAATTGGGGAATTGGAGAGGCAAGGTGGACTTGTTAGTTTCCACCTTAAGGGGAATGGATTACATTTTGGGAATGGAATTCATCACACGTAACAATGTGTTCATAGAAGGGCACAATAGGCTAACTAGGATCCCATCCAAAAATGGGATCGTGCGAGTGAAGGTGCATGAAGTGCTTAGTGTGGGTGGGACCACCATCCACTTGATGTTGGGAAAGACCTTGGAAAGAGAATGTGTGGGAGGCTATGGCATGTTGTGTGTGATGTGGGTGTTAGATGAGTTTGAACCAAAGGAGGCCACCAAGGTGGTGAGCCTCCACAAGTGCATCAAGCAAATGTTAGAGGAATTTTCAGATGTGATGCTCAAAGAGTTGCCCCATGAGTTGCCCTCGAGAAGACAAGTGGACCATGCAATCGAGGTGATGCCAAGAGTGGCACCTCCCGCCAAGGCCCCATATCGAATGAATCATGAGGAGTTAAAAGAGCTTAAGGTTCAACTTGAAGAACTCCTCGCAAAGGGATACATCAAGCCTAGCAAGTCACCATATGGGGCTCTCGTCCTTTTTGTTCACAAGAAGGATGGGACTTTGAGGATGTGTGTGGATTATAGAACCCTCAACAAGGTGACGGTGAAAAATCAATACCCATTGCCTCAAATTAATGATTTGTTTGATCGACTTTTGAGAGCCAAAGTGTTTAGTAGGATTGACCTACATTCCAGGTATTACCAAATTCAAATTGCACAAGGGGATGAAGAAAAAATTGCTTGTCGCACAAGGTATGGTTCCTACGAGTTCTTGGTGATGCCTTTTAGGCTCACCAATGCACCCGCCACATTTTGCACCCTCATGAATGACATTTTCCGAGGGTGGCTTGATGATTTTGTGGTCGTCTACATAAACGACATTTTGGTTTATAGCAACTCCATGGAGGAACATGCGGAACACCTTCAAAAGGTGTTCCAAAAGTTGAGAGAAAACAAATTGTATGCCAAATCTGAGAAATGTGAGTTTAGAGTCTCGAAGGTGGACTTCCTTGGGCATAGGATCACCCAAAAAGGTTTGAAAATGGATGACCACAAGGTGAAGGTAATTTTGGATTGGAAACCGCCTAGGTCGGTTCCCACCTTAAGATCCTTTTTAGGATTGGCCTCCTATTATCGCAAGTTCATCAAGAACTTTGCAAAGATAGCCACACCTTTGATAAAACTTTTGAAAAAATCATCTGGGACTTATGAATGTGAGGAGGCATGCAATGAGGCCTTTGAAACCTTGAAAGGCATTTTGGTGAAAGCGCCCGTGTTGAAGTTGCCCAATTTCGACAAGGATTTTGAGATCCATTGTGATGCATCCAACTTTGCCATAGGAGGAATCCTAATGCAAGATGGGAGGTCGGTGGCTTTTGAAAGCAAGAAGTTGAGTGAGATGAAACGAAGGTGGCCAACCCATGAGAAGGAAATGTGGGCTGTGATACATTGTTTCAAGACTTGGGGCCATTACATAGGCTCTAAGGATGTGGGATGTGGACCGACAATGTGACCTTAAAGTACTTTGCCACCCAATCAAAGTTGTCATCAAAACAACTGAGATGGTAAGACGCATTGGCCTTGTTCAATGTGGACATTCGGCACAAGACCGGGAAGGAAAACGTGGTGCCCGATGCCTTAAGTCGAAAACACCAACTTAAAGTGGTGTATGTGGGGGAAATAAAATTCTAAAAGGAAGTTCGACTTGGGAGCTGTCGTGATGAGTTTGCCAAGGAAAGGAAGCAAGACATTCAAAAGGGGATCAAGTCCCACTTCCACTTACGAAATGGACAATTGTGGTATAAGCAAAATCGGCTCTATGTTCCAAAAGGGAGGTTAAGGGATGTGCTTTTGAAGGAATGTCATGATGGGCCCCTTGCGGGCCATGGTGGTGCAAAGCGCACCACCACATTCTTCAAGAAGTCCTACTATTGGCCCAACTTGAAAGAGGATGCGGAAGAATACATGAAGACTTGCTTCACTTGCCAACAAAACCGAGTATTCAATAAAAAACAAGCCGGATTGTTGCAACCATTACCCATTTCGGAAGGGCTGTGGGAAAGTGTCTCCATGGATTTCATGGTGAGTTTGCCACCATCAAGGGGGTTTGATGTGATCATGGTGGTGGATCGATTTAGCAAGATGGCACATTTCATTCCCACCAAGGAAAGTGCCACGGCCCAAGGGACAGGAATGTTGTTCTTCACCCACGTGTTCAAGCATCATGGCCTCCCAAAGGACATTGTGTCGAACCAAGACCTGAAGTTCACAAGCAAGTTTTGGAGAGCCTTATGGAAGCACATGGGGTCGGAGCTCAAGATGAGCACCTCATTCCGACCCCAAACGTATGGACAAACCGAGAGGGTGAACTCGGTGATCCAACAATTCCTAAAGAATTATGTGGCGGCAGATCAACAAGATTGGGTGGACCATTTAGAGTTGGTCGAATTTTGTTATAACAATTCGAAGCATTTGACAACAGGGGCCACCCCCTTTCAAATGGTGACGGGCAAGTCAACAATTGTGCCCATAACTTGGGTTGGGCAACCTCCAAGTGATGCGAGTGAGGAAGTACCCATGGTCACACAATTTGATGAAAAGAGGCGACGCTTGTGGGAAATGGCCAAGGCCAATCTTGAAAAGGCACATAAAAGGTATAAGGATTTTGCGGACAAGTCCCGATGAGAGGTGAATTTTGAAGAAGGGGATGAAGTGTGGTTGAACATCAAGAATTTTCGGTTGTCAGAAGGTTTGAGCCACAAGTTCTTGGGCCCATATGTGGGCCCATTCAAAGTGTTGGAAAAGAAATTTCCCGACACTTACAAATTAGAACTACTGGAAAATCTTAAAGTTCATCCCGTATTTCATGTTTTGCTTTTGAAGTTGGTCGCCCGTGATGCCTCAAGGCCCAATCGAGAGCACAACTCAAGGCCGCCTTCAGACTTGGTTCATTATGAACTAGAATTTGAAGTGGAGGTCCTGCTCAAGTCAAGGCAACTAAGGGGGCGAAAGCGGGAGTACTTGGTCAAGTGAAAAAGATACCATCCAATAGAGGCATTTTGGGTGAATGAGTCCGATATGGAACATGTCCAAGAAGCCATAGAGGAATTTCACAAAAGATCGACAAAGAAGCAAAAGAATCATAGAATGTGATGAGGACATCACCTTTCTTTTAGTGGGGCAGGGAGTTACATAAATGTACCACATCAAGTTGCAAGTGAAATAAAGGTTAAATTTTAAAACTTCCAAGAGATTGCATCACAAACATAATGAGTATGATAAAAAGGGGTTGTCAAGTGGCATGGACAAATGGAACTCTCTTGCATAAACCCAAATCAAAATTGGACTCCTAGGTGGGGGCTAAGAGAAATCTTGGTCCCAAAAGAGGAGGCAAGCAAGGTGAGCTTGCGGGGACGTGCACATGCCCAAAGTGCATCCCGTGCATCCCAAAGGGTTGGTTGGTAGTGGTGGCCAACGTGGGAAGTCATGACCCCATTCGCGTACTATAATTGCGTAGCTTGGGACTTAGGCTTTTGCAAAGCCTAAACGTTGCTTCTCGTACCTTGATAGGCACACCTTTAATTAGGCTTGATTGTTGTGATCAAGGCGCAAGGGTGGGAAAGGAGTCATGTCAAGTAGCTTAGGTCAAGATTAGACTTGACTTGAGTTCCTCATGAGGGGAAGGATGGAAATTGCCTCCCAAATGAAGGCTTCGTCAATTAGGCTAATTTAGGTCTTTTGACAAAGAAATGGTTAAGGGTTTCTTATAAGACCCTCCTTGGACTTGTCAAGAAAGTGTTGGAAACTTGGGGACGCCTTAGTTAAGCTTGAGGCAAGGTCCTGCCGTAAAAGTCAGCATTTGATGGCCAAGGATCCAAATGAAAACAATTGCATTGAGAAAATAATTTCTAAGTGTTAATGAGGGCATTGACCTCTTCTTCTAGTGGGGGAGAGTGTCGCAACCCTAGCTTTGGGCTCGCAACCAAGGCAAAGGGGTTAAAAGGTTGCGAGCCAAGAAGAAGCCCGAGAGTCAAAGCAAAGAGGTCGCAACGATGCAGGCCAAGAAGAAGCTTGAGAGTCACATCACATACTCCTAGGAGTGTAAGAAAGTGTGAGAGAGTATGAGGGAGTGAACCCTCACACTCCCAAGGCAACTCCCACTTTGGGAGATGGAGTCCCGGTGGACTCTCAAAACTTGAGAGAGTGATTTTAGGGGTCAAAACCTAATGCCTTGTGACATTCTTTATATCATTGGAAAGCTCTTGGAACTTAGATGTCTAAAATGGGCTCGCATTGCTCATTTGGACATTTGAAACACAAGTTATGGCCAAAAGAAGGGCTGGGACTCAAACTGCCAATTTGACTCTCGACCAAAAAAAGTCGGGAATCGACCCGATTTACTTGGTTGCAGAGGGCGTGCGAAATACTGTTGAAAAGCTTTTGATGAGAGTTATAACTTTGCTTCTAACCGCATCTCGATCCGAGGTCTCTTCGTAAAGTCATGGGGCTCCAAAGTTGCGAGAGTCTCAACTGGTGCGATTTCAGGATTGCCACTCGAGAGTCCTAGGAGAGAAAAGCCATTTGGATGTGGGCTCCGTGGCCAACCAAAGAGTATATTATAAGGGGGAAGGTGGTGGCTTCCTCGAAGTCCGGGCCATGGTGAGTCTATTGTGTCCGTGTTACCCGTGGCTCGTCCTAGCACCAAAGGTGCTCCAACTATGCACTAACCACTTTCTGTGGGTTGTGTGCAAGCCTATGTGAGTGAGTGAAGTTTGTCAACTCTTCCTAGTCCCATCCCGGAGCTCCAACATGCCCCTTTACCCTTCAAAGTGTTGTGAGTTAGGGAGCGTGCCCCGATTCTTCCCTCTTCCGTTGTCTTCTACTTGGACTCACATTTGAATCCTTCAAGGAGTTGGGATTATGTCAAAACCCCACACAACAACAAATTCAAGCCAATAAAACTTGGCATGAAAAAGTAAGGAAAGTCTTGTATTGGCTTTTTGTGAGTGTGTCCGATTCCATGATTGTGCATATTCAACATGCGAAATCACTCAAGCAAGCCATGGATACATTGGTGAAGATGTATAGCACTAATACACAAGCCCACAAAATGCAACTCAAGCAAGAGTTGCATAATTTATAGAAAAACAAGATGAACATTAGTGACTATTATATAAAGGTGAAAAACATTGCAGATGCTCTTGTATCTATAGGAGCCCCTATAGATGATGAAGATTTAGTGGCCGTCACCTTGAATGGACTTGAAAAATACTATAGCCAGTTTCGTACTTCAATTATATTTTGAGAAACATTTTCCGATTTCCAAGACTTAATAACACTACTTATAAGTGAAGAGATGAGAATTGTTGGTACTTCATCTAATGGAGGATCACAAGAAAATGTTTTCTACTCAAATACTAATAGAGGAAGAGGTAGAGGTGGTAAAAACTTCATTTCGAGGTTGACACGGAAGCTTGCATGGTGGACATCATCAACATGAAGGTCAAGTTCATGGAGGTGGACGACGAAACTTTGGAGGAAGAGAAAGTCGAAGAAGTTGTGGAGGTCGTGGTGGAAGTCATCGAGGTCAATAGCCAAATAACGATTCAAATTGCTACTATTGCGGGAAACCTGGGCACATGGCGAAGAACTATTATAAAAGGGAGCATGATGCACGAAATGGAAGGCTGCAACAAGGGAATTATGCCTTAACTAGCAATCAAGGTGATGACCAACTGGTTCTGATGCAACACATGGCAAATTCAATGATAACAGGTGTATCAAACAACAATGTCTAATATGTGGATTCTGGAGCTTCAAACCACATGACTAGTCATGGAGAGTGGTTTAAAAATACAAAAGATTTGAAGACACCAAGGTTTGTGGAAATTGGTGATGACACCACACATCCCATCACAAAAATTGGCAAGGTGCCATTGTCCATGCAAGATGGGCAAATAAAGTACTTGAAATATGTATTTCATGTTCCAACCATAACAAAAAAAATTGGTTTCCCTATGCCAAATGGTGGAACAAGGTTTACAGGTGACATTCAACCCAAATGGATGTTTTGTGGAAGACATGAAGAACCAAGGAAAATTGATTGCAAAAGGAGAAAGGAATGGATGAATGTTCACCTTGAATATGAACATGCCTGAGGTGAATTCCATGTTATTCACACATGGAAAAGGAGCTGGAAACATTGGAATTTGGCACAAGCGGGTTGGCCATGTTAATCTCTAACGTCTTAAGCTGATGGAGAAACAGAATCTTGTTGGAGGCCTTCCCAAATTTGGAACAGAAGAGGTGATGTCAAAAGTTTGTGAAGCATGCCAATTGGGGAAGCAAGCTAGGCATCCATTCCCAACACAAACAACTCATGTAAGTTCCAAACCTTTGGAAATGATCCACTCAAATGTGTGGACCACGAAGACAGAATCCATTGGAGGATGCAAGTACTACGTGAGTTTCATTGATGACCACACAAAGAAGGTGTGGGTCTATTTCATGAAACACAAAGGTGAAGTGTTTCAACATTTTTTGAATTTCAAAGCAATGGTGGAGAAGGACAAGGGTGTGAACATCAAGTGCCTAAGGTCCGATGGAGGGGGAAAGTATTTTTTAAATGAATTCAGTGAGTACTTGAAGGAACATGGAATTCAAAGGAAGTACTCATGTAGTTATTCCCCCATAGCATAATGGAGTTACTGAAAGGAAAAACATGCACATTACAGAAATAGCACGTGCCATGTTGAATGAAAAGAATTTGCCAAATTACTTTTGGGTTGAAGCGGTAACAACTGTAGTCTATATCATGAATCGAACACCCACATCAACAATTCATGGCATGACACCTGAAGAAAAATTCACAGGCAAGAAACTAGATGTCTCACACCTTAGAGTGCTTGGTTGCATTGCATACGTGCATGTTCCTGATGAGAAGAGATCAAAACTAGACCTAAAAACTAAAAAGTGTATTTTCATTGGATATTCCTTAGAACAAAAAGGATATAGATGCTTCAATCCTTCCACTCAAAAGTTGCAAGTGAGTAAAGATGTTGTGTTTGATGAGATGGTTAACTGGTATTCACCACTGAAGGTAGCAAAAGATGGAGAGGCTAGAAATGGTGATGTTTCATCAAATGTGGAACAAGAATCATAATTAATCAGTGGACCACAAGAGTCTTCAATTAGTGGGTCCAATAGCACTCCATGGAAAGGAAGATTAAGATCTTCAAACATTGTACATGGTAGTTCTCAAACATCATTTAGACATCCTCATGTAGATGATGAATCAAATGATTCAGAAAAGAGTGTGAGTGAAGAATCAAGAATCCCTTCAGTTATTACTCCTAGAGCTTGGATGGCCAAGAAAATTTTGAAAACACTTGACAACAACAATGGAGTACGAAGATCCACACCAGTCAAGTACCCTATACAAGGACTCACATATGATGGCTTTATAGTTCATCATTGTGCATACACGGTGATAGTTATACAAGAGGTTGAACCCACTTGTTTTGAATAAGCGGTTGGAAACCCTAAATGGGACAATGCCATGGATGAAGAGATGGCGGCTTTGGATGTTAATGCTACTTGGGAATTGGTAGTTTACTAGAGGACAAGAAAGTAATTGGGTGCAAATGGGTATACAAAGTCAAACACAATGCAAATGGATCTGTGAGCATATACAAAGCAAGATTGGTTGCCAAAGGTTATGCCCAAACTTATGGCATAAACTATTAGGAGACCTATAGTCCAATTGCCAAAATGACAATTGTAAGAGCAATCATTGTTATGGCAGCAACAAAAGGATGGTCTTTACATCAAATGGATGTAAAGAATGTTTTTCTTCATGGAGATTTACATGAAGAAGTGTACATAGAGCAACCACCAGGTTATGTGGACCAAACACATCCTAATTTGGTTTGTAGGTTGAAGAAAGCTTTGTACGGCTTGAAGCAAGCACCTAGAACTTGGTTAGACAAGATAGGTCGGTATCTTGTCACAAGTGGATTTCAAACATCCAATGTAGATTTTTCACTATATGTGAAAAAGATAGATCATGGGATTGTAATTATAGTCATCTATGTTGATGACTTGATTATCATAAGAGATAGTGATGTAGACATCTCTGATTTGAAGAAGCTTTTGAAGTAAAAGTTTGAGATGAAGGACTTGGGAGAGTTGCATTACTTCCTCGGCATTGAGGTAATCCAGTCCCCCAAAGAGATATGGTTACTACAAAAGCAATATACCTTGAACAAATTGACCGAATATGGGATGATGGGTTGCAAACCCATTTCAATTCCATTGTAGCAAAATGTGAAAATAAGTGCAGATGAAGGAGACCTTGTGGAGGATACCACTATGTATAGACGCATAGTGGGGAGTTTGATTTACATGACCATCACAAGGCCAGATTTGAGTTATGCAATTGGAGTGGTGAGTCAATTCATGCAAACACCACGAAAGCCACATTTGGATGCAATGAGGCGCATACTAAGGTACATAAAACATACATTACAGTGGAATTTTTTATGAAGCCAATAGCGAGATACAAGTACATGGATACACAAATGCTAATTAGGCTGGCAATGTTTCAGATAGAAGATCGACCAATGGTTTCATGTTTTCTTTTAGAAGTGGTGCTATTAGTTGGAGTAGTAAGAAACAACCAATAGTTACATTATCAAGCACGGAGGCAAAATATAGAAGTGCAACAATTGTTGCATGTGAAGTAGTTTGGTTACAAAAACTACTATCAGATTTGGGACAATTAGTGGATGCTTTTGTTGTCATTTATTGTGATAACATCAATAACATATTACTTGCTAACAACTCGATCTATCATGCTAGGACAAAGCACATTGAGGTGCACTACCACTTTATTAGAGAAAAAGTTCTAGCAAAAGAAATTGACCTTATTCATGTTAATACCGAATATCAAGTTGCTGACATTTTCACAAAGGCTTTAGGTACATACAAGTTAAGGAAGTTTAGAAAAATGCTTGGTGTACTAGAAGTGGATTTGAACTTGAGGGGGAGTGTTGAGAATTCAAGCTCAATTAATTAGGTTTCATTAGTTACTGGAGTAAGAGAGTAACTAGGCTACTTTCACAAGGTTGAATTACTTTCTTTACTTATATTAGTTTGGTTATTTGTGGTTTGGTCTTTTAGTTAAATACCTTGGTGTTGATGGTTTGGTTCCCTTTTCTTCATTACACAAGTTTGTGTATTTCATGTGACAAGAACCTTGAAGAGTTCTTGATGTTATGTTTCGTGTTGTGAGCATCATGTTGTAGTTTCCTTTCAATAAAGATTTATGTTTACACTTGAGTAGATCTCCTATTTGTTAACAAAGACCATAAGCAAACCATGATGGAATCATGCATTGTGGGCACAAAATCATTATTCAACCAAGTCCTTCTCCCTTGGTGACCACATGCTTGGTTTCCAAAAACACGAAAGGAACACACAGGCAAGTTCAAACAATGTTGGTTCGGACCATACATGATTCAATATTGTTTACCTAACAATATAACATTTCTGGTGACCGTAAATAAATTTGATCCCAATCCCATCTTAATCAACATCAACAAACTGAAGCCCCACTGATTCCAAGACAAAAGTGCTTCCAGAAGATTGGAATCAATAGTCGAAAGGGGGAGGGATAGAACCAATATCGAAATAAGGTTCAACATTACAACCTTGGAAAATGCATAAGGTACAAACACAAATTTTTCATTATCAGTGGATGGAACCGAAATCCAAGAATCGCAACTTGGAACTAAAAACCTATATTTGGTAGTTCTAACCAAAATTTGAAACACACAAATTTGAACCAAAAACATGGAAGATTTAATTGGAACCAAAATCTATACCATAGGGTCCAGAATCGAAAATATTTTGTTAAGCGAAAATTCGTGTTCAAGAATCAAAATTCAAAATTTAGAGTGAACAACTGAAATTCTTCACTCAAGGTCATTACATGAATTAGCCAAAATTGTTGAATTAGTGACTATTGGTCAAATTTTGGATCCGAAATATCTAATAGCCGATTCTTCCATTGTAAAATCGGTCATTAATGTTGTCGATGGGAAATCAATGGATGAAAATATAACACGTCTTCTTGAATCCATTAGCATTTTTTGTCTTTTTGTTGAAACAATATCCAATGAAAAAGAACGCAAAAAAAGAATTATTGAACTGATGTCAAGTTTCGGCAACAAAACATTTTTTGAATCCAACAAAAAGGTACAACACGTCGGTATCCAAGAACTGATACCACGTTTCACAAACAACACAACTATTTTCAAAAATAACTCACTCCCATTTCACCTTTGCATTTTCTTTTTTTTCATTCCTCTCAATTCACTCCTAGAGTGCAAAAAATTGGTAGATCCATTAGAGAGTCTGTTTTTAGCAAAAGAGAGGAGTGAACAAGGAAGAGGCATAAAGGCTTTCACAACTAGGGAGAGATAGGCAAAAAACTAATGTAAAGCAGAAAGAAGAAGAGGGAATTGAAATGGAGACAAAATCAAAAAATGAAAGAAGGCGAAAAATAATGAGTTTTTCCGGTGGAGGTAGGTTGATGTTTAGCCCAATGAACAAATTCCAACGCTAGGTAGCTAATGTAGCATGGGCATGTACAATAAAGCTTTCCAATTTGATGACCCTCAAATTGACACCCATTAGGCATATGGTTAAGGAATTCTTACAATCCATATTTGGTTAAACATAAACACCATAAAATTTGTGGTGCAAGGAGTTTCAATAATCATTATCACGTCACAGAAATGTTATGTTACCCATAAACCAAAATCACCAAGCCACCCGCAATGCGCTCTACAGAAACAGTGAATCTCTGCCTTTAAATGGCTCCCCTAAATGTGTTTATGCAAAAGGAAGGGTGGAAAGTTTCCTAGTTCAAAGACAAGTATGCCACTAGACTTTTGACACTAATTCAAGCGATCTGGCTCAAGGGGACTTGTAAAACGTATGTGAATTACTTCTAGTGGCCCTTGCCGAACTTAAAAAATCAGTAGATTGGGCTCAAGTTGTTTTCAGTAACTTGCATTTTAAGTTGCGAAATCTATCCACAGTAGTCAAACTGAAAAAATAAAACTCTAGGAAGGAAATGGAATTCGGTGTAGCCCAAGTCATCAATATCATCCTTTGACATCGGTTTCAATCGACTTGACTTTCTAACTATCAAAATCCAAATATGAGGATGAAAAGGATAGCTCTTCAACAAAGCCTAATCTTGATGTGAAACACAAAGGGTTGACACCATCTCCTTAGGGTGAGCTAATTGACCTTCACAATCCTCCCCAAATGTAGCGAAAAGTTGGTTCGTCAAGCTAACAAGCATTTTCCAATTCTACACTAGAAAAAGACATATTGCCAATAATGGGTAGTTTATACGTGGGACGTTTGTGACAACAATCGCTAGCCCCTTCACCTAGGAAGCAAACACTTAGGGAGCAGTCTCCTAGTCTTGCGAACTAAGCTTGAAAATGCAAAACATGATAAGGAGCCCAAGTCTAGATGCTCCACCATAAACTTCACATGTGAAGCCTACCCTCATGTTTTTTGGTACCATACCTTCTCACACCCAATCTTTGTCCCAGAGATTGCATAATAGGTTGCAAGGTGAAGGCATTATTGTTGATGGCATACCAAAAATGGACACTCTTACAAATTTCAATTCTAATGGGACCCAAGCAAGGTCCCCTCCCAAAGATGCAGAGGCCTCATTTTCGATACGCCTTTTTCACACCCCTAGTTTGGTTGGAACTAGACTTCAATTGGAAAAGGAATCTCTTCCCTAATAGTCATCTCTGCAAGGTTTAGAGGACCATTTGCATGTTTCCAATAAATATGTGCAAGCAATAAGGACATTGCGGCATGTTTTTGAAGCAACCAATACTGAAAAGGAGGCTACATTCGAAAAAATTTTGAACACAAAGATCGAGGTCATGTGTTTGAAAAATGAATTGCACCAAGCTCAAATACAAGCTCAAATGTAAGCTCAGCAAGATGCCTTGATGATCCAAGCACTAGAGTCGGCCAAGTCCAACTTTGCAAGTATGCAAAGTTGGTTGGACAAGTCTTTGGTTGAAAACAAAGGATATTGAACTCAATTCCCTACCTCCAAGACCGACTGACCATCATTCAAGTTTATCTATATTGTTTGCAAGCTGAAAAAATAAAGTTGGAGGTGGAATATTGAAAAGTGGAGACCAACCAAAAATTGTTGAAACTTGTTATTACAATGGATACGTGTGAGCTCATAATTACAATGGAATGAGCCAAGCGTCTTGAGAAGGAAAATGTTGACTTAAATGCAAAATTATGCTCCTAAGCAAACAATTTGAGGGAATCTACCAAAACCATTGAACGTTTGCAACTCAATATCAAAAAGTTGTTTTACCATGCTCCCATCACTTGGGAAGAACTAGAGGACCTACAACAACAAATTCGGTTGCTCACACAAAAAGCCAAAGAGGCAAACTACTCATTCCATTGAATGGCCGAGTTGGAAGGGATCAGAACTGAAAATGCATTCATGAAGGCATAGCTTCTCATTTATTAGCAAAAGTTCAAGGAAAATTGGGCTAAATAATGAGAGATCTACAAGGCATTGATTATCGAAATTTTGAGCAAGGCCTTCTTTAACTACTGAAAAGACAAGGAATTGTTGAAACTTTGATTAGCTTTTTCCTACTTATCATCAAATTTCTACCCAAGGGAATAATAACTTGGTTTGCTTCTAGTACAAAGAATTCAAGGGGTAAAAAAAAAAAAAGTGCACGAAATCATATGTGCTCAACATTGGATAGTCATATGACTCTAATGGAAACATTTGAACATTAACACGAGATTAGTTTATTTTGGAAAAGTTAACTAGTAGACTACATTCAATCTTGGCCATCCACCTTTGCAAGAGAATTATATCCATACCATCCATACCATCCATGTTGAAAAATATATATCTAAAGTGTCTAAAGTTTAGCTTATTATTGTAGACTTAGTTAAGAAGGTTAGAATCAAGGATCACTCCTCTTTAGTTAAATTGTAGCCAATAACCACCAATCTTTTTTAAAATAACAATAACAATTTTATCACCCACTTGCAATCATGTGCAATATGCAATCATATTTACATTGTGTAGTGTGTACTAATGTAGAAAGAATAAACTATGCATGGTGATTGCTAACATGATTATTGCACAATGTGACGAATATTCAAATTTGGCTACTAACTAATTGTTGAACTCATTGTTGAAATCATATATTATTTGGTGGTTGGAGCTTGGAAGTTCTTGGAACTTGGGATTATATAATTTCACAAAATATAAAATAATCATATTGAAAAAAAA
>Ga0116231_10009619_pt1 | contig 16154 bp, 17 predicted proteins | sample S1TSphgellanicum_2_FD_89695 | JGI IMG/M metagenome (GOLD analysis project Ga0116231, IMG submission 89695) | Host-associated microbial communities from peat moss isolated from Minnesota, USA - S1T2_Fd - Sphagnum magellanicum MG | ecosystem: Host-associated > Plants > Peat moss > Unclassified...
AAACAATGGACCCCCCCCCCCCCCCCCCCCCCCTTTTTCATTATTCCTCACCTACCTATTTTTATAGTAAAATAATAAAATTTAAAAGAGAGAGTCCCAAAAATAAAATAGTAAGATTTGCAGAAATTTCCAAAATTAAATCCATAAAAAATTCGAAAAAAAAATCCCCCCCCATTTCTCCCCTCTGAAAAAAAATAAATATAAAAATAAAAATCCCCCTCTCTGAAAATAAAATAAAAAAGAATTGCAGGAAATTCCCACATGGGAAAAAGAAAAAGAAAAGATGAGAGAAGAAGGAACCGTTGTAAAATCACCATTCGGTAAATAAATTTACTAGAGTGGTAATTAATTTTTTTACTTCAGGGTCAAAAAAGTGTTTTGTTTTCACGGAGATTTGAAAAACGTTGGCAGAAGCGGAGACCGGGAATACGGGTATCAAACGTTGAGGTACCCGGATATCCGGGCAGAGATCCGCCATGTTATTAAAAATTTTCTAACTTCGGGTCAGAAAGTGTCGTTACGGCAGACAGGCAGCAGAAATTTGAAAATCGTTGGCAGAATTTGAAGACAGGGGGGGGGCGGGTATTGGAAATCGTTAGAGTGCCCGGATATCCGGATAATACCCCCGGACTGTACGTGTTCTCTCTCTCTCTCTCGCTCTCCTTCCGGGTAGGAATGAGAGCTGTTGATTGACTGAGTTTCTTATACCCTGAGGTTCTCTGGTCATACCCGACCAAGCGGAAAACAACCAGGGAACAGTGGGGAGCACTTGATTATACCCGGATGTTCTCCGGATATGCCCTGACAGTTCTAGAAACACAGCCGGACCAAAGCGGTAGCAAACCCACAGAGCATGGGAGAGCCCCGATGGTATATCCGACGGTTCTCAAAATGCGATTTGGACACAATGGCAACGAGCCCAGAACACGGGAACAATTTTGTAATGGCCCCTCTGGATGTACCCGAGGGTTCCCTGGGAAAGAGGTGACAAGCACAGAGAACATGAGAACCGGTGATTCTCAAGGGATACCCCAATAATTGTCTGAGTGTCCCAGTGTTGGGCAGCACTTACATATACCCGAAGGTTCTATATCATACCCGGAAAGTGGCGACAAACCGAGCACCTTACCCGAGGTTAGCAACATGTACCCGACGGTTCTCTACTATCCCTGGGGAAAGCGGCAAGAGAGCAGTGGAGAAGACGGAGAGGCGAGTTGGGGGCGGGGGGAAGAGAGAGACGAGAGACGGAACAAGGGGGACGATTTGGTGCTTTTGGTGCAGCAGATCGCGGCGTTGGTGTGAGCAGATTGGCGACGGAAGTGGGGCTTGTGGTGTCACAAATGTTGCTGAAGTTCTTGGAAACAAATGGGTTTGATTGGATTTGAAAGCATGGAGAAAGAAGAGCTGCAATAGGAGGAGAAGGAGGAGGTGGTGGAGGGGCGCGGAGTTTCAGGGTTTCTTTCTTTTATTTTGAAGGCGTGAGGCGAGGCTGTCGTGGGGAGTACCGAGGAGATGGAAATAGAGAGATCCAACAGTCGAGCAGCAGATGTAGCAATAGTGTGTTTTGTTTTGCGTCCGGAAGTTAGGCGGTGTTTTCTTTTGAGGGGATGATGGTGATGATGATGATGGAGTAGTGGTGTTATCAAACAGCAAAGAAAAGACGACGCTGGAAAGTTTAGGTGTGGCAGAAGTTGGAGTTCATGAGGAGCTGGCAACGGCGAGGAAGGGAAGAAGAAGAAGAATAAGGAGAAAAGCTAGTTTGCTTACTATTGTTCACCGGGAAGGTGATGCAGAACGGAGCATTGTGGCAGGGAGAGCGAGACTAGTGACACAAAAGGGGGCCCCGGGTGTGGAACTAACAAACAGTTGAGAGCAGGGAACGGAAAAAAGAAAAGAAGAAGATGGCGCAAGAAAAGCCTCTACTGGCAGCTTGTGGAGGGGAGACAGTGAAATTGTTTGATGTATCAGAGAGAACAAGAGATCCTTGCACGTTTCAATACACTCCGGCACCGGGCTGTCAAGTCAATTGTGCTCGATGGAATCATACCAGTGAGCTTCTCCCTCTTTCTCAGTCTCTGCAGTTCCTAAAGCTGATTATGTGAGTTCTATCTTCAAGCATCTATATGGATGCTTGAAGAGCTTTGAACTGCAGTTTAGGTCTTTTGATCTAAACAAACAAAGAGCTCTCATTTTCTGTGGATATATTGGGTATGCTCCATTTGATCTATGCATGACCATGTCCACCTGAAAGTCTATCAAACCAGACATAAAAGCTGAAAATCTTGTGCCTGTTAGGGTTTAGGTTTAGTTCATTTTGTGTGTGCTCATGTGAAGAGGGTCACATAACATGAGCTGAAAACATTGGTATACTGTGTGCAGTCCCATTGGTGGCCTTCATTCTCTTCTTGCCCTTGTTGTCTTTGAAGCAAAACATTGACACGTGGATTAGGTTTTAGTGCTTCTCATCATCATGCTCTTTTCCTTTTGTCAGATATGGTGGTTGCAAGTGCTGGGGAAGACCACAAAATATCACTATGGATGAAGGACCAGGTGGTAGCTGTTGTTCCTCAGCCTGGAGAGGAGGTTGATGATTTTATTGATGTGAGTGTGCCCTTCTGCCCCTCCTACCATTTCACCTTCTGACTGCCATCTCCCTATAGTGAACAGTGATTGAAGTTCACAGTTCTCAACAAGCATCGTAAATTATATTAATGCACTGATGTGAGGTTCTTCAGGATCAATATTCTACAAGTAGCATTGTTAGACCTTTGTGTGTCTAGTTGTACAGTCAGGACATGTTTTCCTGATGGCAGCATAGATCTGATGGTGACATGTTTAAGTTCATGTTGTACTTAGCAGGTCTATGAAATCTGTAAGTAATTTCAGTGTTCAATAGTTGTGCATTAGCAAAGGAGTTTTTTTACTAATTTTGGAGTTCTAATGTTGCTACTTTGATGCTAATGGATTTGCAGGAGTCAATCTTATCCATATGCTTCAGCAGTAAAGGCTCTCGCTACCTTGGATCAGGTGGAACAGGAAAGATTGTTAGGGTCTGGGATTTGCAGCGAAAAAGATGTATAAAATGGCTGAAGGGCCACACCGACACAATTACTGGTGTCATGTATAATTGCAGGGATGAACATCTTGCATCTATTAGCCTCAAGGGTGACCTCATTGTACACAACCTTGCATCGGGGACCAGAGCTGTGGAGCTAAAAGATCCTCATGATCAGGTATGAGGATTGCCAGCCTTAGTCCAGAGGATACTTGCACCGTCTAGGTGCATCAATCTGAAGTTACTATAGCATGGAGAGTTATGGTGCTCTCTTCTTGTCTGCAGGAAATGACAAGTGAGTGGGCATGCTAATGCTTATATGGAGCAGGTTCTGAGAGTCATGGAGTATTCTCGATTGAGCAGGCATTTGTTGCTGACTGCTGGAGATGATGGCACAGTTCATTTGTGGGACTCCACTGCCCGCAGTCCCAAGGCAGGTCTCTTGCTTTTCTTTCTGTGGTTGTTATTTTTGGGGTCTGTCCCTGCTGCTATTATGTTGATACAGTCTGGTTGTATGCTGTCAAACTTTTCATGTCCACTGTCTGTCTGCAAGACTTCCTTCCCATCCACCAGTCTGGTGGGGGGCCCAGGTGAGGATGTTATGCGTTTCCTGCATCTGGCATCTCTGTGTGTACCTGTTCTGATGTGATGTGATGTGATGTGTTGCGTTGTGCTGCCCTGGTGAAGTGTAATGTTTTCTTTTGTTTTGCTGCAGTTGTCGTGGATCAAGCAACATTCAGCACCCACAACAGGCGTTTGTTTTTCACCTACCTCTGACAAGGTTGGTTTTGAAACTTCCTTTGTATTCTCCCAGGGTGGTTTAGGAGGATTGCACAACCAACTGGTTTGAGTTTATGAAGAACATTGTGGAGGACTTTGAATCTTGCTGTACTGAAGCAGTAAAGGAATTCATAGCTGTAGCACAGTTTTTCTTTGTTAATGTCTTGGTGGATTTGGCCTGGTCTTCACACTCATCTAAGTGGTCTTTGGTTAACTGCTTGCTTGTGTGCAATTCCTTACATGCTGTAAAGTAGAGCTAGGAAATACATCAACATTCAGACTACAGTCTGCACCCTAACAACATTTTGGGTACCTGGTGTCAGATGATAGTGAGCGTTGGATTGGACAAGAAGTTGTACATATATGATCCTGGTGTGAAGAAACCTGTGTACTCTGTGCCATATGATGCTCCTTTTTCATCATTGGCTTTCAGGGATGATGGGAACACCTTGGCTGTGGGGACCAACAGTGGCTGTGTTGTATTTTTTGACATGCGGGGTCGACCTCAACCATTCACCATTCTCCGAGCATACAGCTCCTCTGAGGTGAGAGATTGTGATTGTTAGTAGAAATCTTCTTCTCATGACAGCTTCTTGAATGATATGAACAGATACATTGTTTCAGGGGCTCTGCTGAGCTTTTTCTGCAGCAACTAAGCTGGATTTCAAAGTTTTATTATAGTGGAATCTGGATGCTAGTGATGAGCATCAATATGGGCTTCTGCCTGGTGGGAAGAAACAGTGAATGTTGATGCCTCACTATAGAAGGTCAGGGGTTGTGCTTGTGCTTGTTGCTTTTTGAACAGCTTGACTGTGTGATGTGCATGCAGGCTGTAACAAGCTTGAGTTGGCAGTGCTCCAATCCCATAGCTGTAACTGGATCAAACTGCTCCTTGGAAGTTGCACTTTTGGGAACAAGTAGTGAGGATTCAGTGATAATGCCAGACCCCCTTCCTGCCTCAGGACTTGGGACACGAGGACGGATACCCGCTGCAGTGGGCTCCACCAAGCCATCCACTTGGGCAAGCTCCTTGCCTAACAATGACAACCCTACTAATCGCATTGGTGCTTCAGGAATCGGTGGATCTTCAGTTGCTGGGGGAATCACAACACGGCCCAAATCAGCAGGTGGTGACATCACTCCATTTTCCAGTTCTCGAATATGGGCGAATGGGCCAATTTCTCGTCTGCAGACCCCTCGTACTACCTCTTTCTACAATGGGATTGATGATATGGAGGTATTTTCTCCATTGGTTGATGTGCAACCGATAACACCATCGATCTCAAGTTTTTGGGACAGAGAAACCAGTGGGATTGAGTCTGCAGGAGAGAATACTGCTGTTGGGGGGGATAGCAGCTCAAGAAGATCAACATTTGGGTCCCCAGCATCAGCAGCTTTACGCCGTTTCCCAAGTATTGAAGATATGGAAAAGGAGCAACGTAGGTTGTCATTGGGTTCTTCCCAGGTAATTGGTTTGTTAAATGCAGCTCTATTCTTCTTTGTGGTAAAGGTTACAGTATGCTTATGCTAACTCTGATGTTTATATCCCGAGCAGTATTCATTACAGAGCACCCTCTTGTCAACAAAGCTGGAAATTGTGGTCAGCTGGAAATTAATCAAATGTTTATACTCTCAAGCTCTTTTCTACATAAAATGGGACTGTCCGAACAATCCTGGCATTCTCCTTGATTTTCTCAACATCTGACTGTTTTTCTTATAGATTATCAATGAGGTCTCACAGATACAGAAGGGTCTGCAGGATGGAACACAAAAAAGGACCTCCTTTGACTCACCTGCCACATCTACACCAGTATCAGGTGCATTAAGTAAGATGGAACGGTCTCCATCTCTCACACCTCCAGAAGCATGGGGTGGTGAGCCCTTGGAAAAGGGTTCTTTTCGACAACAACCACCCACCATGTCCAGGTACACGTCCTTGGTTATAAATCTCATGTGGTAGGTGATTGCTCAGTCTTATGAAATTTTCATCTACTCCTGTATGGTAGGGGTTTTAATTCAGGTTGCACTTGGTGAGAGACAATTGCTTCTGTGTTATAGTTTTGCTCAGCTTTCTTATATTGGCATCTTTTGACTGAACTGTATTTAATGGATAAAATGTCCAGATTTGCACTAGGTTCTGCACTCCGGGCTGCCTCTGCAATCCCAACCTCACGTCTTGATTCTCTTGCAACAACTGTGTCTGGAGCAACAGTGAGTAATGGGCAACCCCATGCTCGGTACACTGCAACGCTTGAGCAGAATCTCCGTACCTTTCCATCGAGGGAAATGCCACCAAGGCCTTCGTTAGATCAGGATACACCTGTTGCTGTACCAAATGGTAGCTCAGGCATACATTCATCAGGCCCTGAACAGACCCTCCCGGACACATTCTCAGGCTCTGCTGGGGAGCTGCCATCAGGTAGTAGTAGTGGAGGAACATCACCAAGACAAAGATCATCAGATATACATAGGCGATATGAAAGGGTGGAAGTTCCTGGAAGTGTTGATGGAAAAGGAGAGTTTGAGAATGGGGTAGCACCAAGATCAGATGCAGCTATTTCAACTGGAGCTTCTTCACCAGGCTCGAATGTAAGCACCTAGGTTGCAGTTCCTTCCGTAGTTTTTGTTTATGATGTAGGTTCTCTTGCCTGTTTGGAGCTCCAATGCCCAGCAGTTCCATTTCAGCTGGTGCTGGACCATCCTGATCAGTATTGGTCACTTTAGTACTGAAAGTAATGTAAACTGCATGAATCACATCCATGGTTGTGTCAACCTGGCAGGGCTATGTACAGGGAAGCATACAGAGAATTTCCCTTCCTCAAGAACCTGTGCAGCAGCAGGGGGGTGGGGCAACTTCATTTGCACTGCAACTAGTTCAAAGAGGCCTGGAAGAAACCCTTGGTTCAGTGCAACAAGCAATCCATGAAGATGTCCAAAATTTGCATTTAGAGCTCCTTCGTCAGTTCCACATCCAGCAGGTACTGTTCTGTCCCAGATGAATTTGCAAATTCATCACTTTGGCTACAAACTGGTGCTGGCATGATCCTTGAAAACTCAAAATTACAAAGTGGTCCTGACTAGTGGAAATGCTCTTGATGTGCTTTGCAGATGGAAATGGCAAGTATGATGGATTTGTTGTTGGTGAAGCAGGCTGAGCAAATGGAGGAGATTAAGGCACTTCGGAGAGAAAACCAACAGCTTCGTGATCTTTACTGATTGTAGCAATTTTCTAGGCATCTGACCAGTTAGTTAACTAATCAACAGCATCAACTAGCTTTATTTTGGGGGGGGAAACTGAACCTCTTTTTTGTGACCTGCTAATTGTGCTTCCTTCGAAGTCTTGCAGGAATATTTTTTGAAACTTTCTGCCAGTTGAGGTGCTTGCTAGAGAAATAATGCAACTGGGGAATTGCTTGTTCTTATGGTGAACAGTCAAATAGTCACAATGTGAGTTCTGTGCTGTCAGAAGAAATGGTTTTACAAAACTCTCTTACACATATACAAGGATGTCTTGGGGATCATCCAATGGGTGAGATCACCTTGGAGCTGCCTGTTCTTGGACATTGGAAGATTCCCACACCCCCAGAATCTTTGTTTTCAACCTGGTACTTAGGCTGCACCCAGAGTCTGTGGGCCTCAATCCAGGTAAGGTCCTCAGGCAGGAACCCCTCTCCCTACAAAATTTTTAACTGGATGAAGATATGTAAGTACTGAAGTATTGAAGCTTGTTGCAGTGCTTGCATACATTGGTGTATTGCAGTGAACACCCACAAGAATATTTATTGTGGAGGGCAAAAGCAGAGCTTTTATACAAGCAGGAAAATGCATGATCATTGAAGAGGAGGTGGGCCCAACAATTCATTTTCAGGCCAAGTCGATCCAGAAAGTGCGAAGTTTTCATTCATGCCAGGAGCAACAGGTTGGTTGTCGAAAATATGTAGCATAATTTCTGGGGCTTGGAATCATCTTCTTCTGGGTTCTGAAAGTTCTTATCCTGGAAGTCTTTCTTTGACTACAAGGAAAAGTTAAAACCTTGTTTCTGGCTTTCTTAATTGTGAGTAAGGGAATTTGTTGATTCTCATGAGAGCAATTAAATTGTGTTGGATTGGTTAGTGGATCCATAAACTCATGGTTGTGCATTTGCTCTTTTGAAGATCTCTATTGAATAAATGAGCTATGTCAGAAAAGAGTTTTGAACAAAAAAGAAAGGCCGATCAATGATCATCCCTCCTTTTAACTTAATCAAGGACAAAACTTCTACAACAACTGTGTTAAGACAGTTGCTGTGGTGTTTTTTCAAAGCACAAGTTTTGGGCTGGAAGGTGTAGTAAAAAGAAACATATTTGAAGTGCCTTAACTTTTACCTAACTTTAGTGTTGTTGGAAAAGAACTTGTATATTCTTTGGTTTTTTGAATGTCCTATTATAACAATGTATAAATTGAGAGAGACTATTTAAATGTCATCACTTGGGCCAATTGTTGTTGTCAAGCCAATCACGAGCAGTTATTCTCTTACTAATCCTTTTTCGGGCCACTGTATCCTGTATCCAAAGTCAGATTTACACTTTGATTTAAAGGTCATACAAAGGTCATATATTATTCAAAATACTGTGTGTACATGTCCCTTTTCTGCTGCCTGTGGAGATGCTCTGAAGAACAAAACTGGTAAAAAGCAGAATTCAAGTTTGCAACTTTATGAAAAAATTACGTGGTTTCAAATGCATGTCTTTGTTGGGTTGCCTGATTGTGAACTTTGTCAGTGACAGACATGATGTCCTGAACAAGCAGATTCATATGTTTAGAGCAATCCTTTTGAAATTCATGTTAGTGATGAGTATCTGATATGTAGCTTTTTATGAGCTTAAACCTCATTCCAACATTAGAGGTCTAAGCTGGAGAAGTTCACAAAAGCTATCCTATCCAGCAGCTTTGGAACAGGATGATGGACAGGAGAGTGGGAATTGCTACAGAAATAGCTGTCCTGTTTAGAAACCATCTCCACCATGTTTTCTCGGTTGTAATTAATTCACTCTCTCATAAATCATGTGCAACTCAGTTGAACTGAGAATTTGTTGGCACAACAACAAACAGGAGTAGCTCAGAAACCATTCAGAGTTCTCCTCCACACCAGGTCTTCTCATGCAAAGCAACAGTCTGAAGCCGAGAGGACCAAAGAAATCTGCACCTCAGGTTCTTCAGTCCCACCATAATGGGTCAGTGGTTGTTTCATCAGGCACCCCTCAAAAAATCCTCAAGAGTGTGCAACTTTTCTCTCATGCCAATATCGGTTCAGGTGCAAGTTAAGTGACCTCAATGTTCTTGGCCAAAGTGAAGCAGCAGAGCACACACACACCAGCACACCATGATGAAGGATGATGGATAGAAAGTGGTCAGGAGGCAGTTTTCTGTTGGGGTTCCAGTTCCCTATAGCTAGCTAAACCATGGTAGTTAGCTTTGTTGCTTTGGGTTGCAGTTCCCTATAGCTAGCTAAACCATGGTAGTTAGTTTTGTTGCTTCTTTTGGCTACCTACTGACTAGGTAACAACCCAATTGCTGGCTGCCAGTAGGTCAGTATCGAAAACAGCCATTACCTTATGTTATATAACATCTACTTGCCTATTTAATGCTCGCCTATTTTACTACCTACCTACCTAAACATCGGACCTACTAACTTCGTACAGAATGGGTTACAAGGTGAAACCAGATATTAACTCAATTGATGTACATTCATCCACACCTCAGTCAGTCATACTTCGGTATTGAAGTGGATTGTGCACTGGTTGGTGGTTGGTTCACTTTGCACCGATGGTCTTTTGTCTTTTCTTTGAACCATTAGCGTGCATTACCTTCATTGGTCCCTAGTCCCTACCTTCATTTTGGTGTTGGTGGTGGCCGTTTATTGAATCCATATTGTTCTAATCAATCCGTTGTTGAATCTGTGCATAAGAGTCTCTTGCAACATTTTGGTGTTGGTGGTGGCCATTTATTGAATCCATATTGTTCTCTAATCAAACCCGTTGTTGAATCTGTGCATAAGAGTCTCTTGCAACAGAATGGGTTAAAAAACAGAGAAGGAAAGGCGACTACTACTACAGCCAGGGAGAAAACACGAGTCAAAATTCGTGAAAAAGAAACTTGTCATTAGGCAGGCAGGCAGGCAGGCAAGCAGGCAGCAAGGAAGCTTGGGGTCTGTTGTGGAAAGTCTGTATGTGTGTGTGCAGGCTTGTGGGTATCTATCTATCTGCTGAAGTTAACCATGAGGAAGGAAGGAAGGAGGAAGACAATGGTGGTTTGTTTAGGAAGAGTTTTGTCCTTTTGTTGAGAGGAGGATAAATTCAATTTGGGTTCTGTCAAAGCATTGAAAGTGCTTATTGTAAGATTGATGAGAAATTCCTTTGTAAGCTTTCAACAAGTCATGAGCTTTACTCATGCCATTCAACACACAACAACAACAACAACTACAACTACAACAACAACAACAACAAGATTGATGGAATTGCAATTGTGGTTTTGAGATTCTCTCTTCACTTGACTTGTTGGGTCAATGACAAAAGGGGAAATCTCCATCAAGCATTGCATCTAGCAGATGATGATTCTCATTGCATCTTCTTCTTTGCAAATGCTCAATTCTCATAAAGAATTTGACTGAGTGTTTTTATCATGCTCTAGTTTTTCTGTAGAGAACTACCAGTTGGGGGAAGGGAAGTGAAGGGAAGGGAGGGGGTCATTCAGCACAAATTAGCACCTGAAATTCAGGATGAAAACAGCCTTGGATGATGAGGTACTCCACCCCTGTTGTCTTGGGACATTAATAACTGCAGCCAAAAAAGAAGACCCCACCCCACCATATAAGTTGCCATGTCTGTTATCTAATAAGGTGTTGCCAACACCCCCTCTGGAATGAATGAATGGATACATTATTTCTTGCTTGTTTCATGCTGAGGAGTTATGTGCCTGACCAATGCCCCAGTTGTTTCAATCCGCAGCACCCCCCAACAGACACACTAGGAGGTGTCATCACAGCAGCAGTACCAGAGCCATTTTAAAAACCTTGTTCTTTTCAAGGGATGGGTGAGTGTGTATATTCAACTGTTGCTCGCTGGTCGTCCTTGCTTCACTGAGGAGGGGGGCCTGCCACATTGTGTAGGCAGAAAACATCCACATTCTGATGGAAGATCGCAAAACTGCCCCCCGCCCTCTTGAGCTGAAAGGGAAGAATGAAGACAAAGTGTGTGCATGCCATTGTGCAAGAGGCCTGCCTGCCTCCACCCTTTGTCTTTCAAGCAAATAGGAATCATGTAAGACATATGGAGATCTCTTCTGTTGAGGGCATGGATCGAATGACTTGAGTGGCTTTTTTTCCAGGGTTGCATTTGTGCTGCTCACTGTGATTCCGCCGCATCTTAGGACCCCCAGCACCTCCATGAAAATGATGCAGGAGTTCTATGGGACATTTAAATTATTGGAAAGAATGGAAGCTAACTGTGGGGACAAACAGTTATGCAAATAGAATAAGCACCATCCCTCCCACCATCAAGACCACATATGGCAATCTCTTCCAGATTCGCTCCTGAAATCAAACAAGCACAAAGTGGTTACTCAAATCTTGATCAAAAGTATTTGACCTGCACATCAGGAAGACTATTTTAGCGTGGGGGGGGGGGGGGGGAACTCTGGAAATTTCAACAAACTTCATTAGCTCCTGTTTTGATCGACTAAGAGTAGTAGTGTAATCCAAAGCACAGTTGAGAAGTTTCTCGGATATCTACTTCAATATTTATTTAAGCAAAGAAGGAATTGTGGGAGGGGAAAGCTTGCCTTGAATATCAAATGGCCAACCAGCACCGATAACAATACATTGCTGCGCTTTGCCTGACCACAGGAAATATCATCAGTTTACAGTTTTATGGTACTAGCTTTGTCAAACATAATAGAGATTCCAGACTGAATTGTTCATTTGGCACAGCCTCATGCACTAGGTTGGTACTTCTTTGGCCATTTCCCTGCTGAGTATATATTGTAGATAGGTTTATAAGGTAATTAGTACCAGTTCCAGTAATTTTGTTGATTTCATCAGTAGGGTATCTGACATGTTTTCAACACCTATTACACTACCCAACATAAATGTGAAAAAATGATGTGACTAACAGATCAAACCTAAAGTTGATTATCCTGACTAAACCCAGCAGTGTGTAAATTTCTTCATTTTTAGTACAAACAGTTGTGGAGATATGTAACAGAATTGCCAAGAAACGACAATATTGCATTTATCTCACAGAATTGAGTAAAGGAGCTCAAGCTGGACACTCACAGCTATTGCATAGGAAACCAGCAAAGTCTCCAAGCTCTTCAGGTAGCAGATGATGGCAACACACTCACACATTGAAATTGTCAACATAGTTGGAAAGTGGTTGTATAAGTGCAAGAATGATGATGGACTGTGTGTCCCACCCAGAATCCACCACAATATCTAGTTCAGAATTCCAGAAGTGAAACAACTGGAGACAATTTGAACATACACCATGACAAATACAACAGTGACCAGTGAGCCAGGTTTGAAGGTTTGGAGAACTTGCTTTTTGTCCACAGAAATCACTGGCAGAATTCACCAGCAGAGTTCATCCATTGATATACACCATCAGAAAAATACAATTCAATCCTATTGTGACTTGTGTTTGGAGATGCATACCTGGTGAAAGCAAGATAAAGAACTACGGGAATGGCCATCAAAATGCGTTGAAAAGCTGCAAACACAATAATCGATGGTGCAATGTGCATGCCCAGTTTGTCAACACTGCAAAAAAGCAAAAGAAATGCAACAGCTTGTTTCAGGGCACATTAAATCTCTGAAGCCTTGTGCTTAAGAGGAATCTACCATTATCAATCAGCTTGGAAGCTTAAACTTCACAATCTGGAGTCTAGCCCTCTTTAAAACTTTGGGCAAAAATGAAACAGACTAGTATGCAAACACAAAAAGACAAATTTACCTACCTATTGCTGACGCTGAGCAAGCCTGCAACTCCAAGCATGAGAACACTACCCTCTTCTTTCTTCAAAGCCAGTACAGGATTCAGCACATGTCCCAAATTCAACCTGCCAATCATAACAGTGTTACAACAGCCTTCTTGAATGCAAAACATCTCCAAAAACTGTGATCTACACACACTCCATCACTATCGACCTTTTCATTTCCTTCTGGAACTTGAGTGAACCCATGAGCACAATACCCACTTTACATGGGATGATTATCTAGGTTTGCAGTGAACCCATGAGCATACAACCAGATTTACATGGGCTGATTATGTAGGGTTTGCAGTGAACCCGAGAGCATAAGACCCACTTCACATGGGATGCTTATCTAGGGTTTGCAGTGAACCCATGGGCATAGGACCCACTTTTCATGCAATGATTATCTAGGGTTTGCTGTGAACCCATGAGCACAAGACCCACTTCACAGGGGATGATTATCTAGGGTTTTCAGTTCAGCTTTTGCACTGCTTCAACCAAGGATTTGATACATATTCAAGTTCTTGAGCACATTATTCTAGCTTGAAGCTCGCAATCATCTGAAACGCTGGATTAGCTACAGAAGATGAACAAAGATGAGCAAAACCCATTGATCTCCTTGCTCAGGTTACAGGGTTATAGCAGCCTTCTTGAATGCAAAACATCTCCCAAAACCCATGAGTATAAGACCCACTTTTACATGGGATGATTAGCTAGGGTTTGCTGTACAGCTTTTTGCACTGCTTCAACCAAGGATTTGATACACATTCATGTTCTTGAGCACATTATTATAGCTCAAAGCTCACAATTATCTAAAATGCTGAATTAACTAATACAGAAGATGAACAAAGATGACTCCTTGCTCCTTGGGTTACAGTTTCTCTAGCTACAGTCTAAACTAGTTAGTTGCTCACAAAAATGCACAACAGAAGAAACCGAGCAATTTGCAGTTGATTCGGAACTGAAAGACATAGAATATACATCTTAGATAAGAGAGACTGATGAACACACCCTGGAAAACAAAAAAACACTGCTTGTGAACTGGGTACAAAAGAAAAAGATTCTTCCTTACCAATCCATGGTTTTCCAAGTGCCGCCCTTGAGTAGTGTGAGTGATGGAAGAGGAGAGCTCTTCATATTCTCTTTATCTTCCGCACCCTTGAGAGATTGCTCGCTCTCGTCTTTCACGGCGCCGTTCTTAACGTCTTCCGGTACTACGCTTACAGGCCATGATGATGACTTCTTGTCGCTGCTGCTGCTACCCTTCTTGAAGGTGGATGAGACTGCCGACAGAGCCGGAATGAGCGAGATTAGGAAGGTTTCGGAGCGAGGGGGAGTAAGCGGCGGCGACGGCGGCGGCGGCTTGATGGGTAATACTCCTCCTCCTCCTTTCACTTTCTTCCACTCAACAACGTCGCTAGAAGAAGAAGACTGGTCGATGGCCAGCAAGTAACCGCCCACGGTGACGACAAGAACACCAAGCAAGCCTTGAGAGCTGGGGGACTCGTGCACAACGACGTAACCAGTGAAAAGGAGAAGCACGGGGGTGAAGGCAAGGTAGGGAACAGTGACGGAAAGAGGCGAGACGTGCAAAGCTCTTTGATACATGTAGCCGATCAGCACCTTGATGCAAGCACCGCCGAACAAAACTCCCAGAAACAGATCCAACTCACTCATCTCCAGAAAGGCGTACACGTTGAACATCCCCGTTGCGTAGACGATCAGCGACAGCAGCGTCGCATCCAGCAGTCCTACCAGTCCCACAAGCTCCGCTGACGTGAATTTCTGTGACGCTAGTTTCCGACTTGCGTCTATACAACTGTGTCCGATCGCTGCTGCCGCTGCATATGCAAATCCTTCCCACCTCATCTTGCGTGTTGTTTCTCGTCCTTTCTTGTCCCCAGAGCGATGATCGGAGCGTCAAAGACTAAGAACAACAACAACAACAACAATCGTTGCGAAATGCGATTGAGTGATTACTCGTCATCTTGTGATTAATCAAGGAGAAAAAGGAAATGAAAAAACAAACGTTTCTGTGAGGAAGAAAGAAAGAAAGAACGAGAGTTGTTTCCCAGCGAGTTTTCTCTGTTGTCGAGTGGTCCTGTTTGTGATGATGATTATGATGATGCTGTTGTTGTTATACATACCAGCAAGAGTTGTAATCTTCTTCTTATTCTTTTTCTCCTGTGCAGCAGCAACGTTAGCACGTGCAGCAATTTGCACCCGTTTGTTTCTTCAGCTCCTTCTTGCATATGGAAAACGCTCTCTTCAATGCAGCAGCATCCTCCTCCTCCTCCTTTGCTGGCTGCTGCTGCTTGTTGCTGTTGCAAAACGGACAAGAATTTGTTTCTCTTCCTCTCCTTCTTCTTCTTCTTCCGCTGTCCGTCTGTGCTCCAAATCCCGCATCCGTTGCATGTGCAGCGAAAAACAGTCTTCTTCTTCTTCTTCTTCCGCTGTCGGTTTGTCTGTGTGTCTGTGCTACAAATCGAACACACGAGATTGTGAAAGAGATGTCAATCAGATCTTCTTCCCGTCATTACTACTGTTACGGCCGCACAAAAACTTCTTCGACATCTGGAAACAAAGCAGCAATGATCCTTATCACTTTGGAGCAAAAAACTGAATTTCTTCTTCTTCCGGCGTGTGTCTGTATGTGCTACAAATGGAGAACATACGATATTGTGAAAGAGATATCAATCAGAACTTCTTCTTCGCGTCATTACTATTATGACGGCCGCAAAAAAAAAAAAAAACTTCTTCTCCAAAATGTGGAAACAAAGAAGCAATGATCCTTATTACGGCCGCACAAAAACTACTTCTTCTCCAACAAAGCAATAATAATGATGATCCTCCTCCTTATTCCTCCCTCGTTCTTACAAGAACACTAATATAAATACAACTCTCTGTTTTTTCCTCTCCGATTGCTTCCGCTAGGTACTACTATTGCTGCAATATCCTTCGCAACCGGTTTCATTCAAAAGTCGATCCAATCAATAGGTATATCTGTTTTGCCGAAATTCGACCCTGCAAATTTCGCAAGCCACAACCTTCTCGCCCTCGAACATGCAGCACAAGAAGAAGGACGCTCAATATTGCAACAATAATGTATGTATCCAGAAGGAGGAGGAAGAAGAACCAGAACCAGAAGAAGAAGAAGAAGAAACAGCAGAAGGAGGTTTTTTTTTTTTTTTTTTTCTGCGAAAAAAAAACTTCTAAAAAAAGAGCTTTTGCATAGTGGTTATTTGTTTTTCTTTTTGCCAAATTTTCGACAAAAATTGCAAGAAAATTTTGCAAAAAAAAAAAAAAAAGGCGA
>Ga0116231_10009621_pt1 | contig 16152 bp, 8 predicted proteins | sample S1TSphgellanicum_2_FD_89695 | JGI IMG/M metagenome (GOLD analysis project Ga0116231, IMG submission 89695) | Host-associated microbial communities from peat moss isolated from Minnesota, USA - S1T2_Fd - Sphagnum magellanicum MG | ecosystem: Host-associated > Plants > Peat moss > Unclassified...
CTATTAGCCCTAAATGATCTATGTCTTCAACTTCTATTTTTGCTTCTGCTGTCATCTTGATTACTTTCGATACACCTAAATTTAAATAACTATTTTATAATTTAACCTGCTGAATATGGGGTACAATACCTTCGCCAAAATAAGAGTCCAGAAAAAATTCGGCAAAATTCGGCAAAATTACCAGTCCATAAGCGTTGAGAGTAAAAGGTTGGTTGGAATCTGAAACCCTTATACAGTAGGATTTACACTTAAAAAAGTCATTTGGATATCCCGAAGGGAATTTTTAGGGCTGACTGTTTTTGCCAAATCTCAGACAAAAGAGAGTGGAACCGGAAAGCCCAGCCGACCGTTAGCAGTCAAAGGTTTATCAAATCACCCTCGTAAATTGGCGAAGGTATTGGTTAATATGACCAGGTTTAATAAGTTTGAATTAGCGCTATTTATTGATAGTAAGCGCAGTTAGTACAGTCTTGTCAATTAAGAAACATCAAGATTCATGCTTGGATAAATCGAATATTTGCGGTGCCTTCAATCATCTGCAAAGCAAAATGGGCGGAGGTGAATGAATTTTTTGGTGGAACTTTCTTACTGATTTGATCGGCTAGTTCCCTCACATCTACTACCAAATTCTCAGAACTCTTCCAAGGAAGTGGGGTGATGTGCAAGTTTATATCTTCTTCTCCTTGCTGATTTCGTAGATCCTTACGATAAGATACTGATTGACCAGACGGTTGCTGTTCAATTAGATCAAGTCCGAAGTGCATAGTTTCAGGCTTGCGTGTGACGTCAAGCGTTTTTAGCTCACCTTGGAAAAGGCAAAACAGCAACCCAGTACCGAGGCGATCCATCCGTATCATGGGTAAGACTTCGGTATGGGGTTTCTCATCTGCAAAGATTTGGCTATAGCCCCTAATCCTAATGTCAGGAAAGTGGGTAACAGCACTTGAGCGAATTAATACCCCAGTCAGGGGTGTCAAAGCCTGGGGCAGTAAATCCTCGGGTAGCAAGTGTACTAGATGGTCGCTCATGTCTTCTGGATCGTAGACTCGACCAATACTCAAAGCGCCCATCATTAAGTACTGTACCCAGAGATTATCAACCCAGAAAAAGCGGATTGATTCATTGGGCGATAATTGCTCGTTGGGAATGAGATAGTTAAACGGAACTTGTTTGAGGATTGACATATCAGTTAGCCAAGCTAATACTAGTTCTGGTGGCTCAGTAGATATCTGTTGATAGTTAATAGGTAATTGCCGATTGGGAAACTGCTGTTGGTGGCGGTCGTGAATAATGTCTCGCTTCCAGTTAAAGATACTGGTGGCGACTTGAGTATTTTTTAGAGTTAACCAGCATCCTAATTCCCATGCTGCTGCGTAGGTGATATCAAACATTCCTACAGATGGGTCATAACGTAATAGCTCATCCGCAGTGACAATATGGGGGTTGACCTGGGTGATCGCCTCTTGATTATGACCAGGAATCAGGGGACTATGATACCAAGAGACGGTTTTTTTCCCATCACGCAGATGATGGGGCAAGGGTACACATCCAGCAGATAAGTATTTGTCTATCGTAGGATTCTGAGTCAGGGGAAGTTGGAAGCCAGCAGGGTCACGATTTAACGAGGTTATATCCTGCTCAAAACTATCTGCTAGGCAAGAAAAACTCCAGGAATAGAGGCTGACAAAGCGGATCAAGTCTGTATCTGTTGCATTCTGAGAATTAAACTTAATTCCATCACCTAAATCACTAAAGCGTTCTTCCAGGGAAATCAAGTGCGCAGTACTTTTTCCACCAAATAAAGGTAGACGATTGCAGATTAAAGTAGCTACCTCTGATACTGACACGTTACCTTGGTCATCCTTCCCCTGACGCACATGAGCAAGATAGGGCAGATCTTCTACATCAGGTAGAATTTGCTTTACCAGCCCATAAGGTACATCAATCACATTAACTTTGTCATTATCAGTCTGATCGGGATCGTAGTTAAACTGGGGAAATTTAATTTGCTGATTGCTACTGATGATCGTGTCATGGAGATCTTTGAGAGTAATGATTTTAGGAGTGGGAGTCTCTACAGGACCGTGAAATAATATCAATGCCAGCCAGGGGTATTGTTTAGCTTGACTCTCCGTGACAGAGCCATCCAAAGTCACTGCAAATCTCTCCCAAGGTAAGGTGCTGCGATTCAATGTTAAATGGGGTAGCACATTGGAATGGTCGCCATCACTATCTCTGGTTGGAAATGCGGCAAAGACATCCTTTTGATCTTGGAGTTGAGCGAACCTTTCCCCTGTAACCACCACGTAGAGTGAATTGACTATCAAGTTGTCGTCAATTAGTTTATGCTCTTTTTCTTTAGTTTGAACCTTTTGGGAAACCGTTATTTTGTATTCACCGTCAGGAATTGCAGGCCAGTGATATTGGATAAACTCTACCTCACTGGGTAGACTGGCATCGAGTACTACAATAGGCATAGATTTTCTCCAAAGACGTCAATCGGATTGATTTAGCTTGTTTAAGTATAGTTAGAGTCCGTTCAGGCACAGACCTGTGGAACTGCCAGAAACTGGTCGAGGGTTTGGTGTTGCACCGTAATGTCTTGGAGCTGAAACCCCAGAATTGTTAATATTTCATCCCGCAGATGATTTGTTTCAATGGTTTGTTCTATTTGTTTTTCTCTATCTGAATCTGATTGAGCCGAAGGATGGAAAACCGGAATTTGATTCCAGGCATAGGCAGAATTTTGGGGATAATAGTTCTGCAGCAACAAGCTAGTTTGAATGTTTTGGGTTTCGCCAGGCTGAGGCTCTTTAGCTGGGAATACTCGCACACCATTGATTAAATCGTTAACAAATCGGGTGCCATTTACCTTTGGGGGATTAAGCAGTAGCTTGCTCTGATTGGCGAAATCTGGTTCAGCCCATAACGCAGCAGGTGAGCTAGGCTCTAAGGTTAACGCCCATGCAAAATCATCACTATGTTCCCAGGTGTAATTGGACTGATCTAGAACTTCAGTCGATTTCTTATAGGCATTGACCGTCAGAATTGAATCCAGATTATTTGAATTAACTCCAACCGGAGCCACAGCCACTTTTAAACTTTCTGTTGAGACACTTAAAGACCCATTACTGTCATTCCAAGACAGAGCATTTATAGGTACAGAGGTTTGAGCTACGCACTCAAACTCCTTAGCATTGATAAAGAATAACGGTAAATTCTTGGCATCAGGGGCCTCAGGGTCAACAATATTAGCAGCGTTATCAAAGACCTTGACTCTTCCAGAACTGATCTGTAGAGTGCAAATTTGTTCTGCTTGAGGTAAGAATGAAGTCTTGAAACTATTCCAAGAAATAGCAGGAATACCCTGACTTGCACTTGCACCAAATGAGATATGGACTTTGATGGTAACAAAAATAATTTTAATCCTTACCTCTGCTGCCCCACCAAATGCTGGTCCCCATAGATGTAGTGTAGCCCCCAGAGAAGCTGTGAGGGAACCCAGACCAACACCGACTGAAACTTCTATAGAAATCTCGTAATGCAGTGGTTTCCAACAGACGATCGCATCCAGAGCAGCTGTCAACCATGCACGGGCGGGACCAAAAGTTCCTCTGATCTCCAAACGGCCTCCAAGCATAAACGCATGAGCGCAAATGGCAAAATAGGCTTCACCCTTGATTACCACATAGCCGGAGAGCAATGACCAGCTATATCCTAGTCGGGGCACTCTGGGATAATGAGCTGGTACTTGAAATTGAGAATGGTAGCCGCCAATAGTGAACACCCAATCTCCAGCATATGGCGAATTACCAAACCAGCTATAAAGGGCTAATCCTCCTGTAAGCCGACAAGCACCATCAAACAAGAATGAGGTAGGGCTGAGTTGAGTTTGTAGTTGAAAGAAACCTTTGCCCATATCCAGCACCATCATCATGTTCGCCGAAATACTAGCAATCTGGAATACATTGCTCTCTCCTGGTGTTGGGTTGGGAAATTTAGCACTCATCAGACCCATAATTGTCATGCAGAAAGAGTCAGCGCTTCCCCCCTCAAATACTGCTAGAGCAAAACAATCAATAGTCCCATACAGCATGAACTTCAAGCCAAAGCAGCCAAAGTACTCATTGTCAGCAGGTTTAAGGTAATCTGGTATTGCAGCTGCAAGACTCGCAACTGCATCTTCATAGTTCTGACTGTTCCAAGGCTTAACGTTAGCCAAAGCCATTTTGATAAAGGGAACATGTGTGAGCTTATCAATAGGTGGCGGGACAAACAGAAAGTTAATGCCAAGACCTAGAGCAACACCCTCAAGGGTAAATGGTCCGAATTTTGCCTTGCCATCTAGACCCAGAAATCCAAACAACATGATTGCAGTGGCATGGTCTTTGTATTCAGGAACGATCGCTCCTAAGAGATCGAGTTCAAACTTACTACCAATTTTACTGGCTATGCTGGGGGCAAATTTATCTAACTGTAGTTTCAGTTTGCCATAACCAGTATACATCTTGTATTTTTCATTGCCAGTATATTCATGGGTCGTAAAGGCAGCACTTGCCTCTATGACATCATTCATAAACTTACCTGTAATTCCAAATCCACGCAGAGTAAAGCTCGTTGTATCACTTTCCAGGGGAACATGCAAAGTTAATTGGTCAAAGGAAATTTTGAATTCTCCACCCACTAATTTGAGGGAAACGCCACCATTGAAGAGAACACCAATTTCCTTCTCATTTTTCTCCAAGTCTGGCCACTGAAAGCCCAATTTTTGGATATAGAAGCCTCCCCAACTTCCCCCTCCAAAGGTTTTTTCAATCTTTGCCCAGATAGTTCGCTCAGATTTAACAGTATAATCACCAATATAATCTGGACTGAGGTAGCCATCTGATTCCAGCGTGCCTGCTCTAAGAGATTCATACATATTGCTGAGGTTAGAGTCAATATGCACGCTAAAATAAGGCCCTTTTTGCAGAATGATAGCGTCTTGCTGAGTTCCAAAATCAATATCGGTGTCGGGTTTTTTCCGAGAAATTGCCAACCCGTCTAGTCCTTGAGGCAATTCTTTGTTAATGCCGCTAATTTCGTAAAACTTAAACGGATTGCTGGAATACATCAACCGGACTACTGTTACCAGACTTTTCTGTTCGTTGGGGGTGGGTTTACCAGGGATAGGTGTAGCAGGTAAACGGATACCCGTATCAATTGCCAAGTCCATACCAATCACATAGCGGGACTCGCCGATGTTCGATTGGCTACCACCAGGTAAGGGCTTGGTCCACAGGGCAAAGGCACTTTGCAGCCATACATCTACGTTTTGGACAAATTCTGGAATACCATTTTCACCCATCAATTGGGGAAAGTTGTAAGTCAGGATTTCTCCCAATTTCAGATTAATTGGGGACTTCCTTTTTTGGGTCAATGCTAAAATGACAAGCCGATCGGTGTTGCCAAGAGCGCCTTCGTTCCCAGGATTTGAGGAATCAGTAGATTTTTCTGGTCTTAGTGCCACATCTTTGACCACTGCGGTAAGAGTAGCTGGTTCTGTATGGGTAAGCCAGATATCAACTGTGAAATTAGTATTATTGGGAGAGCCAGCATTCAATGCATTTTCAGCCTCTTTTTGTAAATCGTTTACAACCGGCTGGCTGTTACCATTTAATTTAGTACGCAAAGAACTATCCGGAGGTTTCTGCACGGTTCACCTTCTTTAGGTTGACAATTGATAAATATCTGCTATTGCATCTGATAAATCCTGATAAGAATTGGTATTTTAAATTACCAATCAGTAGCAATTATATTAATTTGATAGCTATAAAAACCTTCTCTTGGGTTGATTAAATTTTAGAAGAACTATCGAGCCACATGGTATTCAATGTAAACAAATGAGCCACCACGATCATACTGTATGTCAGTTCCTACACGATACCATCCACCCCCAATATCTCCACCGCCGAGGCTATGTCCGCTTATATTCACTCGGATATTGTCTATCAGAGAAGATCCTGTAACAGTGAGATACCCATCGATCGCGACGTGATTATCGTTCCAAATCTTGACGACATCTTGGTTGGCTCTCTTAATAACAAAGGCTGGATTATCATTAGTTGAGTCGGTGTCACATGATAGAGTTATCGGTCCGTTGGCTGCTAGGGCAAGCGCAGTAGTTGTACTAATATTACCAGTGTGGATACCTCCCCAAGCAGTGATACCCCCGTTTTGAGTGTCTATACCGCCTCCTCCTAAATAAATACTGCCTCCTTGGGTAGTGATACCCCCGTTTTGAGTGTCTATACCGCCTCCTCCTAAATAAATACTGCCTCCTCGGGTGTAGATATTCCCTCCACCACCTTCACTACTCTCTTGTCCTGTAAAGAAGTTCCCTCCTCGGGTAGAAAGCGTACCCCCATCAGTTGTAATCGTTCCCCTCGACGAAGAAATCCATCCCCCGTGGGTACTAAGATCGCCACTGCTATCAACGCTAAATAAGGTAGTGCTCAATTTCCCTTTAGTAACCACAAGTGCATTTGCATCTCCATTGTCATCATCATCCGAATGTAGAATGACAGGTCCCCAACTACTAATCTCGCCACCTTTCAGGTGGATACTCCCTCCACCATCTAGAAGGATATTACGACCACCAAACAGATGCAACCCCTCCGTAATGTTACTTACAGTATTGGTGCCAATCCCAATGAAACCCTTACAGCGTTTATAGACAAAGGATTTCGTGTAATCCCAATTACCATTGATATCATCAGGTGCTAGAAAAAAACCAGCTCCTGCGGCATCTGAGTCTGGACATAATATAAAGCGACTGCCTTTGCGGTTATCACCTAGAATAATATTCTCGTCAACCTGCAAGTAGCCTTCCTTAATTGCCAGACCGACATTCTCCACATTATTACTTTGTGTAAACCGTGGACTGATAGTAACGGCGACAGCCTTAATTGGCTCATTGTCCCCTGGAGAATTTGGTGCAGCTGGACTCCGGTACGAAATAGGTCCCTTTTCAATGGTTGTGACAATGTGTCCATCCCAATACCCTGGCAAATGGTCGTAGTAAAGACTGATTGGGCTATGTCCATTATCTGCGGTCGTTGTCAGATTCGAGATATTGAACTCAAAGCATAATTGTGCTGTCCAGCTAAGGTTTATAAGGTACTTTAAGGGTTTGATCACCCATTCGTTTGCCTTATTGTCAGCCTTTGTAATACTAAAACAATCATAAGAAGGAGTTTTAACAACAACATCTGAGAGGTTTTTCTGACTAGCTAGGGATGAGTCCAAAACCAGCGTGAACTGAGATTGTTCCGTTAAAGGGATGTTATCCTGCTTGGAGTAGTTGACAATTCTGAATGTGAGTGAATTAATTGTGTCTCCATCGTTCAGAATCGTGTCTGAGTTGACGAAGCTCATTGCTAAAGGGCAAATAGCCTTGCCAGTATGATTAATGATATGAATTAGTTCAGTGTTGAAATGCCCCTGGAGCTGAGGGATAGGGTACTTAGCATTACCACATTTGCCTCCGTGGGTCAATTGTATCGAGGTATCATTACTCAGGTGGTTTGCCGATGCATTCAGATAGTTGAGTGTCAGACTCAGGGAGTTAGGAGCTTCTGTGTGGCTTCTAATTCCACGTAGAGTGATAATGCCAGACTGACTGGGTATCCAGTAAAAATAGAAGCAATCGCAAGGCACGGCATTACCAGTACCTCCTACCTGAATGGTTTGCTGTATGTATTGGATATGCCACTCATTAGCTGCTCTCAGTGTACTCTTAATCACCTGAACCTGAGATAGGTTGGATGGATCTTGAAGAACACCTACGGGAAAATAGAGCGCAAATTGAGATCCAATTAAGAAATTCTGTGCATTCAGAAAATAATTAATACCCTCTGTTAAACTTGCAAGCTGGGACGGAATATCTGCAAAGTCGTATGTACAATCAACTACATGGCTGATGCCATATGTCATGCTGTCAACTACTCCAGGAATGTGGACAAATGCTTCACATTCAGTTACGGTATAGGAAACAGAAATATCGCCTTGAGACAATGTTCCACCGTACTGAGACTCAAGTCTTTGTACTAACATGACAGCCGTTTGGAATTTCTGTAAAATTTCAACCGTTAACGGCTCACTATAAACTTTTTTAATCCAATCTAAACTTGGCAGTGATAATGATGGTTGATTCAGATCATTGATTGAAGAAGAGGATAGTGTGACATCATCTGCATCATTATTACGAATTACTATATCCATGGATATAGGTTCATTGGCAATATAGAGTGCTCCAGAATTGTTGTCTGACTGCAAGTTTACAGTGAGAGGTTCGTGAGCCGTCGAAGTTAATATAATTGGCTCAGTCATAAATGTGTCTCGGAACCAGCCTGTTTCAGTTTGGATAATAAGATCCGTTACTGTCAGTGCTGTGAGGTTATCCTCTTGTACAAAGGAAGGAACGGCGTCCTCGGAGACAAATTGCCGTGGCAATGCGCTTAATTCCTTAACATGGAGTAATTGCAAGGAAGTACTGCACCTATAACCTACTAGCGAGGTACGATCTTGTTGAACTAGGTTGCCGCAGTGGAGTTCAACGGAGCAAATGGGATCGGTGTAGCCTGGATGGACAAACAGATGAAACAAATCTAGTTTCAGCGAATTCAGGGCAGGGGAGACTGGCTGGCTTTGGGCGCGGCTGTGGTTACCCTTGAGTAACAGATGGGGCTGGGTATGAGTGATTGGCACCCAAAAGAGATAAAGATGCTCCCAATTATCTTCTTTGATATAGTGAGCTCGCCAGTCGTGCTGCCGTAGCAGGCTAAGTTTGGCGAGTTCAGAGAGGGGATAAATTACTCCAGTTGGAAAACTTAAGCGAAAGTGAGCCTGACTCAAGTTATTCAGGACATGAGCATGATCCGTCACGGGTAACAAGATGATGTCGTCATCAGCTTGATTGAAAACTAACAAACTTGTTGGTAGGGCATCAGTTGATAATCTGTTGGCGATTGGAGTAGGACGCTGTAATGCAAAGTTCAAGGATGAAGTAGTCATGATTTTAGTTAAATAAAAGTGTTTAGGGTTAAATGAGTATCAGATGGGTTTGGGTTAGTCACCTAGGCTAGACCAAGAGTTAATGAACATCCTCTCAGTGTGTCGCAGGTAGCTCCTTGACTGGTTGGTGGGAACTAAATTCCTCGGACTTAGACCCATTTTTAGCAGGACTTAACTGGGCTTCACCCTGGCGTTGAATCTTGTTGATTAATTTGTAAACCTGAATATAGGGTCCATTGCCCAGAGCATCCAGGATGAGATTAACCTCAGCAACAGACAAGGTTAGTTGAATTTCTTTGTAGGATTCCATCTATGATATTTCCTAAAATTGACTAGCGATCGCGCATAACCGCACATGACTAAATTGGCATAGTTCTAGAACCGATCCTTAGTTGGATCTGTCTCAGTTAGAATTGGGCTGCAACTGCGCCCAACCTTCGTAGACTTCCTGTGGTTTAAAGGCAGGGTCTTGGCTAAAGTCAATGATTTGTTCTGCTGGTAGCACCTGCCAAGTATCCGCCTCACGATTTGTCCACGACCAAGAAAATCCTGTCTCTTTGGGTAGGGAAAGGTTTAGCATTGGTGGTTGATTTGGAGGCATCACCAGTGATTTATTCAAAATCGGCGCAGTCATGAAGCTAACATTCAAGGTTTGTAGTACTTGAGCAAATTGATCGGATGGGATCTCAACCTTCATGGCAGGTAGTATACCACAGGTAGCATAGACCGGGCAACGAGGGTCAACCAGCATTACCAGGGTTTGTGCCGATTCTGGTTCTAATGTCTGGGTCAGATTCATCGGTGTCTGACGCTGATTCACTTCATCCTGCTCGGTCTCGTAAAGGGTTTTAATGTATCCATCCTGAACCCAAGCACTCTGGGGAGCATAGAAGATATTCTGGTCGTAAGTTCCATCCTGTTTTTCAATCCAGTAACCCACCAGACCATCATTTAATTGGTGGTAATCCCCTACCCGAATTGAATACTTCACATGGGAGAGACCATTAGTTTGCCGAGTGAAATTAGGCACAAAGTCTATCCCATCGTTTGAAGCTTCGATCCATCGGTTCAGATCGTCCAGAAATGCTGTTGAAGAATGGTTAATTGCTGGGGGTGTTTGGAGTTGTAGATTCAACTTAGCTCTTACCAAAGCAATGGGTCGCCCCATCAACAATGCTGTACCTGTAAACTGGGCAAAGCTTTGCGGATCGATGGTCTCTAAAGCACTATCTACAACGGTTAAGAAATCTTGCAGGAATTCTTTTCCCCGCGCTGATAGATAAGTCAGAAACTGTGCTAATGCTTGATTACCTCGATCGATCAAGAGGCTAGTAACCTGCGTCAGCGTTCGGCTAACTGCACCCGGAACCGACTTCCACCCATTGTTCACGTCGAAGTACCCCAATGCTTCTCCTTGATTAGTAAAGATGAATAAGCTGTTATCCAAGTTGTTAGGCAATATCCAGCCACAGACTGGAGTCGTAGCTGGGTGGTCATTGACTTCAATTTCTTCTTGATGGTTTGCCGACAACCAACGGAAACTTAAGTTTGCTGGTTGCGTGAGACGAGGTGGTAACCATACTGAGTAAAGGTCTAAGCGAGTTGAAGTCATTTGAGTTGGTGCGACAATGGTTACGTCAAAACGATCTTCACCCAAATTGATGATTGATTTAGTACGTCCATACAAATCAATTAACCTCAGACCAGTAATCTGCATCCCTCCTTCACGAATAGGGTTAAAGTTGTTGTATATCAGTGGAGACCTCGGTAAGCTCTCTGATAAATAACTCGCATTGAAAACATCGGCCACTGCACGATGAAAGGCTCCTTCATCTTCTTCATCAATATCAAAAGCAATGGGATCTGCTAATGGTAATTGCATCGAGCGGCGATTATTCAGCAGGGCGTCGTTGAATCCACCTAGTGATTGAGCTAAACACTTATGTTCCAGCCCCAACATAGACTGATAGCTCCATAAACCAACATAGTTCGGATCTTCTGCGTTTGCTTGACTGGGTTCATTAGTTAAATGATGCTGCCCAATATACCAACTTATGACTGAAGCGATGTTGTTAGTTAGATAATCATCAGTCTGTTCATCGGATGAGATATTTTGTTGTTTGAAGTATCCCGCATCTCCCTTCATAACCTGCTCATTCAGATACCCCCGGAGCTTGCTCAACATGAGCGAGAATACATCTGGTGAGAGCAGACAAGTACCCATAAAGCCTTCTGCTGGTTCGTCTCTCGACTCAGTATCTGGCTTCGGCATCAGGTCGATCGCATTAACTCCGAGATCGTATCGATTCTGAATACAATCTGAGCTATAGTCAATCAAATCAACCACCTGAGGAACATCCCCACGCATTATCGGATACAACTGAACTGACCAGTCCAAAAGGAATGGGTGCCAAGGTTGTTCAGTCCATTTGGTGAATCCCGAGTCTGACGGATTTGTCTGGATTTGCTGATTTAACCAGGTCTCTAGAGTAGTCTGCGTGCTTGCGGGTAAGTTTTGCAAATCTAGGTTACTATTAAGCACTTGACAGTTTAATCCATCAGCAATGTCTGTAGGTGGATCGGATGGCTGGACTGCTTCCCCAACCATCAATACTACTGGGTCATTTGGTTCCCAGAAGCGATCGCCATTTTTAGACTGCAAACTATATGCTGTCTGCAAGAGTAACATTTGAGACTGGTAATTCCGCAAGATATCATCTGCACTCAAGGACTGGGGATGAAAGCACACGCTGGCAATCTGTCCCTTTAAGTGTTGAGCTATGGTCTTGTCGGACATCACATAAACTGGCCCGTCAAAGCTTGTCCCAGTTTCCAGATATAGATGTAACCATTCATCCCGACTCAACGCCTGCCAATCCCTTTGCCAGGAGCTGATCGACTTAGGCTCTCCATTTATACATATCTTTGTCCAATTATTGCCCCAAGTAGAGCTGGATAAGATACCCTGACGCAAATTCTGGGCATCAATTAAACAACCTGAAATATTTTGACCATCTTTAGGTAACTTAAGCCACAGAGAAATTGCTTGAATACTGCCAAGTGGAGTCACTTTGGCATAATTTTGTTGCCCATCAAAACTCAAGCAGTAGTTTGCTTTCAAATCGGAAACTAGCTGACTGCTGTCTTCAACTGCCAAAAGAACTGTTGTGCTTCCTGGAGCATTGTTGAATTGCATTTGGAAGCGAACTTGGTGGTTATATGCATCTACTAGCTTTTTTAAGTCTTGGAAGCTTCTCAGTGTCTGTTGGGCCAGACTATTACCAATAGCTGGGTAGTTGGGGAAAGATCCGACAGTAACTACAGTATCCTCGCTTCCATTCATGCCCTCAGATTCGTCTGGAGACGACACCTGCAAGAGACCAGTTTGCTGCAATTTGTCCGAAATGGCTGGTAATATCTGCGTCTCAATGAAACTCCGAATTGCACCATTATCATCATTAGGCAGGGACGTGTCTTGTCCATCAAATTGGACATCATACCGAGACAACATGAAGCAGTACCAATCACTGAAGAGTTGCTCTCTGAGAAACTTGATTTCATTGATAGCCCGATCATAGTTCTGCTGGTTGAGGTTCAGGGCATTTAAACCGTGAGCGATCGCATCCGGTAACGTCACCTGATTTTGATTAGAGTTGGCATTCTGAGAAGAATTGCTATTGGATTTAGGCAGTACTCGCCAAACTAACCCACCATTATGAGGGCTAAATTCCTTTTGATGTCGTATTTGTCTAAATGATGCTTCTAGGTCTAGCCGAGGTTCACCCAACACATCTAGTAATTCAATAGCTGTAAACACATCTTCTACTAACCTTCGGATATTTGCATTTTGGGCATCTCCTGCTTTATCAGCGTATTTATAGCTCATGTAAGCGCTTAGAGCCTCTACTGGTGTATTGGCAACAGCAATAATAGACTGGTTGACATTTTGTGAAGGGTCTTTAGGGGTATTTCCATCTGTGGCAAACGTGATTCGACCATAGCAGAGCATTTTTTGAGGGAGTACTTGACCATCGGGAATGGAGGGAAGAATAAGATCGTATTGATCCTTAAGCGCTGCTAGAATGTCTGAGTTAGTAGCATCAGGATGGTCTTGTTGATAACTGTTCAAGAACTGATACAGGAAATCTTTTTCTGAGTTGCTATACCAACCAATTACGTCATAATACAGACCAGCAGGAGGATTTCCAGTATAATCTCTGTCTTGTAACCCAAATACACTATAGCTATGCGGATAGAAGGCTGTGAAGATTAAATGGTGAGTATCAATGCGATCACTTAATTCAGGAAATAGCTCATATTCACCTAGCACAGTTAGTTTTGGTAGATATTGGTCATCACTGGAACGGCTTGTTTCCCACTCACTCAACTCCAACTGACGTCCCACAAAACGGTAAGGTTGATAGTTTTCCTTCCCGCTCGTGGGGTAAAACATATCAATCGCATCAACACTGCTATCTTGAGGGTAAAGATAGTCACTCTCAACCACCCACTGTTTTGCCGTCTTGTTACCCCCCGATCGCATAATCAGCCATCGATTAGGTAATGCTGGCATCACCAGACCATCGTTTTGGTTGCTACTCCCATAGGTCAGCGCACTTGGCAAAGACCAGTGCAGATGAATTCCTGCATCTAGCTGTAAATTGAGATTTTGGAATGGTGTTGAAAGCACTGTATCACTGATATAAGGCGTAGCATCGTTGATGATTTGTTGGCTTTGTGGATCAAAATATGGTAACCCCAAGTAGCTTGCCAATGGTGAGGAAACAGCTTCTAAGCTTGTTAAGCTCAAGGCTCGGATATGAATTGGTACTAATAAAAACAAATGATTTGTCTCCTCTATATTTTATTGACTCATTTCCACTTTGTTATAGTCATCGTTAGTACACTTACCTCTGAATATTGATAGATAACTATACCACAAACTATGAATTTAGGTTACTGTCACGAAGTTTTCGCCACCTAAAAATCCACAGTTTGGAATCCTTGTGGGACAGGGGATATAAAATGGGAGTTGTAAAATGGCGAAAACTTCAGGACACTAACCATTGAAGCCTCCATTCGCTTGGAAATAAGCATTTACTTGTTTACAAGACACATTTAATTCTCGTTGCATATGGCGTACTACCAGGTAAGTACCTAAATCTGAGGGGACAGAATCAAAGCCACAACAAGGAATAATGCGAGTGCCATCGGCTGTTGCTTGAGCAGGGCGCAGAAAGGGAGTGGGGGATACCCAAAGATAGAGGAGATAAGTAAGAAATTTAGATAGCCTAAGCGATAGTCAAGCCTGAAATGAGTGGTGGAGCAGAAAATGCTAGAAGTACTATCGGTATTAGAAAAGCTAGATGTGCCCTTCGGGAAATGGACAGAGGATATAGGGGCAATTAGAGAAGCAAAGTCACTCTCCTCAATAGTGAGAGCATCATGGAAGCTGGGACTGGGAGTAGGAAAGGAAATTGTCGAACAAGAATTGAAAAAGCGAGCAGAGCAGCCAAATAACTGGCCAACCTGTGCAAAATGCGGCAAAGGATTGAGAAGCAAGGGAATGAGACCAAGACAGATAGAAACACTGCTGGGGAGCTGGGGAGGGTGTCGTGGTCAAGAAGAGTAGGAAGATGCCCAGACGGATGTAAAGAAACGCAAATAGCGCCATTAGATCAAGTTCTGGAGATAGAAGCATGTCAACAAACAAGCTGGGAACTAGTACAAATGGGGTGTTTATTAGCAATATTCCTGCCATTTGAGACGGTAAGAGTAATATTACACCAATTGACAGGAGTAGAAATCAGTGCCAAATCAGTATGGAATTGGGTACAAAGCGTGGGAAAGCGGGCAATGGTGAGGCTGGAACCGGAGATGAACCAACTAGCCCAGGGGAATCAACCAACACCAGAGGAAATCAGTGAGACAATCGCTAAAATGACGTTAATCATCGGTGCTGATGGAGTAATGCTCCCCATGCGTCGCCATCAGGGGAAACCAGACGGTAAAACCCAATGGCGAGAGGTCAAAGTAGCTATCCTATCCAGAATAGGAAAAAGTGTCAGTCGTAAAGGCCGGGAGTTTTTCCGGTTACATCAACGTAGATTAGTGGCTGTACTGGGAGATATTGATGCATTGCGACCCAGGTTAATGCTAGAAGCTCTGCGACAACAATGGCAATCAGCACCAAAAGTGGTGTGGATTAGTGACGGTGGCAAGGGTTTTTGGGGTCTTTATCAACAATGCTTTGCCCAAGGAGCCACTGCTATTTTAGATTTTTATCATGCAGCACAAAACCTATGGAAGGGTGCATCAGCAGCGTTTGATGGTCGCACTACCAAAGCTCGGCAGTGGTTTGAATCTTTACGGCATAAATTGCGTCATGGTCAACAAGCAGAAGTAATTGCCGAATTAGCTGAAACTATTGAATTTAAAGGCTTTTCTGAGGATATTCGCCAGACTCTAACTAATGTACACAATTATCTAAACAAACATCAATCGCACATCAACTATCAGCATTATAAGGAATTAGATTTACCTCTAGGCAGTGGTATGGTAGAAAGCGCTTGTAAGTGGTTAATTCAACAACGTTTTAAAGGTGTTGGTATGCGCTGGAGTGAACCTGGTTTTAATCATTTATTACATTTACGCTTGGCTTGGGTTAATGGTCGCTTTGATGATCTGTTTTCTGACTTTTCCTCCGCATCCCCCAAACCTTAGATGCGCCCGTCTCTAGTTCCTGCTGTGTCGAGTTAGCTGGAGCGATCGCTTCTTGTTGATGAATTGCTCCCAAACCAGACCCGCTTTGTTCCTGTGGTTTCTGCACTTGAGGAACGCTGCTGATAGCGATCGCTCCTGGAATATAACTAGTGACAATCACTCGCGGAATTCTCTCCTCCTCCTACGCGGAGTTCGGTGAAGCGATTGCCGAAGGCAGGCGTTGCGTAGTGTGTTAATTATGAAAGCTTTATTCTATAAGACTTCATGCAGAAAATTTGTTATCTAGTTTAGCGGAAAAAGCCTGAAGCAGATGCTTTGGTGGAAATAACGGTAACATCCTCGACTTTCCGGGAAAAGTCCCAAAAAATCACCAAA
>Ga0116231_10009623_pt1 | contig 16144 bp, 8 predicted proteins | sample S1TSphgellanicum_2_FD_89695 | JGI IMG/M metagenome (GOLD analysis project Ga0116231, IMG submission 89695) | Host-associated microbial communities from peat moss isolated from Minnesota, USA - S1T2_Fd - Sphagnum magellanicum MG | ecosystem: Host-associated > Plants > Peat moss > Unclassified...
CACAACCCACACAAAGTGGTTAGTGCATAGTTGGAGCACCCTTGGTGCTAGGACGAGCCACGGGCAACACGGACACACAAGACTCACCACGGCCCGGACTTGGGGGAAGCCACCACCTTCCCCTTTATAGTATACTCTGCAGCTCTCCACAGAGGCTACATCCAAATGGCTCTTTTTCCCGGGACTCCTGAGTGGGAGTCCTGAAATCCCGCCAGTTGGGACTCCCGCGACTTTGGAGCCCCATAACTTTGCAAACAGACCTTTGATTGAGGTGTGGTCTGAAGCAAAGTTGTAGCTCTTGTCGAGAGCTTTTCAACGATATGTGGCACGCCCCCTGCAGCTAAGTAAATCCGGTCAATTCCTGACTTTTTCTGGTCGGGAGTCAAATTGGTAGTTTGACTCCCGGCCCTTCTTTTGGCCATAACTTGTGTTTCAGATATCTGAATGAGCAATACGAGCCCATTTTAGACATTTACGTTTCAAGATCTTTCCAACGATATAAGGAACGCCACAAGACATTGAGGTTTAACCCCTGCAATTGCTCTCTGAAGTGTGAGTGTTCACTCCCTCACACTTTCTTACACTCCCGGAAGTATGTGATGTGACTCCCGGGCTCCCTCTTGGCCCACACCCTTGCAATGCCTTTGCTTTGACTCCCGGGCTTTCTTCCTTTTGGCCCGCAACTTTGCAAGCCCTTTACCTTGGTCGCGAGCCCAAGGCTAGGGTTGCGACATTATTAATTTTTTACGAAGAGACCAAAATTTATAATATATTAATTTAAGTTTAACTCTAATTTGTTTAGGTTTAAATAAAGTTAGCCTAAGTTTAGCCTTGAAAAACCTTGGCTAACTTTGATTTGGCCTAGGTTTAACCTTAACTAATCTAAATTAGCTTGGGTTTTACTTAGCTCAACCTTGATTATCTTAAGTTTAATTTATATCTAACCTTGGATAATTTAGGATTTAGTTAACCAAATTTTAGCATAGGTTTAATGTCAGTTAACCCAAGTTTAGCTTAGGTTTAGCCTAATTCATTCTAAGTTACCCTTGTTTTAATTTTGGTTAATTTAGGTTTAGTATTTGCTAGTTTGATTTTAATCTAAGTTTAGCTTTGTTAATTTAATTTTAGCCCATGTTTAATTGAGGTTAGGCCTAGGGTGTAATCTTAATTAACCTAAGTTTAACCTGGTTAAATTTTGGTAAACATAGTAATGAAAAAATAACAAGAAGAAAAATAAGTTTTCCAATTTACAAAACATTTTTTTTTCCTTTTTTTTCCCTCTTTGGACCCCTCCTACTTTCAAACCTCATAACTTTCTTATTTCATATTAATTTTAAATGATTAAAAATGTTATAAGGGTGCCACTTGAAGTTCTACAAATCATAATTGATTTCTAGTAACAACATAACAACATACAAGGGATTTTTTAGGTGTTTGGGAATTGACCTTTGTAATGTTTAGTGGTTTTTTTTTTGAGTTCTTAACCCCCTCTACTTTGGGGGGCCATAACTTTTTCAATTTTATTCCCTTTTTGACCATTTTTAATGCTCCAAAAGCACCAATACAAGGGGTTCAAGTTTTGTTTGGACACTAGAAACATTGGAGCCCTCTTATTGGATCTGGCTTGCCTTGAATGTTTAAATGTTATAGTTACAACTCAATTGTAACTTAATTTGCAACAAAGGAACAATTAAAAATTCAACCCATATGTTTTGTCTTCGAATCACATATTACAAACTATATAAAAAAGGTTTTTTCTTTTATATTCTCACATTAAAATACAAGTGTCATTTTGGGATGAATTCAAAAAAATTTAACCTAAAGGCAAAACATAAACTTAAAAAAATAAATTCATGGCTATTATTTAATTCACTTAGTCTTGTGTTTTCCTACCTACTTACCTACCTATGTAAATAAGTAGGTTCTATTTTTCTACCTACCTATGTAGGTAGGTAGGTAAGTTCTAGGTAAATACATAGGTATGAAGGTCTTAAGACCCACCAACCTACCTACCTATGGTTATGTACGACCTACCTAGCTACTAAAAGATATATATATATATATATATATTTCTAAAATATAATTAATATGCCATGTGCAATTTTTTATTGTGCCACATGCCACAATCTTGGACCATCATTAATAATCATAATGAACGATGGAAATCAATATTTCAAAAAAATAATAATATTTATGTTAAAAAATCTTCATAGTGCCATGTGTCAAATTTTAATAGATGGATGATAAATCAATGATGTCAACATGACAACATGTGTGTAATTATAATGGAGTTGCATAATAATTGAAAATGAATTGTTTTAACTAAATTGCAATTGAATTACAATGAATTGCACCATATATACAATGAGTTGCAATTTTGTAGTTCATGCAACTTGTCCATTAACATTCACAACATATAAATATAATGAATTGCAAGGCTAGTTGCAAAACATTCTTTTTTTCATAATGAAACTTAGGTTTAGCCTTAGTTAACCAAGGTTTAACCAAATTAATAAATTTAAATTTAGCTTTGATTAACTTAAGTTTGACCTTAGCTACCTTAATTTAACTTAAATTCAGCTTGATTAGCCTAGGCTTAACTTAATTTTAACCTTGTTTTATTGTAGGTTAACTTAAGCTTAACCTATGTTAACCTACGTTTAATTAATATTTAATCTCAATTAGTTTAAGTTTAAATTATGTTAACATAGGTCAACCTAATTTAGCCTAGATAACCTTAAGCCTAATTAATTAGGGTACATAGGTTTTTTTCACTTAAGTTGTATAAAATTATTGCATATACTTTTATTATGGGTAATTTTGTTACCTAAATAAAGTTATGATGCAATGGTTAAGAAGTTGAACCTTAAAAGTGGTGGTGAGGCATTCAAATCTTCACATTTGCAACCTAGGTAAATGGCTTAATTGATTTATGTTCCTTGTGTAGGTAGCCCACATAGGTTCTAAACCTATGTTTGTTATTTAACTTAAGCAACCTAAGTTAGGCTTCCTAAGCTAGGAGGCCTAGCTTAAACCACCTAGGTTAGGTCACCTAGCCTAAGCCTCTTAATCTAAATCATTTAGCTTTATTTGATTAGGTTGTTGCTACCATATGGCATCACACAATTGTGCCCAAAAAATTCATATGTTAACTTTAGGCTGCCATGTGGTAGTTTGTAATTGGTTAGTAAGTTCTTCAATACAACCTAGCTAGGTTGCCATGTGAAATTTCCTATTCAAATAAATGATAATGAAAAGGTGCATTAGTTTGGAAGTGGAAAGTTGAATTAATGTTTTGGTGACATTTTCTATTAGTCCACATCATCTATTTCAGGACTTTAATATATATATTTTAAAAATAATAGTTCAATTACTTAATGAAACATGTCATTGTCCAAAATGACCAAACATGTTTCACAAAAAATGTCTCCATCAACTTATATTTTTGCACTAAAACCAACTTGGTCCAAAAATAATGGAAATTTTCATTTCAACTATTATCTTATTAGATTTTGATAATGGAAAAGGACAAGATTTCTTATTGTGTTGTATATGCTTTAAGTCCCATATCATGTCAAAACTTTAGCCCTTTAAGTTTGAATTTTTATTTGGGGATAAAATCCCCTTGTTTAATGTTATTCTTTCTAGTGCATCTACAGCCCCATGGATGTTGCTTTTTCTATTGATTGTTTTGGTGCAATTCCCATGCATGTTCCTTTTTCTATTGATTATTTTGGTGCAATTCCCATGGTTGTTCCTTTTGTTATGGAATCTAATTGCATAATCTTGGACCTTGTTTTGGCGAAAAAAAACATTGAGATCTAGAAAAAGAAAAAGAAGGCTTATGAGTTGAATAGGCATTTCCAAGATACATGGACAATAAAACTACTATGGGTAGAGTTTGTCTTAAGTTTTGATAGAAATGTCATTGAAGTCTTATGTAAGGTTTGCACTTAGATTAAGGAAAGAGGTAAACTCCTTATTCCCAAACTAGGTTTTCTATAAAAACATGTAGGTTGTTGTAAGGCTTGTTATCCATGTTAGGGGTTAAAAAAGGAAAGCACAATTTCATGAAAAATGACATTCATGTTACCAATGAAAAGTTGTATTTTGTTGAAGGTCTAAAAATAATGTTGTAGCAAGTCACTATGGTGCAACTTAAATTGAAAGGAAGAAAAAACTAGTCCAATTTGCTTTGATTTTTCATTAGCTCAATCATGGTTGCCTCATGACAGAATATACAACCACACATAAATTGTTTGTGCAATTGAATATTCATAATAATCCCATGAAACATTGGTTTGATGGGGCATGTTGGGAGATGGCAAATTGTATGTGCGAGCAGGTTTTGAAAAAAACTCAAAGTGTTGTGGTTGGAGGCAAGTTTGTCTTTTTAAAATGCAAATGAAGCAACTACTATTGATATCAATATCAAATATTAGTTCATGTATGTGTGATGTAACCATGGAAAATAGTGTTTGTCCTTTTCAGTTTTGATTGTGTTTTGAAGGCGACAATATATATAACTTACTCCTTGTCATTACCCCACCCCTTATGTAACAAAGGCCAACTAAAAAGGAGGTATAGGAAAGGTTCATTTATTTTGGTGTAGTAGAGCCTTTTTTTTCAAGGCTATTACATTAAAATGACATGATAACTAAGGGAGAAACATGTTCCTTACATGATGGGGCAACATTGTATGGATTGTAGGACAAACCTTGCCATGCAAATTTTGTTTAATTTACCAATGGTGATCAAGTTGGAGGATTTGTTTTAATCATTGTACTTTTACTTTTCAAGCTTCTTTAAATGACATTGTAATTCAATAAGCTTGTTGAAATTGTGAAAACATTAGGAATTAAGATCTTGAAAAATGTCAAGACTCAATGGATATCAATTTTGGAGTGTTTGAATTGAATCATGGCACAATCTAAATTTTGATTGTGAAAATGTCAAAAGACAACCCTATAATTGTTCAAACAAGGTTGAATCTTGACCTTCTTTGTGATACTCAAACATTGCTAACCATGTCTTGTGTGTTGCCATTGTCGGAAGCAATCAATGCCTTGATCAAATTTGTTCAAAGAAGGCATGTCTTCATTTGTGATTTTGTGGTAGTTGTACAAATATGTCAAGTTAATTTTTTCATGATGTTGTTTGATCCTATGATTAATTACCAATCCAAACATTTTCAAATCTTGTGATGTTGTAGACAACAATTTTGACACCATCACCCAAGATTAGGTTATTGACCTAAACATTGTGTAAAAATTGTGGCATTTCACATAGTTAGTCGTTCATATCAAGCTCACGTTTTCATTGGAATTGTTGGGGTTAATCAATTAGTGTGCAAAGATGTTTCCTAAGCATCCATTGCACAAATGAAAGCCCAATGTTCTACTGTTGTTGACATGTTTATCATGTAATTGGATAAGCATTTTGTGCATTTTGAATTGATAAATCCATAATTTTGGATGCAACTTTATGCTGATTTCTTTTTTGATTTGCATATTAATGTCATTAAGAAACATTACTGTCAATTGAAGAAGGTGAAACCTTCATTGGATCAAGTTGTAGAACCTTGAAATGCTAATCTTTTCGACTTGCAACAACCATGTTTAAATTCTTTATGAACACACTAACACCCAAGGCCATTAGAAGTTGAAAAGATCAAAAAATGTGGATTGGTGCTATCACTTAAGACCTTGTGTTCACTAGATTTTTGTGACCTTGTCTTTTCATGATTTGGACAAACATGATGATTATGTTCACTTCATCATGAATTTTACTAACATTTGGGTGTGATAGAAGGGATTTTGAATTGTATTGGGCAAAGTCTGATATCAAATCAGGGTTCGTTTCTCCTTCAAAAGATTGGTGTTCCAATTTTTTAGGCTACACAATTTCAATGCTACTTTATACGATTCATTTACAGTAGATTACTCCTTTGTTATGAGCAATGTAATCACATTCAATGCACTAGTTTTTCATGTGGTTGCTAGTTGAACTTAATTTTGTGAAAACTAAATTGCCACTTGAACTTATTTTGAAAAAGTCATGTATGCCAAAGACTGAGTCAACAAATGACCTAGAAACCACCTATTGTTATGCCAAAAACACAATAGGAGCCACTTAAGCACAGAGAAGGACAAAATAGTTGACACTTGTGCACACTGTAAAATTCATTAAAAAAAAACACTGGCATGAATGAACAATGGGTGTATATTCTGAATCATGTAAAAAGAATGGAAACTGGGTGTATATTCTCAACCATGTCAGAGTTGATGGATGATTAAACCCTAAACCCTTTTGTCCATATGACTGAACTGGCTCTTTCTGTCCTTGGAATACAAGTTCACTGTGGGAGGGAGATTTGGACAGATCTGATCAGTTAGCGGAGGTGAGGAAGGTTGCAGCGGTTGGAACTTGCAGTCTATTTCTAGTGCATGCAAACATAGTTTTGGTGATCACTCATTAATGCACACTTGGCGCAATAGCCATGGCAATTGCTGTCCCTCCCCCAATAGCCAGGGCACCTTTCCACAACACCCACCCACCCACCCACCCACCCACCCATGGCAAACTTCTTCTTTCTTTTTTTAATTATTAAAAAATGAAATAAAAAGAATTTACTACCCAGGATGCATCCATGGCCATGAAACCCACCCTCACTTCATTTGACCTCCCATGTGATTTTTAAAATACAAAAATCAAACAAAAATTTGAAATCCCATGGGTGTGTTGTGGAAGGGTGGGTGCCTTGGCTATTGGGGGAGGGACAGCAGTGGCCTTGGCTATTGTGACCAACCCAATAATGAGTGATCACCAAACCCACTAAGTTTGCCCACTAAAGGTGCATTCACACTTGGTGTTAGGGACTCTAGTGTTGAGTCCATTATCATCATACTAGTCACTTAAGACTTAAACTTACTTATCATGAAAATTTTATGTTAAACTATAACATTCACTTAACTTTAAGCTATTGCCCATTTAACATTGGGTGCCACCTAGGATGCCACCTAGATTTACATTTAACATTGATTTAACATCAAGTGTGAATGCACCATAATTGTACTCACAGCATTGTTTTGGTGTCACTTCACACAATTTGCAGCCTCTAAAGTTAGGTCGTTTGGCAAAAGGCCGGTCACAGACTGAGTCCATGGGATTTTGTTTTGTTTTGCCATGGACTTTTTCTTGCTTCATTCACTACTAGGCTACTTGTGCAGAGAGTACTTGGGTGGCACTCCTCATTTAGCGTACCTAATCTTTTTTCAAAAATACCATGTTTATGGTTTGTATACTTCAAGATATTATTGAATAGATAAATTAGTTTACATTTTATTTAATGCTTTGTAACTAGTACCCTATTTTCTGCACCTACCACTCAGCAATTTGTTTTGGCTGGCAAATTTTGGCTTGGAAAGAGAAATGAGAAAAAAAGAAGGAATTGATTTTGGGGGGTTTTCAATTGTCAGAACTCCAAAATTAGGTAATAAAAATCATTGGATTTGTATATTTGGTTCTAGTAAGTAGTCGAAAACTTTTTTAAAAGATACTTTTAAAAAATTTATTTTCATATTTCATGTGTATTGAAATTTGGCTATATTAAATATTCTAATGGATGATTCCTACTTTGGCTATATCACAAAATTAGGGGTACAGGGGGACACACTACGAGTCATCCAAACCAGAATTTTCTTTAGTGCAAAATTTGGCCAAGATGAAAAATATATAAAATATAAGAAGGAATATTTCTATCACAATATTCTCTTTTTTTCTGAACTCGCTGATGTTGTAATAATTTTTTTGTCACTCTGGTTTTTAGTTTGGTAGCATTTTCTTTAATTAATTATTTTACTATTTAGACAAGCTTCTAAAAGCGCATTTCCATTTAATGTTAAATCCGTAGTAAGATGCTAGCCAATGATGCAACATCAGAAAATTGAAAAAAATATCACTCCTCACAAGTGGCGCTCCACAAAGTCTATGCGTCCATTGAGAGAAGGAAGAGGCACAATCTGGCATTTTAAGCTGCTTGGTGGGAGAGTCGGATTAAATAGTTCCACAAGTGTAACTGCAATGTCATGATTCCATACATAGTTGCACAACGACATTAAATGGGGCATGAAGGAAAAATTAAACAAAACCGTGTGGCATATGGCCTTGTCCTATGGCAGAACATGGGAAGACTTGGCGGAGGACACTGAGAACATGATAACTTATAACTTTACTTGTGTTATTAGTGAATTAATATATGCATGCACTAGGTACTACTTGCATTTAATTCACATATTTGACACAGTCATGAATGAATGTAGCTCTAGGAATGAAACCCTGTCAAACTTTATAAAAAGAAAGCACCCCCAAAAATGGTGAGAAGAAGAAACAAGGGGCAAAGTTCAGGCAAGCCAACAACCCAAAAGAGGCGGGCCACGAGGAAAGGGAACCACTAAGAACTGAACCCTCCACCAGTTGCATGAAGCATATCAACTGAAGAGAGGGCAGGTAAACCCCATAAAACTTCAAGCCTAGATGAACCCTCCCCTACAGTAACTCACATTAATTGTAGGAATTAATGTGAGTGAGATTAATGTTCTCAACAAACTTCTGAAACTGGTTTGGCTGCTCAGACCTATCTGCTAGATAAAATTAGAAGTGCAGCAGTTGGCAACATTAAAACCTCACACACCTACTACATCACAAGCTTTATTAGAAGACCTCTCTCTCTATGTGTGCAAATCAGTTCATTATTTTTTCCATTTTCAGTTATAGCAGCAAATGCTATGCCAAGCATTTGTACCCAGTGCCAGACTTGCGCATGGCAAAATGTAGTTAGTGCACGCAACTTGACTCAAATTTCAAAAGCTTTTTTTTGCTAAGGCTTTTATATATATATAAAGTTTTTGAATGTTATTGGGTTTTCTTTCTTCTGGGAAAATGAAGGTTACAGTTTGATATTTTCTTTGCCAAACATGCAAAGCTCCAACATTTTCTGTGTAAAAAAATTTGACAAACATATCAAATCTTTAGTGAATTGGCTCCATTGCTAACCCAAATGTACTAAATTCTAATCCAGTTTCTATAATTGTAGGATTCAGATGTCCTCAAATTTCACATTAACATTACAAAGCAAACATACAAGACACAATTATTATTATTATTATTTTTGGAAGGACTTACAAGTTAAGAGATTGATCATTGGTCATTGCTAGGAATTTGCAAAGGGTGAGCCACTAAGTAATGAGAGTTTAGGCCCAAGAACCAAGTCCCAGAGGTTAAGGTGACAAGTTTGTTTTAATAATTGATTTTTATTATTAAATAAAGAATGGTTGGGGGGTCCAAACCAATGTTAGCCGGTTATTGAAAAACAATTCGGGTATCAACCAAAGTCCATGTATCATATAACCTGTCTGCCAGTTTCCTTTTCAAAAAATACCTGACCAAGAACCTACCTGCCCTGGTATTAGGATTTTAGATACCTTGTAAATACCCTATTGGCAAGGTATTAGTTTTCAAAAACTCAATACCCTATTGATACCTTGATGCGAATTGTCATTCTTACTTGGGTTGGTTAACTTTTCATCCTAATTTTTCATTCATTTAATTTTTTTCATCCAAGCACCTTCATCCATTTAGGGTTTCATTTTTTTTCATATACTTAAAACCCTAAACCACAAGTCCCTCTTTCATGTGTCACTCAGCTTTGCATTCAACAATGTTTTTCTACTTGTTGTTAGGATAGATTGTTGTATTTGGCTACAATAACCGCTAAACATGACAAGTGGTCCCAAGGGCTATAATGGTTATTTGTGAAATTCTTGAATGTTATAGTGAACGTTGAAGACAAATATCAGGGTGTTGTTGGGAATTTGCGATGGCATATTTTCCTTTCTACTCACAACAATCAAACTGACGCACCCATAAGCAAGTACTTCTCCCCCCTCTATTGTGTTTTGCTTGTGTTCGATATTGTTGTTCTTTTTGTCTTTGTTTTGTTTGGCATCGTCCTTCAGGTGTATGCGACTAAATGGGTAGTGTTGAAGTCGTGTTGCAAAAACAAACTTGCATGAATTGTTTTAACGTTTCAATTTTGAATTGTGAATTTTGAAATTCACCAAAAGAAAACTTTTATAATTCATCAGTGTCAATTTGTAAACCAAAATTTGGAGTTTTTTTTGTTTTTTCCATTGTAAATTAGAATCCAAATGGCAGATCAAACTAAAACATTTGGTTTGAATGTGCATATGCATGAAGGTTTTGATTGTGATGATGTTCACTTGGAATCATGAATTTAGCTAAAGGTTTTGGGCCAATAGTTAGTTTAATTTTGACACCAAATGGACCATCTACATTTGAAAGCATTGCAACACCCAATGATTTGGATGAAGAAAAAGAAATTGCATGGGAGGTTTTAAAGGTTCAATTCATCCTTAATTAAAAAGCATGGATCCTTCACCATAGCTTGTCTCTCCCTTGACATTTTTTTGGTGGTGAATGATGGTAATGAGCCAAATCCTATTCTGTTTCAAATTATGCATTGTGTGATTTGCCATTATGTTTGCCAAAGTTATAGTGCTAATAATACCACCAAAAGGAGGAAAGGTATGATTTCTTACAACCAACAACATGGGATTACTTTTATGAAAACACATATTTTGGGTGAACGTCCAGCCACTTAGTACATGGAAAAGTGCTAATGTGGTTTTTGATTTAAAAGAGTTGCACCAAAAAAGTCCATAAAGAGATATGTCATTGGTTATGGGCCCTCACAAATCATTATATAATGGTAATCATTATAAAAAGGATGATGCACAACAACAAAAATTTATGGAAGACCTATTAAACTATAAAAAATTATTGGCTGAGGTGTTTGGTCATGTGTCAAAATCCTTAAATCGTGTTTTTGGACTATAAACAATTGGTTCAACATGCCATCCCTTCATTAGTGGTTAAGACCATGGAACAATATGTAATTCCCGCTTTGGATTCATGTGTTATAACAATAATCTCTTTTGATTTATGGACGTCCAAATATAGACATGACATGCTTATTCTTGTGATTAATTTCATAAATTCACTATGGGTGTCTTGCCATGTGACAATGGCACTATTTGAAACCATTGATACATCTAGAGTTGTAATGGCAACATAGGTCAAGGATTTCTTGTCATTGTACAATTTACTAAACAAATTAATTGCTTATGTGCAAAATGAGGGTGGTAATTTGTCCACCCTTACACAAGCTCTTACTTCAGTTGTTAACTATCCTCCTTTGGGACTTGTAGTTCTTTGGCAAGGGTTGTGTTTGGGCCATGCTTTTAATAAAACATGCCAATATACCTATGATGATACTAAAGTTTCTATTGATTTTAGGGAGGTTAACTTGAAGGTCACTCAATTTACATTATAGAAAAAAATTACATGGACTAAGAAGTCCGGCAAAGGGCACATCGAATGGCATAGGGCATGCCTTGATGTTGGGCTTTCCCATCGAAAACTAAAAACATTTGTGAAGATTAGGTTTGCTACTAAGGTGATTATGTTTCAAGAAACCTTGGAGTATCACAATGCCATCAATTTAAGTTATGGGAGGTAAGAAACTCAAGAATTACAAGGTCATGTGTCGAATGCACACGCATGGGCAATTTGTAAAGTGGTTGTTGAAACTATGTTTTTTTATTGTGAAACAATGTATCCTCAATCAAATCTTAGGATACTAATTACTTTATGATGCCCTAAATGCTGCCCTTTTAATCACTATGTATATGTAAAATCAAATTCAACAATATGAAATTAACCCCCTCAATTTTGTGAAGGGGGATTTTGAATCTAAATTAAAAGCATTGCAAGTGCGTATGATGGTAGAATTTCAAGTTGTATTGGCCCCATTTTTGACATTTACATCTTTTTACAATGCTAACAAGGCTCACAACATGTTGGCATTATTGTTGGACCCATTGTTTAAATCTTGTGATGTGGTGAAATGTGAATGCATGTTACGGTGTACATAACAAATTGTCACAATTTTTAGTACCTATTTGAGTTTCATAAATCATGGTGGAAATTTGGAAACTAATTTTCACTAAATTTTTGTACAAATGATGATTTATGTCCCAATCTAACATTATGTTGTGAAATCAATGCACATATAAATGATATAAATGATAATCCAACAAAATATTATTTTGATTTGTAAACCCTTATCACATTTTTGTAATTCCAACAAAAGGACTAAGAAGTACTACATTTAATGATAATTTTTTAAAGAAATTTTACACATACATAAAAGAAACCATAAACAATAATATTTTTCATCAAATTTTTCAATTTTTTTTAAAGTCATGGAATTTAAGTCACATTATTTTTTAATGTTCATTAGTACATTATATGATTATGGTATGATAATGTGGATGATTATGATTTTTTAGGTTAAAAAAAGTTCTTCCATTGAAGATTTAATTGGATTAAATGTTTTTTTAATCATTTGACAAAAATAAACTAAAGTTTTGAATTTCTTAAAAATGGAAAATTGTTGTCAAACAAGGGTTTTTAAAAACCCTTTATTAAATTGTTGATGTACATTTACACAAATGTAAAATTATTTCTCAATTCCATATTCATTTTTTTTGTGACATCTTTTGATTTTGAAGCCCGAATAATTTACATGTGATTTAAAAATGATTCAAAGTGAGTGAAATCTTACATGTTGTTATTTTTCATATCATATGTAGTTCTAAATTTCCTTCAAATTATGTACATTGTAGTGTGCATTCACTTTGAAGGTGTTTGTTGGATGGGCAAAAGTGATACAAATTGTGGCTAAGTATGACAATAAAATTCTACTGCCATTGCTAGTGGTTATTTTTCTTTTCCTAAACCCCACCACTGATGGCCTGACTAAAGCAACACGTTGATGATGATTCCATCTTTGGGGTAATGACATCATGAAATGCAACCATATTACATGAGATGTTAAAAAATGAATTGGGACTATATTGCCATTCACATGTGAAGCCAAAAGATTATGTACTACCTTTGATTCGGTGGAAGTCCCATGAAGCATGATTTCCAAATGTTTCTTTTGTGGTTCGATAGATTCTAGGGATTCGTGGGTCCTAGATTGAAATTGAGAGAATTTTTTAACATAGTTAAAGTGTTAACAAACCTCCAATGTCATAGGCTAAGAGTTGATAGTTTGGACAAGCTAGTGATGATAATGAAAAATTGGTTAATTGATGCAAGATCAAATTGCCAACAAGAATGGTAGTCCATTGATGAATTTCTTATGGAAAATGCATATATCATTGATGCAAATGATACATTGTTGAATGCATCTGGTTATTTCAATTTTGATCATGAACTAGAGTGATGGATGTGATTGTTGATGAACATTTTGTTCTATTTTCCAAATTTCTTTTGCCATTAAGCGAATTTTTGAAATGTTAGCCCAAGTGGCTGATTGTATTAATTAATTAAGTTGGCTATTTTTAATGATGCATGGGATTAGCTTTTTGTGTTCAATTTTCTAAAAGTTGGTAAAATGTCCAATGTTTTAAGCACATTTATTGTCACAACCCTAGCCTTGGGCACGCAACCAAGGCAAAGGGCTTGTAAAAGTGCGGGCCAAATGGGAGCCTGGGAGTCAAGGCAAAGAAACCGCAAGGGTGTGAACCAAGAAGAAGCTCGGGAGTCACATCACACACTCCCAGGAATGTAAGAAAGTGTAAGAAAGTGTGAGGAAGTGAACCCTCACACTCCCAAGGCAACTCCCACTTTGGGAGATGGAATCCCGGTGGACTTTCAAAACTTCAAAGAAAGATTTTAGGGGTCAAAACTCAACGACTTGTGGCGTTCTTTATATCATTGGAAAGCTCTTAGAATGTAGATGTCTAAAATGGGTTTGCATTACTCATTTGGACATTTGAAACACAAGTTATGGCCAAAAGAAGGGCCAGGAATCAAATTGTTAGTTTGACTCATGACCATAAAAAGTTGGGAATCGACTCGATTTACTTGGATGCAGAGGGTGTGCAACATATTGTTGAAAAGCTCTTGACAAGAGTTACAACTTTGCTTTAAACCACATTTCGATCCGAGGTCTTTTCACAAAATTATGGGGATCCAAAGTTGCGGGAGTCCCAACCGGTGTGATTTCGGGACTCCCATTTGGGAGTCTCCGGAGAGAAAAACCATTTGGATGTAGGCTCTATGGCCAGCCACAGCGTATACTATAAGGGGGAAGGTGGTGGCTTCCCCCAAGTCCAGGCTATGGTGAGTCTAGTGTGTCCATGTTTCCCATGGTTCGTCCTAGCACCAAGGGTGCTCCAACTATGCACTAACCATTTTGTGTGGGTTGTGTGCAAGCCCGTGTGAATGAGTGAAGATGGTCAACACTTCCTAGTCCCATCCCGGAACTCCAGCGCGCCCCTTTACCCTTCAAAGTGTTGTGAGCTAAAGAACGTGCCCCGACTCCTCCCTCTTCCATTGTCTTTTACTTGGACTCACATTTGAGTCCTTCAAGGAGTTGGGGGTGCGTCATTTATTTTGAGTTTTATTATATTAGTTGTCATATCTATTCCATTTTCAAATTTTAATTGGTTGTGTGCAAGTGTGGATTTTATAATGATTAGCAAGTGGAACTCTTTGGCCAACTTTGCCTCTACTCTTACATTTAAATGGTGGCATACCATTGTATCAATGGACTTCCGCTTCCTCTAATTTATGGTTTAACAAGAATTACAACAGTTGAAATGATTATGTTGTTTTGGCAAGTTTGCAAGGTGGCCATTCTCAAGAATCTATCATGGTTTTCGATATGTTTGGGGTGAAATTTTAGTCCTCCCTTGCCTCTACTGTCACATTAGAAGCCATTGTGGGACTGAAGAATGTCCAAATCAACTATGAAGAAATGTTGGACCTTCATGATTTACTTTTCTAGGATTTCACACAATTGGTACCATTTTTCTTCTCATATCAAAAGATCATGATAGAAAACCAAAGTCCTTTCCCTTTCAACACACTTGGATTTGAAATTCATAATTCAAATTCTTTGTTGTTACATTCATATTCTTCCTTTGTTTGAACTCTTTGACATTGGTTTGTGATATAAAACATGCATAATGCTCCATGATCTTGCACAACTAATACCATTTTTATTCACAAATCAAAAGATCATGCTAAAAACCAAAATTTTGAAATGTGAAATGTGAGATTCATAAATGTGAAAAGAATGAAAATAAGAAGAATGGAAAAAAAAATTATTTAAAAAAAAAGTTTGATAATTGACCTAAGCACTATATTAGCCGGGTTTCAATAAGGTCTTACAAAAGCCTACCTTTATACATAGCAAGTGGTTCTTACATGTACAACAATTTGATTGATACCTTTATTGGTTGATTACAACAAGTTGGATACTAAGTGAGTCCTAAAAAAATTGAAAAATATTAATACTTGGTACCCTGTGTGTAAGTGAAAAAATGGAAATTTTAATAATTGATCCAATGGATATTGAAAAAAAAAAAAAAACCCAACCAACATTGGTCTAGACTTTAAACCATACCCTAAGGTGGACATTGGCAGTTGTTAGCTACAAGTCACCTACAAAGGAATTCACATGCCACACAAGTTCATATTATGGTAAAAAAATTTTGTAAAAAAACTAGGATGTTGTGCTAATGAGTGAAGGGGCAGTGTAAATTTGTGATTTGATTGCCATCACGATGATTGACCTTTGTATCTTGGATGTTATGTTGGAGATTGTTTCTAGGGTGTCTTTATCACCTTTTGAATCAAGTTTTGAGGTGGTGCAAGATTCATGTCATGGTATTAGTGTAGATAAGTTTCACTTGAGCCAAAACTTTTGTGTTAGAACTGCAAGGAGATTGCGATTGCCAAATTTTGTTAGTTGTGATAGTGGAGGCGCTTATAAAAAAAGAAATATAGCAACAATGGAATTTGTTTTTGGTTTGTCAAGGTTCTTTTTTGTCTTGAACAAACTTCAGGTCATAGGTAGACTAACGAGAGAGAGAAAAAAAAAAAGAAAAAAAAAAGAGAAAAAGAAACAAAAATATTTAAGGACAAGACAAGGAAGGAAAAAAAAAAAGTAAGAGTAGAAGAGAGAAAGAATATAAAATCTACTTAA
>Ga0116231_10009624_pt1 | contig 16143 bp, 8 predicted proteins | sample S1TSphgellanicum_2_FD_89695 | JGI IMG/M metagenome (GOLD analysis project Ga0116231, IMG submission 89695) | Host-associated microbial communities from peat moss isolated from Minnesota, USA - S1T2_Fd - Sphagnum magellanicum MG | ecosystem: Host-associated > Plants > Peat moss > Unclassified...
CACATATACTTTAATATAATTGTGTAATATTTATTTATATACATATAGTATATAAATTTTGACTTAAGTTGATGATAAAAATTTAATGCAAAAATAAATTATATATTTAGCACATCTTACATTTCTATTTGATTTTTAAATTATAATATAAAAAATATTTCTAGTATATCATTTTCTAATAAAATTTATTTCAATGTGTAATAATTAATTTACTCATATAAAATATTTTTAAATGCATCGTATATCAAGTATATTAGAATATATATATAATTAAAGTTTATATATTACTTATATTTATAATATTAATTGAAATCAATTCCCTACATGTTGTAATTCCTTATGTGTGAATATAGATTAATAGTCATTTTTGAATCATTGTAAAGCAAATTTTTGATCACATTTTGTCATTAATCATGTATGTCATATGAATGAAAACTTGTATTGAAAAAACAACATCATCCTTCCTATTACCACGTCATCGTCTACTAGTAAAATGCACCATTAATATATGATTACAACTTTTTACACCTAGGATTTGAAATAATATCCTATAACTATACTATAACTATAGTTAATTACTAGTTGTTTAAAACATTTAGTCATTGATTTCTTAATTGCAAAGGACAAAATTTCTTTTAGTGAAAAAAACAATGGACCTCGTGAGCTTGAATGAACTATTCTTTTGTCATCGAAAGGTGAAGGGCACCCAAGCGATGGTAGCTTGATCCGATGCTGAGTCAAAGTCATGGCGTGCAATTTTTCTTGGGCCAAGCTCGCGGGGAGGTTTCAACAAAAGTCGAAGGTACTCTTGGGCTAGGTTGGGTTGCTAGGGAGGTCTCAGAAATGGCCAAGCTTGTTTTCAGTTGGGCTTACAGGGACGTTTCAACATTTGCCGAGGTCACTCATTTGTCAGGATGTTAAGGAGGTTTTTGTGATGGTCAACCTTGTTCTTCAATTGAATTCATGGGGAGGACTCGGCAATGGCCGACCTTGTTCTTTGGCCAAGGTTGATAATCATTTTCATAATGAGTTTTGATAATTGACACGCCCTCAAACTTGTTAAGAGACCCAAAGGTGGGTCTGAGAGTGAAATAATGAAAGAAGAAGAGAATTGGGGCTCCCTTTTTAGCTCATAACACTTTGGGAGTAAAAGGGATATGTTAGAGCTCCAAGATGGGGATTAGGACGAACTCACAAGAAAAAGTTCAAAATGATGTCAACCTACACAACCGAGAAAGAAGGTGATTAATGCAAGTTGAATAGAAGTGGTGCGATAAATTTAGTAAGGACAACCTCAAGCATAAGCTTTACATAGCCCGCAACCTTTGGGAGGAGGCACCACTCCCCTCCCTATAGTATACTTTATGTCTCTCCACGGGGATTACATCCAAATGTCACTTTTCCCTAGAACTCCCAAGTGGGAGTCCCAAAATTGGGACTCTTATTGTCCCAAAATTTTGGACACTCATATCTTTCTAAAATCAAGTCTGTTTTGAAAATGCAAAGGAAGTATATTATATTTTTTTAAAAGATATTTCTAACGGTGTATAGCACGCTTCAATGGGACTTCAGTTGACCCCTACTTTTCAAGGATTTGTGGTCAGGAGTCATAATCATAACTCGTGCAAATTAGGTCTAAATGAATAATGTGAGGGCACTTTTAAGCATCTACGCTTCAAGATATTTTTAATGGTGTCTTGGGGGCCCAATTTGGCGTTGGTTTTCCTTTTCAACCAAGGATTTGAACATTCACAACTCCCTTTCAAGTGCAATTCCCAAAGTGGGTTTCATCCGTTGCATTCTCCCCCATTTGTGACAGTGAGTTTCACATTTAAACACATTCCCAGCCCCATGGGCCTTTACATTTCACATTTAATCATGAACCCGATGTGAAAGTTGTGATAGTAATGGCCAAGCTCACTCCCGGGCTTAGATAGTTAAGTGCAAGTGTTTGGGGAAGGTATCTAGTTTTTTGGGGGTTAGATGTGGTGATGGGGCTTGGTTGCAAGAAGCTTTTGATAATGGCCAAGCTCCATTCTGGGATTTGTTCGTCAGAAATTCTTTCTCACACCCATTTCTTTAATTTTTAAAATATTAATTGATGTCCCTAGTTATCAAAGGAGAATGTCGAATTGCGGGAAATTTCTCGTGTCTTTCAAAAATACATTTTCTTAGGGTTCTCCATGGTCACTCTTCTAAACAAGATAATGCTTGTTATGTAAGGTGTTGTGGCACCTTTCCATCACATTTTGGATGTAGATATAAATTTAGAAACAGAGGTGAAAGAAATGAAATGTTTTATAACCTCTATTTTGTCTAAATTATGAACTTAAGATTGTATGGTTAATGCAAAGAATATTAAAGTTTGAATTATGGTCTTCAATTTCTACACTCATGATATGATTTTTTTTTGCTAATGGAAAGAGAAAGCAAAATATAGTTAATTGCATTACAAGTTGAGAGTATGGTGGGGAGGAAATGTTTTTGAATAAATAAGAAGCACTCATCACTGAAAATAAAGTTGTGGAATTGCCTTCTAGTGATGCTTAAAAGGAGGTATACTTACTGTTCAATTTCAGTTGTTTTCCACTTGTGTAGCATGTGGATTAGGCTTTAACTTTATATTTTGTATCATCGATGAAGGATTCTAGGGGTTGGATTTTGATTCAATAGCCAAGATTTTGCAATTTAGGGAGGTAAGTTTCTGGGAAATCCAACTAGGTTGAAATGAATATAGATATGAACAAGGATTTTTTAGTACCATGATCTAGGTTTCGACCTCCAATAGAATGATCTAGATTTCCAACTCTTTTAAAGCCATATCATAGTAAATTAAATTATGGAATAGTATATTTACAAACAGATATGGAGTAGGAGTCACAAGTAGAACAAACTAATGTGTTGAGAGACTTAACTTCAACAAATCCAAAGGAGGTGGGTTTTCAAATTTTATTTCTTAATTATTGTAAGGAAACCACTGTGTTTTTGAAAAAGGTTCTTGATTTCTATGGTTGGTGTTGACCATAAGGGAAGTGACATTTTTTTATAAAAAATTTAAATATCTATTAATTCAAGAAATAAATCTAGCTCTACTCGAACTTTGCTAAATGGTTATGGTTGGTAGGACCATAGTGAAATAACCTCTAGAAAATGTATATAAGTTCATTGAATTATACTGGATGTAGTTTTAAAACTGCACATTCTGTCAATTTTGTTTCTTCGTTCCCCATAAATGGCATCGACTATAGACTTTATAAAAAATAAAACTATTCTTTTCAAAAAAAAATTTGCATTGTTTTAGTTGCAAGTTACTTATGGGTTCAACTTCATAGCCCCAACACCTTATAGTCATTATCGATTATAGAAAAATATCTTATCAAATCCTAAAAAACCATCATTTGTCCTTTTTGAAACATTTTTTATCATCTTTCTGTTTTGTTTAACACTAAAAAACCTTATAGTCAACATTGACTATAGAAAGTTTTGTCTATAGTATAATCTCTTTAGCAATTCAATGTAAGAGAAATCAATAAAATTTTTAAAATTTGAAGGCTTTCTATTAATGGTCGACACCAATTATTAGGCCAAATTCTTATAAATATGCCCCAATGGATCCAAAAGTCCTCTTGTTTGTCTTTCAATTTTGACCTCTTTGTATCACCTCTTCATATAGTATCTTCAGTTTTTTTTATTTTTTGCATTGTCATATAGGTCAAGCAAGATAAAATATACCAAAAAAATAGACATATCCACTTTAACCCTATGCCTTTCATATAACTACCATAAAGTAGCATCAAATGAAGTGAAAGTATGTGTCAATTAACATTAGTTGCTTCATTAAATTTATAAGAATCTAATTATAACAAAATTAAAAGTAAATGAATTTTAAATTTTAAAAAAACATTTGAAACTTATTGAAAATTATGTGTTCAAACCTATTTTTTGGTTTGAAAGATTAATGAATTTGATATGTAATAAATTAGGAAATGAATATCAACATATGTTTTAATCAAGCCATCAATTTTTTGGATTTTTTTTTGTAAAAACCTACTTGACACCTACTTGAAATCAAAAGCCCACAATGAAAAATAGACATCAAAAGCTATTTGTATTGTGAAAAACCTACTTAAAACCTATTTTTATAGTTTGAAATATGAAAATCAATGCACATTAAGGTAAACATATATCATATTTAGTCATTGAAATGAAAACATTCGATGTTCCATAATTTTGTAATGGGTTTTGTTGTTATTTTAAATCCACTTGTTCCAGTCTTGACAAGGTAATTGTTGTTCACTTTATCTTGCTTACACCCATATTCTTTATTTGTTTGTAAGGGATAGATTTGTACTTTTGCAATTAGATGACTATTTCCCATTTGTGTAATCCAAGGGGAGTCTAGTTACAAGAGGACCATAAAGGTGATTCAACATCAGAATAAGTTGAACATTTTTGAGGTTTTGGACAAGTACAAAATCCTTCCGAAAAATAAAGTTAGGATGAGTATCCCTTTGTGTCATCTTTTGACCATGTTAATTGTTAGGCCAACTTTGAATATCAACGTGCTCAAGATGGAGTAAGTGTTTTTCACAGGTTATCGTGAAGGTGAAAAGGCGTTCTATATTTCCTCACAAAACTATAAAGGTGAGGAAAAAAAGGTGTGCACCTACATCGATACTTGGAGTTCTTTTTGGAAAAAAAAATGTGGAATTTGATAAATTCCTGGCCAAGGATTCGAATATTTGTTGGCTTTTTGGAAAATGTTTCGTGTTTGGGATGACAATCGTTGCCTTTAAGCTTGGTAACCATACAATGATGTAAACCATCCCAACGAGCCCGGATGACACATCAAGGTTGATTCATTTGTTTTGGACGCAACAAATGGCTTGGTCAAACTACTTATAGCTATGATTGACATAAACAAGTGAGTTTCCATTGTCAATGTTCGTTCTTTTTTCCATAGATGTTAAACTATGTCTTGTTGATGATTAACATTCTTATTTTTGGTAGGTCCATTGAAATGGATCATGTGAAGCCATCACCGGTTCATGATTTTGTCCACATTTAATCCATTGGAATGATTCCACTTCACAAGTTCAAGGAGGTTGTTTTAAATGCCCAATGCAAGAAATGCAAAAATAAAATAAAATAAACTTAGTATAGCCTCACGCATGAGGCATTTTTTGAATATATGTATAAAGTAAAAATTTTAAATCTTTTCTTAAATGACCTTTATTCTCTAAAATAATTGCATTTGATTGTAAACTAAAGGTTTTCTTGTAAAAGGAACTTGTGGTTCCTATTGATGTTGCACATTATTTCTATTATACAGATGTTCTAAATCTAGTTCTTCGAGACTTGAAAATGTTGGCTTCACTAAGTAATAAGGCCATGGAGAGTGTTTGAAAGGAATAGGTGATAACATTCCATAAAAGGTTGCCTATTTGTGACCCCATGCTTCGCACTGAATTCTTCCAACAAGTACATGTTCATTATAACATGAATCCTAATCCAAAAATGATGACAGAAAAGTTGTAGCTGCTTGTGTCTTCATAAGTGAACAACGAACATAAGGTTTTTTGGCGAAAGCAATGGAAGTAGTCCTTAGTTCTTAGGGAAGCTTAGAAATTTCCCAAGGTCGGGTTGTTGGATGCCATTTTTGAAAAATGGCTTCACAAGGCGACATTTTAGTGTTAGGTGCCTTACTGGTTTTAGGTTGATTATACATTGAAATTCTTTTTGGGCTTTTTCATTGGGTGTCCATGATGTTGGCTTTGCACTTGTGTTTTCATTGTAGTTGGAAATGGAGGCCAAAAAACTTTATAATAGCACTGTCATGGACCTTGGTGTGTCTATCTTCAAGAATGTTGAAGTTCAAAATCTTGAGAATTTCATAAGTCATTGGAAGGTTGAATTATGGGAGAATTGTTTTTTCATGAATTCAAGTTGAAAGGTGGAATCCTAAAAGCAAGACCTGGCAATTACAAACTAGTGGTGAAGAAGTTTTAAAGTGTGTGATTTACAAATAATGGACATATCTTCCTTTCCATGTCAACATACATTAATTCCATATCCTAGACTAATTCTATACTTGGATTTAAGAGTAATATTCCACACATTTAACCCCATTTCCTTGCCACATGTATTTTTTCCATGTTCTCCTTACAAAAAAGGCTATTTGCAACCTCCCTCTACTTCTTAGGATCTGGTGCAATCCTAAACCACAAAGCACCATGTACATGAAGGATTTTTGAAGGAGTGGTCGAATGGCCACTTGACATCCTATGGGTGGTATTTAAATTGCCCAATTGATAATACCCCAAAGTTGGAGCACGAGTTAAGGGAGAAGTTTGAGGATGCCTGTCTTGACAAGCCCACTTCAAATAAGTCTAGTTTCAAGGGTGACAAGAAGAACCACAATGCTAAAAAGTTGAGGAAGACCAAGGACCAATCAATTAGACCTTAAGGTGAAAAATGGGATGAGGAGGATCTAAAGTAGCAGGAGCCCCTTCCAAACCCAGAAGCTCTATAATTTCAAATTGTCCATCGAAGGAAACGACTCTTGAATATAGTCACAGATCCTAGTTTGGGTCTTCTTCAAAATCCCATCCCAAATCCCATTGAATTCCCAAGTAATGGCGATTCCTTCATGTGACTCACCATTTTCGCTTGTAATCTTTCTTAGCCAGACATGGTGGCAACAAAGGCAGGTTTTGGTTCATGGCCCTTTCAGTTTGAGGAACTGAATGAAATGCTCTAAAAAGTACAAATAGAAAATTCCTTATGTGCATTTCACATTATTTGCATTGTTCTAGAGGTTATTATCAATTTTGTTTCCACTTTGCAGGATTCTAAAAGTGGGAAACACGTTCTTTTTATTGTTGAAGTTCCATCAAACTTGCCAATCCCTCTTGTCTCCATACCTCTCACTGTTGTCCCCTCTTGGAATTGTCACATAAATAACTATGTGTACATGATATTTGGTTTTACAAACAAATACATGGCAATAATGGTGTAATTATTATTTTCGATGATGATGATCCTTGCATCCTAAAGGAAATCAAATCTTTCTTAGAGACAAATGGATATGAGATCCATTCTAGTCAGGCAATAATTAATTTTCTATCATGGATGAATAACAAAATCAAGGGGAAAATGCTAATTCCCTTACTCAATTGTAATTACATTACTTATCATTCCATAGAATCATCTTGAACTAATTCTTATTGTTCCCAATCTTGCAGACTTGATTATATTGGGCAACTTTTCTTATTCACTAGATGGGTGGCTTCCAATTTCAAGAAAGTCACCTAGAGATGGTAAGGCTTAGTGTTCCCATGGGTGAGGATGATATTTTGCCAAATTGCATTTACGTTGATACAATGGAGAAGTCAAGTAAACATATCCCATTCAAAGGAGGTTAGGAGATGCATGTGTCCACATTGAGGGTTTTTATTCACCTGTGCAGCCTTCATGGTTCACTTGTTGTCAACATGAATTCTTCCACTAATATGTCTTCTTGATTTCTCTTTGGAAGCTTAAATCATAGTTTGTGCTACCTCATGATTAAAATATTACTTTATATGATTGCTTTGAAGGGAATTGCATTCGAGCTTGTTAGTTTATTGGCCATAATGTTTTTGTGCTTCAACCAGACAATGATGTTTATGAAGAGGTTGTGAAACCTCTTTTGGATAAGTTTAAACTTGATGTGGAGCCTAGCTTTTCTGTTCAACCTCCCCCAGATTCAACACCTGATAAAAAGCATGAGTCAATCTCAATTGTGAGTAAGTTGACATTAGTCATTTTTGAACATCTCTTTCATAATTATTTTGCTTTTTATTTTCTTGCTGATGTTCTATGTTTTATGCATAGATATCTAGCTTGATCGTTCTCGATTCGTCTTGTTCTGTGCTTTGAAGGACTTCTTCCCAAGCCCCCTTCTAAGTAAATGTTTGTTGGAATATGTTGAGGAGATTGTTTGACACATGGCCTCATTACCTTCTCCCAAATCCTTTGGGAGGAATAAATCATATGACCATGGTGTTTTAAAACTTACTAAGTATGAGGCAACATAATGTTTGGAGTAGTGTTTCGTTTGCAATTTATGTTGTTTTTTGAACTTGTTGTTGGGTTCTATTTTGTGTTATTTGGTTTTTTCTTTTGAACTCTATTCAACTTCTACTATCATTCAATATAATTATTCCAATTTTCTATTTCCATCTTTTTAACAAACAATTTGATTTGATGTAAGTGAATTTTGATGCTTCTTTGCTTTCATGTTTTCAAAACCATTTGTAAAGTTTATAAGAATGATGTATTTTATTGTTACATTCATGTTTGTTTAATTATCAAAAAATATCTATTTCCCCCATTCTGGCATTTGATATTTTTATAGTATTATTTTTTTTCAGGGTAAGAATTATAGCACGAGCAACTTGATTAATTGTTTCACTCCCAAACCCCTTCCACCAAATAGTTGGAGTCGATTATAGTGAGATTTGGGTGGCATCCTAGTTTTTTGCGAGCATTAAAAAATTGATTTTACTATTTTCAAATCATTTTTATGATTCATATGTCTAATAGAGTGTGATAAATTCCGACACTATTTTATGACATAAGTCATATCAATTTGTATATGTCAATACATTTTTTTAAAAATTAGATTTATTTTCATAATTTCTAAGGCCATTCCTATTACCCACCTAAGGTTTGCACCCATTAGCTTCAACCTATGAACATGCCTAAAGACACAATTGAACCAACCACCATGATTATTAGGAGAATTAGAACCCAAACCCAACAGAAAACACATTGTTATCACTTCATGCACCATTCAACCTAAATGATGCAATGGTGGGTGCCTTTTCATTGTTGCAATCACACTATGAATCCAATGTTTTCATTAAGGCAATAGAATCAAAACCAAGTGCAATTGCCACGTTCCTTTTTTTTTAGGATAAGTTGATCTAGTTTTCTAATTAGCTCACTAATAGGATTTCATTCAAAAGACAACTTGTCGAATCTTTTGTTTTCGTCTAATTGGGTTTTTACTTTTGATGAAACCTTTTTTTTTCATGTTATTTTATTCTAAGTAATTTCATTTGCTTGCATATTGTTAGCCTTTTGTTAGTGTCATCATTTCCTTGCAGGTGTTCATTCACATTCAAGCTTCATTTATGCACAACAAGAACATAAAGTTGTTTTATGATTGCATCCCATTGTCCATTAATTGAAATATAGTTCTTTTATGATCATTGCAATTATCCAGTTATGACATTAAAGCTATGCGTTACCCAATTGTATCCATAAACTTCATTATAAAGCTCCAATGTTTAATATTTCCAACATATTAAGGCTAAGCAACTTGGCCCCTTGCACATATTGTTATTCCTAGTGTTTCATGAGCTTTTGAACATTGCATTTAATTAAATTGTTTGTAACATCTTACTAAATTCGAGCCTTTTAATCAACAACAACCAATACTTGTAAGCACTCTAGTAATTGATATTAAAAATAATTTTTAGATTTTATCTTTCAATCATGTTTATCATTCTATGTATCTTCACGAAATATGTGCAACACACGCTCACACAACACTACACACTTTCCACTAGTATAAAATCAACCATTATCATTCTTTATCCAAAATAGGGCCGTTATTTGTAGATTCATATTTATCATGTCAAATCAGTCACCTTCCTTGTTCAAAATAACAACTACCTCACTAGACTATGGATTGAACTTTAGACAAGACTTTTGATTGAACTCTTAACTAGACCCCATTGATTCCTAGCAAGGAAGAAGTTTCATTCATATTTGCCTTCGACTATATTATTTAGAGAATAATTCCATGCATTTAAAATTTCAAATAAAAATACACTAAAACAATCTAAAACTCTAATAACTTCTTTTCGATTCACTACAAATTTCCATCCTTCAGTGCATTTCATCTCTTAAATCAATATTTTTGCTACATTATATTTACTGTAATCCTCAGGGAACATATTATAATCTTCCAGGTCGCTTTTGCTTTAAGACAATTCAACAATGGATGGAAGTTGTGACTATTTGCTATTGCATCTCTTCCCCAATGTTCTTATACTTAATTTTTGTGTTTTCACATTATCCTTTTTAGGACTATCTTAATAAGTTTGGAATTGTTTCTCCCTTATTCCGCATTCACATTGTCAATATCCACACCACCTTTGCTTTCTATTTTTGGTGTCTTCGGAAGAGTGTAATACTCTTCAATACAAGTATGTTCTTCGATCTTTTGAGTTGATTGTTTCTTATGACTTACAATTAATATCATGAAACAAGTTCAATCAATTTTAGCTTCTTCTTATCAACAATGTCATGTGTTTTTATTCATATTTTCTCAAATTCTTATGAAAAATGCAATACTTATAATCTTGTTAATAATCTTCATTTATGTGTGTTCCTGCAATCTTAAACATATGATGGTGAACCCCCTTCTTCTCAATGCCACAAATTGATAGTGATTCGATTGCATGACCCAAAAGATTTTTCATCCTTGCTTTTTGAATCTTCTTCTTTAGATGCCAATTGCAATGGTGTTCTTGGCTCCTCCTCTTCCTTTTTTGGTGTTCTTTCTTTATGTTCGACTGATGTGTCTTGGTTTGCATCATATTTTTAAATAGGCAACTTATACCTATTGTCATTTTGATCATTTTTATTTTCTAGCCACTAATTCTTGCTAACATTTCTACCAATGAATATTGGTCTACTTTGTTTGTCCCCAATAGATATTCTGCTTGATGTAATAAATGATCTTATAGTTGCGATTTGTTAGTTCGGTTAATCATGGATTGTCCCCAAAAACTTATTGCAAGTTGTTCATAATATCCAAATTAAACATTTGTATCACTATGTCATAAACTTTGTATTCTTGCACGTTATTTCTTGATGCCCAATATCTGACTCTAACATTGTAATCTACATCTATCGCTTTCATCTATTTCCAATTCACTATTTGATATAAATCCAAGTTTCAAACAATTTTAGCAAGCATTTTCATAGTCCCAAACCTAGCCTTGCAATGACATGAAGTCTGCGTCCACGGTGCCTCTTTTTCATTACATATAATCTATGAAGAGGTTCTTGTCCATTTTGTATTTATCATTTCCTAACCTCTTACTATGTGGGTTGTGAACATTTAAGTTAGTGAATTATTGAAATTTTATTATTTGATTAGTAAATATTTATTATAATAGTAATAACAAATATTTGTTTGTTGAATTTAATTAATGCAAGATGTTTAAGAATGTGTAGAATACCAAAAGTTCATCTCTTTGAAATTGGATGCCATTGGTCATTCTTTTTGTTTAGTCTTTTATTTCCTTTTCTATTAAATGGGGTTTTGCCTTGGGCTTTTCTTGGCAATATATATAATTTATTTTTTGGTTTTTTCATTTGCCCACTTTGTCCATTTATAGGATGCCCCATTTCCTAATTTATAATAATTTGCATAAAGGGTCAAATTGACTATCATCTCGAGGAATTCACCATGGTTGTCCTATTTGTTTATAAATTGTGTTCAAAATTGAATGCAACAATGTGTTTCTTTCATGCATAAAATTATGAATCTTGCTAATAATTAATGATCTATTTGTTGTTGATTGTAAGAAAGCCAATTGAGATGGTAATACTGAGTAAGGCAATTAAGTACATGAATTAATGATATTGGGTTGGAGGATATAATCATTTAGTCTAGGTATTAGAATTGTAATATAATATTAAAGGTATACCAAATGTAAGTGGAAATTAATGTATCGAAAATGCAAATCATAATGGAGATATAGAAAATATAATTAGAAATTTATTGGAAATGTAATGACAATGCAATCACTTTATGGTTTTTTTAGGTGTCTTTTGGAGTTCCAAGGATTAAGTGGGTATTGTATATATGTTCTTCAAACTTCCGAAAATTAAAAATTCTTGAAGAATTATTGGATTTCTTAGGAAGCAAAATTTTTGTTCAACTTTAGCCCTAATTCATATCAAAATGTCTAATGAACCAAAAATTACTATAAAAAATGGTATTTTGGTTTCTCTTTCATTTGTTGGGATTTTTTTTCCCCAATTAGTGTAGACATCTCATGGTTTTAGGGCAAGGCCTATCATCTAGCGATTCACAACTTGTTTTAACACTTTGTTGTTTAAATCTTGTGGCACCCAAGCTTGCCTACCCGAAGTTACATAAAGTCGTCTATTAGGTTTCATAAATTTTGTTGATAGGAAGTTGTCAAAGGAAACCAAATCCTTTGTTGACAAATCTTGTAATAAACTTGTGAAAAAATGTTCAAGAATTGACTTTTTCAAACTTGCACGATATTCAAAGAAGTCCATGGCATGTATAAACATCACCCAATGGTAGTCTTCCATATCCTCTTTCACAATGTTTACAGTTTTTTTGAGCAATACAAGATTTTATTTGTTAATTTTAGCATTCGCCCATCATCATGCCACCCATTTAGTTGTTTTATCAATTGCCTTTTCCATTTTGTTCCCCATGTTCTGATTTTTAGCAAATTTTTAATGGGGTTTACTCAGGTTGGATCTATTAGATATTCCAAAGGTTTTGTTGTCATTTTGCATATTCTATCTAGTATGCTTGAAATTAATGTGTATTCAATCATGGTTTCCAAGGTGTTCGGTGTGACCATTCCTATAAATTTTCCTTTTGCCATTGTAAAATAAATGTGTAGCAATTGCAAATGGATGGTAGTCATAGAAAATACGAAGCTAGTAATTTTGGGTAGATATGGGGAAATAATGCAATTTTCTTTTCCAAGTGGCAAGAATGATTTTAGATGTAAGAGGTTTGATAGATTGAATTCAAATAAAATACAGGGTGAAATGGTATTGAGAATGTGCGGCCTCATATTGTTTCAATTCCCAATGGGAACATACTTTTTGGAAATGAACATATAGTGTTCCAATTGACATAAACTTCTTGGTTGTGAAGAGGTAGAGTTTACATTGGCACATAATTCTTGGTTATAAACAAGTTGTGTTCATCCATTTCAAAATTTCATCCATAATTATCATTCATCCATGTTCACATGGTAAAATATTCCTCCATTTCATAATATATTTTATGCCATATGTCAAGGAATAATTTTTCAATATTCTTTTGATGTTAATAAAAAATTCCAAAAAGGATTTGGTCTTGCTCACCTACTCACGCTCTGTCATGCCCATACATGGCCTCATACATGATGGCCAGTTATGGGCATGCCCATGTGTGCTTTAGGGTTAATACACAGTCTTAGGCGACTGTACGCTATTAGGTACTTAGGGTTTTAGTTTGTTGGCGACGGTATAAAAGGCCCAACCCTTTCTTTCTCCTTTTAGTTTTTCTAGAATTCCTTTGTCAAGAGCTTCCTCCATAATATGCTAGGATTTTTAGATGCTCACGACGGCCATTGCACGGCCACTGTTTACATACAATTCATTTCCTTCTTTCTTTGCAATTTAATTCTAGAAAAACTCTAGTTTTTGTTGTTTCATGTTGAAAGCGGCAGATTTTTTGTGCCTTTAAATTCTTGAGTTGGTGCTATTGTTGCTGGAGGGTGTTCGTGTTGTTGTTACCCGAGGGAGCTCGCATTGGTACTGGAGGGAACTTGCGTCTTACATTCATGCCAACCAACAAAGTTGAGATCTTTGAATAGGTTTCAAAGCTCCCCCTCCCTTTTTCTTTCTTTCTTTCTCTTGTGGCGGCTAAGAAGTTAAAAAAAAAAAAAAGGCAGCGACGGTCGTCATCGTTGTAAAGTAGTTAAACACTGCCTACCATCGTTGTCGCATTCCTGCGACGCGAACTGTAGCGCCACAACACGTACACCGTGTAGCGTCGTGCAGTAGCGCGAGAGTGTCGTAATGTTGCAAGCTGTAGCAGGGTCATAACGTCATGTTGCAAGCTGCAACAGGGCTATAGTGTTGCATTGCAGCAACCTCATAGCCTCATGTTGCCAGTTGCAACAGCGTCGCGTTGCGAGCTGCAATAGCGCCGCATCATCGCATTATGAGCTGCAGCAGCGCCGCAGTGTTGTTACATTGGAGTTCGCTGCGTTGCGGGTTGCAGCAATGCTACAGTGAACTCCACCAACGCCGTAATAAGCAGCACCATTGTTGCGCAACTAGCTGCACCACCGTTGCGCTGCAGTAGCACCATCGTTGTGCTGCAGTAGCATCATCGTTGCGCTGCAGTAGCACCATTGTTGCACTACAGCAGTAGGGCCATTGTTGCATTGTAATGTTACGAGTTGTAACATTGCCATCATCGTCACAACGACTGACCTTTGTTAGACTTTCGTTCGACGTCCGTCCGTTTTGCGCCTACGATCTTGTGGTCCTACGGTCCTGCACCTTGTCATCCTACATCCTGCGCCTTGCTGTCCTACCTTTTCATCTAACATCTGTTTGACTTTCGTCCGACCTTCATTAGATGTTCGTTTGACCTCTGTGCGATCTCTGTGTGTCACAGGTCATTCCCAACAACGCATTGTGTTTTTCAAATTGTACTTTATGTTAGAATTTTGTAGTTAGTGTTGTGTACTATCACAAAATTTTGAGGCATGGGACAACACCATGTCCTCGGATGATGAGAGCATTACCACTCAGCCAGAGCCCAAGTATCAGCTACGAAGTAACACACAATCCTTTGAGCTAATTTCTTTAAGGTCACAATCTTCACAACGATACCATCAAGTGTCTACAGCACCATCGTCATCTAGTACAACTCCTACCATGAATTCAGGTTCAGGTTACACTACATCAACGATACATCAAAGTCCATTTGGAGGGGCTCATCAGTGGGGTACGCCTGTTGTTGCACCTACTTTCACACCATCATCGTATATCTCATTGCAAATTGTAGCCTCAACACCCATATACACCATGGAGGTCAGTAGTTCCTCTGGGAGAATTGAGAAGTTTAGTGGAAGGCCAGATACTATTTCTTTGAGGGAGTTCAAGGTAACTTTTTCAACTGTGGTTTGTGAATTGGAGCTCAAGTATGGCATTAATTACATCAAAGCATTTGCATTCAAACAATTGGCTCGTTATGTGCACTATGAAGCGTTGGATGTCTACGAGCAACATTCTACAAGGATTTTGGGTGACCCAGATTCCCAATCCAGCATACGCCATAGCCATCGCCACTGCCTCTCAAGTTGCATTGCAAGCTGCAATTGCACATCATGGGACTATGCCGAATAATCCAGACCCGGTACCTACTTCAGTAAACCTTTCTCCTCAATAACTCATTGCTACTATTGCAAACATTCCTCCCACAACTGATGCGCCAACTTTTGCTGATCCAGTGGGGGAATTCTTTCAAATTCTTGAGTTGGAATTTTTAGTCAAAAGTTCTGAAAAAATTCTGCAGCTTGCCACCCTTTCTCGACAAAAGGATGAAACCCTCAAGATGTTCTACAGGAGGCTTCTCAAACTCAAAGAGGATACCTAGAGCATCACCGACTTGGAAGCTGCCCACCTGTATCTTCATTCGTTGGAAGGTACTCCAACACTCCACGCGGAGGTTTTGCAACGGGTTTTTGTAGAATTTGGAGACTTGTACACTTTGCTGGATGTGTATGACATTTCCGAAAAGCTGGAACTGGCTCATGCACACTATGAGGCCATTACTATGAGGCCTCCATCACGTTCAAGGCCTCAACCTACACTAGTTGCGCCAACTAGATCATCACATTCTTCTTCAAGGACTAAAGCGGTGCACTCGGCTACACCCATCCTACCTTTTTGCAACTACTGTGGCAATCCTGCCCACAAAGCTAGTGAGTGCAACATTCCTTCCGAAGATCTCTTTTGTGATTATTGTGGGAAAGAGGGACATTAGGAATCTGTCTGTTTTACCAAGTTCCCAGAGCAGAAGCAACTCCGATTACGATGGCAAAATCTGCCAACATCTTCCATTGTCCCTCAACCAAAAGCTAAGGCACCTCAACCTCCCATTTAGGCTTTGCCCACCAAGGGTAATTCCAAGAAGAATGTTAAGAAGAAGGAGCACAATGCTGACAAGAGGGAGGTGCTTCAAGCCCATGCAATTCAAGTTCAAACTTTACAAAATGAACTCGAATCATTGAGGGCTCAACTTGC
>Ga0116231_10009625_pt1 | contig 16143 bp, 6 predicted proteins | sample S1TSphgellanicum_2_FD_89695 | JGI IMG/M metagenome (GOLD analysis project Ga0116231, IMG submission 89695) | Host-associated microbial communities from peat moss isolated from Minnesota, USA - S1T2_Fd - Sphagnum magellanicum MG | ecosystem: Host-associated > Plants > Peat moss > Unclassified...
TATTGTGTGGGGTTTTTTGGGAGAGGAGGTTCTTTCTCATCACCAATTATGAATTCCCAATAGCCTTTCCCCATCAAGAAATTCATAATCCTAAATTTCCACACTTGGAAATTGTTCTTGTTTAGTTTCTCAATTACAATTTGAGAAAGACCGTTCGCCATCTCTCAAAACAACACTTAATGTCTTTTTGGGGTTTCACAAATAATTTTAATTCCTTCCTTGGGTTTTTAGGATTGGGATTAGGGTTTTCCTTCCTTAGGTTTATAGGATTAGGGTTAGGGTTAGGGTTAGGGTTGAACAAGATGGACCTTGCATATGTATGTATGTCTTGAGTATTATACAAAATTCTATATTATATATAGGTTTTACGTATATGTACGTATCTCGTATAATATTTTGTATGGTATTAAATACATGATTACATACCACACATTTGTATGAAGGTCTTGATAATGTATTTGCGCTTCCCAATCTTCAAACTCCTTCCTTCAAGTTCTCCCAAGTTGTATTTGCTCCACTTCAAAAAATTGTTTTGATGTCTTTTCAAAACAAACTTTCGTCACAATAACTTTGCAAAGCTACACCGCTCACATATAACCTTGGATCGATCTGACATTTTGGTGAAACATGACTAGCTATGTCTACTACCTTCTCTTAAAATTTCAGCTCATTTAACTTCATAAAATGAGAGATCTTGTTACTTCCTTGAAGTCACATCAAACTGGGACCTAAACACAAAATGACTTACAACTTGCTCACAACAATTCCAAACTCCTTGAGATTTTGGGAGACACATTAGATATATGTTTTCTATATCTACTCAAAATTTCAACTCTATTGATGATGACCAAAAAGAATTATCACTTTCAAAAGGAATTGACTTCAAAACTGAAATTGAAACTTTAAATGTTTAGATCTCTCTCAATACATATTCAAATTACATAAAATTTCTTTCACATATATATTCCTTTATGATCTATACGATCCCAAAGCTGCAGATCCAAAAAAGCTCAAACAAAGGAGATATGACTAAAAAACTAGATTTGGCACAAAGTTTTCAAAGGCTCATAACTCTCACAAAATATATCCTTTTCTTTTGAAAATTTGAGAATAGAAGCGTCTTATAGTCTTCTATAATCTCTCCAAGTTTCACTTCAAGATCTTTTCACATTAGATCTAAATCTAAAGATCTGACTTCCACAACCTTGATATGTTGATCTCCATTCACCTCTTTTCTTTTCTTTTCTTTCTCTTCACATTCTTTCCTTTCCCCGTTTCTCTTTTACAGTTGACAAACTCCTATGATATTACTAGAGACTTTCAAACTTTAGGTCTAGAAACTTTCTAGCTCTAAATTTCTTTCAACTTTCTCATTCAAGAAACTAAGTTCTAATACCATGTTAACAAATAGGAAATCTACTCAAGTGTAAACCTAAATATTTATTGAAAGGAAACTACAACATGATGTTCACAACACGAAACATAACATCAAGAACTCCTCAAGGTTCTTGTCACATGAAATACACAAACTTGTGTAATGAAAAAAAAAAAACCAAACCATTAACACCAAGGTATTTAACTAAAAGACCAAACCATAAATAAGCAAACTAATATAAGTAAAGAAAGTAATTCAACCTTGTGAAAGTAACCTAGTTGCTTTCCTACTCCAATAATTAATGAAACATAACTAGTTGAGCTTGAATTCTCAACACAGTGGTCATCCCTGAATTGTTTACCATGATGGTGAGGTCAAAGCGTCTAGTAGCATGAAATGTGCCATGTTACAAAGCGCACATGAGTAGTAGTGAAGGAACTCAAACAAATTTGAATCAAAAAGAGCATAATCAAACACTAGGGTAAAATTTGAAGGGTTTGGTGAAAGAGGACATGGAATCGGGGAAAGATAATCCAAGTAGGGAGCGGGTCAAATATGAAATTGGACAAAGAATAATAACAATGAAAACCACAAACAAGAAAGTCAAGCAATGTAGTAACAAACATTAGATTAAAATTGTGAAACTTATGTGCATGTAACCAAACATAATCTTTGTTGATGGAATATGGTGTAAAAAATAAAATTTGGGATGGAGTGATCATTTTGAAAGTTGTGTAAATGGAGACCAACCCTAAAATTTCTACAGCCTTTGATGCATTATGTGAATTACGTAAATGTGATGTAGGCTTAGAAATAAACGAAAAATAGAAAGAAAATATCAAGAGCTGTTAGAAAACAAAAACATGTGACACTCGAGAAAGATCAACTTTTGGAAGGATAAATGAATGTGGAAAAGGAATATGCAAACACTAAAAAACTTTTGATAGATCGGTGGTAACATGACACTAAGAACACAAAAATATCATATTGGAACTAACATTCAAGTTAACATAAACAAGGTTGTTGTTTGTGCAATGTGTAAAAATCCAAAAAAAAGGTTGTAAAAATAATGGGTGGAAGAGGGCATATCATAATAAGGTAATAACTTCATGCAAATATGTGGAGGATTGTAGTTACATCCAAGGTCAAAAGAAGCAAATTGGAACATGGGATTAAATGTCAGATCAATGATAAGATATGTAGTCCATACTATTCATTAATCAAATTGTGTGAAATACTTTCTTGATCTGATTTTAATAGGAAAAGCAAAAGCTAGAGCAAATAATTATTAGGCATAGTTGGAACATGTTGTAAAAAATGATCTAATTAATGTTTGTAATATAAGATTTCATCATGCGTTTGAAATTATGCGAAGTATTTTCTAGAAAATAAACTACATTATATTTAGGTAGCGACATTCCCAACGACTTTCACATCTCAACATAAATCAACAACATAATAAACATAAGAATTCATCATTATTAATGTGAATGTTAAAATTAAGTATAATTTACATATTTTGGAAGAGAAGGGAAAAAAAAACTAGAATTTAAAATGTCATTTCTAGGTTAGTGAAATGAAAAATAATTTAGAAGAGATTAAAGATATATATCATGGAATGGAACTTATTATAAAAAAGGAAGTGAAATATCTACTATTGAAATGAGTACATTTTATCTCGAATATTTCTGAACCTTCATTACAACAAAAGGTGTCCCTGTATGCCAAGTGATTTCATTGGATTTTGAATGAATTCACTGGTTATAGTGAACGGGGACTAGTGAATAAATAGTAAATTCACTAGTCTAGTGAATGGGGATTAGTGAATTGCACCCACATTTTGTAGTAGTGCTTGATGAAATCCCTTGAAATTTGGTATGCATGAATGATGCCAAATTTTATTTTTAGTGAAGAGGTGAAATTAGGTTAATTAGGCTAAATTAGTTTATTAACCATGTGAAAAGTTTTTTGACTTAGTCACAACTTACTAATAAAATCTAAACATGATGGCAATGTCATGTTTGAAATACTTAAAAATTGATATAAGTAGTATTGGGAGGGAAATTAAACACCATTGGCCCATTGCATTTGTGTGTATAAATATCATAACGTGAGTTTTTTGGAAATCATATATTCACCTTCCAAGCATACAAGATTCAAAACAAAAGTGTTTCTTCATTAGCATCACTTTGTTTTACACATAAAACAAAATTAGGTACAACAGTGCAGTGGCATTCATTATCATGACGGACAATTATAGTTATAGTTAGTTCTCAAAGTTACAATTCATAAAAATGGTGACAAGCAAGATTAATGAGATCCAATGTAGTACAAAAAGTGATTTTAAGAAATGAATTATGCCACATAGTTTTTGAAATTCATTATTAGAACACCAAAAATTATGAAAACATTGAATTAACAAGATTAAATAACCTTTCAAAAGTGGCTTTCATATGGTCACTCAACATATAAAAACATATGGAATAATTTATTTTTTGAAAATAGCAGTTGTAATAAAGAAATGTAAATTCCATATTTTAAAAAAAATCGTATTAAAAGAATAAATATCTAATTTCAAATGTTGAATTCTAATTATGATTTATAACTATTAATCAAAACCTAATTATATTTGCCAATTAATATATATATATATATATATATATATATAAAGATATAAAGATGTGTGTTCGAGTCTATAAAAGAAAATATTAGATGCTAGTTCTTGCAGCAAATGTTGAAGTTCGTAGAAAGGGAACAACTTTGTTTTAGTTGAACGTTGTTGTTTAAAAAAGAGAAGCTACAATTTTAAATGCAAGAAGAGGGTGTTGCTCAAGAGAACTCTAGAACTCCCAGACAAAGAAGGTGAAAATAGAGTTTCCAATGGACAAATCCAAAGTAACGAAGACAAAATATAAAAATGTCGGCCAAAAAGAAGCTGCAGCTAATAGAGGATATGCAACGCAACCTCTTCTTCATAAGGGTTGATCAAGTTAAACAAGCAAGCATAATATTTTTGAAGTGCAATGCATATTATCTAGTTTATGAAATGCAGTTTGCTTGTTTTTAGTAGAAAAACTCATTGATCATTTGTCTTAGAGGCCCAAAAAAAATGCATTTTGTTTTCTAATGTAAAAAAGAACTTACTATAACAAGTTGAAAGCATTAGAGTATTGTTCATTTCGCCTTGTAGCAAGTTTGAATGAGAAAATGTGTCTTTAGTGAATAAAAGATGAAATTGGGCTTGAAATCATGCTTTGAAGCTTGGTTTTTTGAAAAAGGTGTGTTGGAAACCCTAATATTTTCCTTGAGATTTTTACATATATGTTTTTGTGTTCTTTTCTTGTAGGAGGTGGGGGACACACAAACACAACAACTTGAGATATGTCTCCAAGCTTGATCCTTTTCCTTTCAAGCTTTTTCTTTTATGAATGTTTGTTGTGAGTTTTTACAAAATTTGAAGTTTTGTAGGTTTTTAGGATTCTTAGGAGCTTGGCTAAGGCAAGAGAATTTGCTTTGGCCTTTCTTGAAGCTCTTGAGCTCTAAGCTTAAGAGTTTCAATAGAGGGCGAGGCAAATGTTTTTGTGTTCGGCCTCCAATTTTTTACGCTAAAAGTTAGAGGTTGAGCGTAAAAAAATTTGCATTGGCCTCTCTTGGAGCTTCCAAGCTTGGAGCTCAAAAGCTCAAGGAGGGGCTGACACAAAAAAATTGTCACCAAAAGATGGAGGCCAAACGCAATTACCTTGCACTTGGCATGTGTGGGAGGTTCCAAGCTCAAAGTTTGGATTCTCATAGAAGGGCCAAAAGTATTTTTTATGCATTCGAGCTCCAACTTTTGGCCTCAAAAGTTGGAAGCCAACTGTTGCAAAAAAAATTAAACTTGGCATGTATTAGAGCTTTCGAGCTTGGAGCTTAGTAGATCCTGTAGCTTCTGAACTCAAAGCTCCAACAAGTGTCGAGGAAAAAAATTTGGTGATTGACCACCAACTTTTAGCACCAAAAATTGGAGGCCAAATGGAAGAAAATTTGCACTTGGCCTATTTCAAATTTGTTGAAGATCCGCCAAGCGTAAAAAAATGCATTCAACCTTCAACTTTTGGCACTGAAAGTTGGAAGTCAAGCACATTTTTTTGTGTTCGGCCTTTCATGGATCAGTTGAACAACTTGCTCGGGATCTTCATGAAAGGCCGAGGAAAATGTTTTTGCTTGGCCTTTCATGGAATTCTCGAGCTTCGTGCTTGGGGGCTCCATAAGAGCTCCCAATCATAAGATGTCCTTGCTTGGCCTCCAACTTTCGACATCAAAAGTTGGAGGTTGAGCTTAAAACATTTTTGATTGGTCTCTAGTGGAGTTCCCGAGCTTTTTGTTTTAGAACTCCATAAGAGGTGAAGTAAAAAAATTTGATTGTTCGGCCTCGAACTTTCAACGCCAAAAGTTGGAGGCTGAATAATCAAATTTTCATCAAGCTCTTCTAAAAACAAGAGCTCCAAAGCTTGGAACTTTTAAATATGTAGAAATTTCCTCAAATCTATTTAATGAATGTCGTTATTGATTTTTATGTGACCTTGTTCCCTTCATTTCCTTGTTTTGTAAGGTTCTTTCAATACCAAGAGTCCATCTACAAAGGTATTTCAAACTCTTTCTTTTTCACATTTTGTTCTCAAATTATGAATCTTTTTTTTTTTCTCAATTAATTTTCTCCTATAGGTTCCACCATCTTTGGAAGGTGCTGAGTTGGTTGAACAAAGGTTGTTGGAAAAGGATTATGAGGAGGTATTTTTACTATTCACAACTCTTCATCATATTCCTATTTTTACATTTTTTGTATTCCTTGAAGTTTTTTTCCCCCACTTGTTTGAAGGTGTAGAGCTTTAACTCACAACCGGATGCAAAAATGGATGTCCATGAATGTCAATTGGTGCCGGAAACCACCTCTACACAAGTACTTACTATCCACTTTTCTTTTGAAATAAATTTGAATCTTCTTCCTCTTTTGTTTATTCTTGTGAATTGCTTCGAATGTAACCTAACTCAACCATAACATTGTCTAATTAGGAGGTGGGCTTGACCTCTAAACCTTCTACGCAATCGAAGGCAATGAGTACAACTAGAGACAAGGAAATCCTTGAGGTCCAAATGGAGCAAAGGGTCAAGATAGTTGAGGTGCTAGAGAGGCATAAGATTCATCCTAAGGCCAAGGCTCAAATGAACATACCCCTTTGCCACATGATCTGCATCCAAGTTGTGAGGCCAACCCTCAAGATTGATGTGTTCAAGATGGAATAAACATTCCAAATGGCCTATCGAAAAGGTGACAAAAAAATTTATATCTCTCCCACAAACTGGCAAGGGGAGGAGGCATTTGTTGTAGATCACATCCATGAGTGGGACAATCATTGGAAGGTTGTGAATGCATCATTTAACGAGGGGCTAAACTTGGATGAAGATCTACAGAGGTTCAATGGGAGAATGTTCTATGTGTGGGACGGCAACCATCGTCTACAAGCCTAGATGCCTTACATCTCTAAAGTTCACCCGCATGACCTTTCTTGGCACATAACAATGGATTCCATTGTGCTAGATACATGAAAGGGCTTTGTCCACCTCCTCATTTTAATGACAAACATGAACAAGTAAGATTCAAACTTAACATTGTGAATTTCAAAGTTCCCATCCTTTCTTGTTATTCATTTGTTTCTTTTGTTCTTTTCTTTGCGCATTGAAGTTAAAGTTATTTGTGAATTTTGTTTCAACCTTCCAGGTTTGTCAAATTGATTACATGAAGCATAGTTTAGTGCATGATTTCTTCCACATCTAGAGCATTGGCATGGTTCCTTTGATCCAGTTCAAGGATGTGATCAGTCCCAATGTCTATAAGAGATGTGAAAACAAGTCAAGAAAGACTTAGTACTTTTTGACGCAAGAGAATTTTTTTGACTATATCTATAAGGTTTGATTCCTTCCAAGTCTTTCCATTTGAATGTGTTAGTTTTTTTTATTAAAATATGTGATTTACATAAATAATTTCTTGTTGTTGCAGCGTGAGCTTTCGACTTGGAAATACTTTAGCAAACATGGCCATAAAACATTATTATGAAGAAATTTTGGATGAGAAATTGAAGTCACCTTCCAGATTGTAGGCACCTATGGACAAGGTGATGGATTGGGTATGAAAGGATCATACCTCCACCTTCACGAAACATTTGTTAGTTTGTGGCCTTGCTTTTGGTCTTGAGTTCTTGAGATAGATTCAAGTCCACTATAATATGAACTCAAAACTTGAAATGTTCACTAAGAAGTTATAAATGTTAGCTTTTGCATAGGTTTCAAATGAATAGAAGGTATCTTGGTTGAAACCTTGGAACCAATCTGGTGTGCTAAGGGAAGTAGTGAAATTCCCAAAACAAGGATTCTTGGATGGAACTTTTGATAAGTGGCTCCACAAGGCAACTTTTTGGTGTCAGGTAATTGCTTTCCCATTTTAAACATTATATTCTTTGTATTTGCAGCGATTGAAAACTCACATTCAGCATTTTGCAATTGGAGGCGGAGGTGTAAAAATTATATTTTGCCACAATTATTTATCTTTCCATTCAGCTTCTCAAATACAAAGATCTACCAACATTATTAGATTACATTTGGGAATGGAAACTTTCTCTTTGGGAACGTGTTTCCTTAAGGAGTTCAGGTCCAAAGATGGGATTGGTGGGACTGAAGCCCAAATAAATAGGTGGTTTATAGGTTATTTTTAATACAACCATTCCACATTTGTTTGATCCATTGTGAATTGCATTTTAATCTTCCAATTAGCATTTGGATTTCGTTGCCACTTACTTTGTATTGTTTTCTAATCATTGTAGGTATTTATGTTTTATGTTTTTTCAGAGGGGTGCCATATTTGGAATTTCAAGACTCCTTGAGATATGGAGAGATCCAAAGACATATAGCATTATGTACATGAAGGACATGTTGAAAGATTGGAGCTCTCCACATCTCTTGGATTGTGATTGATATCTCGACTACCTGAAGGAGAACACTCCTTCGTTAGAGTATGAGATTTGAAAGAAACATGAATCGGGATTTCTTTGGGACTTGGAGCTTTGGAAAAGGAGACACCAACTAAGAAAAAATTGGAGGGGGGCAAGCGGAAGGGAAAGAAACATAATTCGGAATCCACATTACAGATGCAATACAAGGAAGATGTTCCCATTCAATCTTAATTAGAGGTAGAGCTTGGCTTGGGTGTGGCATCTCTTCAAGATTTTCCAATGACTTCCACTCAAACCATCCTAATCAAGGAAGAGGTTGTGATTTTAGACCTCCACGAGTTTTAATCTCCTTAGTAGTAACACTAGAAAAGACAACATGAGGAGACCACCCCTAGTGCAAGAGCATCAAGTATTGAGAAGCAAATTCCATTACTCATTCCCTTGTTAATTTTTAGTTTTGCTCACTATCATTCCATTGTGAGATTGATGAATGTCTTTTGGGCCCCAATTCTTGCATCTTAGATCTAGACTCGGGTATGGCCACCTGAGCATTCAAGCATTACAAACTACATGAAGGAGGTAATTCCCTTCCCAATATTCTGATTTTTCATTAATATTTTTCAACAACTTCTTAGGACAAAATTTTCTATTCCAAGAGTATGTGGATTCTAAAGGAATCTTAGGTTTCAACTTTCAACACCAAAAGTTGAAGGCCAAGAGCACTTGGTTTTGGGTTTGCAACTTTCGACACTAAAAGTTGAAGTCCAAAAACATTCAAGTTCCAGTCTCCAACTTTCGGCACCGAAAGTTGAGGACAGAGAGCCCAAACGTCTAGGTCTTCAACTTTCAATGTTGAAAGTTGAAGATCGAGAGCCCAATGTTATTGGCCTTCAACTTTCGACATTGAAAGTTGAAGGCCAAGAACGTAGAGCTTTTGGGATTCAACTTTTAGTGTTGAAAGTTGGTACCCAAGAGCATATAACTTTTGGGATTCAACTTTCAACAACAAATGTTGAATGCCAATAGCTTACATCAATTATTTGTACAACTTTATTTCTTTCTTTGATATCAATTGGATTTATCCTAATTTTTTTCTAGATTAATTTGTCTAATTCGTCTTATAAACAATTGTGTTTTTTTAGGTTGCTTTTGAGAATAAGGTTGACCTTGTTATAACATATGTACCATCTGATCTCCCAATTCCACATGTCTCTAAACCACTATCCCTCATTCCTCTTTAGAACAGGTGAATGGATAATTTTATTGAGTCCATTATATTTTTTGTAAGCATGTTTCTATCTAATAAAAAGGTTTTCATTATCATGCATGTAGATGACCCACGAGTGTTGAAAGAAATTCGATCCTTCTTGGAAGCTACCAATTGAAGGTTTGCATGAAGGGGGTTGTTGTTAACTCAAGCCCCTATATGAGTAGCAAGGATCCATTTTCTTAGGTACCACGAATTTTTGTTTCTGCATTTGTTTTCTTTCTTTGCATTCACTAAAAGTTAGGATTGACCCGAACTATGGTTTTTTCTTGTAGACTCTTGCAAGCCATGTCAACTTTCTTATGAAAGATCTAGCTCTAGGCACCATGCTTTCCTCAAGGTTTCAATTTTTTGCCCCTTCTATCAATATGGTCGAGAGGGGTACTAATCTTGAGGCAAAAGATGTCCTCTACAACTACATTAATGCCACCTCAATGACTAGATCCCAAATTGGACGGGCTTTTAAGGTGTCAAAAGAGTTCCATGTGATCACATTGTAGGCTTTTATCGATCTTTGCTTGTCACTAGATTCTACAATTGTGCACCTTAATTGTGGGACCGGTATTTACTTTCATATCATTCTTATTTTTTAAAATTCCAAGTTATTTATGCAACCTTTTGTGTCTCTAACTTTTGCTTTTGATTGTTCTTACATGGAATAGTATTTGTGCTTGCCGAGCGCTAGGGAGGCCAATCCTTGCACTCGAGGCTGATTCAAAGATCTTTGATGAAGTTTTCAAGCCGCTTTTGGATGCAAAGTTAGACTAGAACATTGTCAAGCTTGAATTCAACCTTGATGACGATTCTCCCATCTAGAAGAGAACCATAATTAATCTCAATTCTGAGTATGTCTAGTTGCATCAATTTACTTATATAACTTAAAATTTGTAATGTTCTTAGTTTTTTTTATGTTTTGGTTTTTGTTTACAAAGAGGCTAACAGATAGAGAAGACGACATGTGCCATTCTTTGTTCATCCTGGATTCCTTTAGAATCTTCATCAAAACTTTATCTTGCCTTCATATGCTAAGGCTTCTACACTTGCATTGGTGGATTTATACTCCATCCCCCCATCTCCAAAGCCTAGGACCCATTACCATCCTAGTGTTGAAATATTCATTGATGATGAAATGAAAAAAGCTAGTGTTTAAGACATTTATGGAATTTTGGCTTTGATTGTATTGTGTTTGTACTTAAATGAGACATGGTTTTTTCATTCTCTTTTTCTTCCTAGAGCGGCAATTTTGTGAATCCCTTTGCATGAATTCTTCAAAATCTTGTTTCTCTTATGCATTTTATGCATCTTGCCTTTCTTTAAAAGAATTATACTCAGTAGGTTTTGAGTTCTTAATTAAACAAATATTATACTAGTATACTTTCCAAGCTATTCCATTTGGAGACAATTCAAAAAGCGATGAGGTTTTTTTTTTATAAAATACAAATAGTTCTGTTCATAGCAACGAAAACCTAAAAGAGTCTCAAATATAGGTTTATTTTGTAACAAGTTCAAAGGTACTATGAAGCTATCTATAATTATTACCAAAACACTATGGTGTTCAATGGATTTCATAATTCTATTTCTATTCCACCACATTCCTTCAATAAATTGTTTATCTCTCCTTGAATTATATAATATTACTCTTTGTAATTCTTAGTGTTCCATCCTTGAAGATAACGTTATCAAACAAATCATGTAATCCTTGGTTGACTTCATTAGCTCTGTTTTCTCTCCCATGTTGTAATAGTTACTATTGTGCATTTAGATAAATGTTTTCATTAAATTGTTCCTGTAAGTCTTCTATGATATCCAATCTCCCATTTCATAATATCTTCCTATGTGAAAACCGAACTTCACTGTTACTTTCTAATCTAACATCATCATTGTAATTTGGGCTTTGGAGTGGAGTGAAATACTCCTTTAATTCCTCCTTGTTGATGCTTCAATTGACAAGTTCATTTTATCAATAATAAGTTTTCTAATTCTCTAGATTTTTGAATTCTTTGATATGTTCCATTTCTTCCTTTTCAATTTCTACATAGATATTCAAACATGGATGTCAATCCTATCAAATAAAAATAAAAATATAGATCCTCTAATAAAAACAACATAAGCACTCATTATGCAATACTTCACTACTTAATACACATCTTGAGAGTGTTTTTTACATTATGTTGTTTCATCCTTTTTATTTTATCTCTTTAGATCTATTGTTTTGAGGCTCCCATAATAGGATTGAAACATTTCCTACAACAATTTCCACAATTATCATGATTAAGGTTGTGGAATGTCACTACTAAAAATCTTGTTATATACAACCAATCACTATGCAACTGGCATGCAACTGGTTGGCATTTGTAACTATCTTGGTCATGTTTGCAACTACAAATTTGGTATTGTATAATTTTTGGGCCATACAGTTATGTGTGCAACTAACATGCAACTAAATGTGTATAACATGCACACGTGTCATAAAAATAATGGCCTAAACTCATACATACTTAAATACTATACTTAATATATCTACATAGGCTATATATAATAGTATTATGTACCTTTATTACTAAGGTTAACCCCATGCTAACTTAGGCTAGCCTAAACTAACCTAGGTTAAACTAACCATGGTTAAACTAACCTAAGCTAAATAAACAAAAAAGTTAAACTAACCATGGCTAAATTTATTAAATTAAACCGATTATGGCTAAATTAAATTAATTTAAATTAAGTTAGGCCAAACTAATTATGGCTAAATCAAGTTAGGCTAAATTAAATTAAACTATATTAATTATGGCTAAACTACATTAAGCTAAATTAAATTAGATTAAAATAAATATGTCTAAACTAAGTTAGGCCAAATTAATTATGGCTAAATTAAGTTAGGCTATATAATTTATGGTTAAACTAAATTAGACTATATTTATTGTGGCTAAATTAAATTAAAATAATTAAATTAGGATAAAATAAATATGGTTAAATTGAATTATGCTAAAATATTTATGGCTAAACTAAATTAGGTTAAAATTGACAATGGTTAAATTAAGTTAAACTAAACCATGGTTTAAATATGTTTGACTTTATTTTATTTTGGATTTTTTTTCAGAAAATGTACATTTGATTAAACAAAAAATTATTCAAAATCAATTAATATGATAATATTATAATTCTATTATAATTAATCATAATTATTAATTAAATTTTTATTATAATTATATTGATAATCAATTATATATATATAGGTATTATTTATTTAAATATTATTATTTATGTTAAAATATTAATGTAAATAGGCTACACTAATTAACCTACAAGTATACAAATGTCCTAAATTAATTATTAATTTAAACTAGATAATAATATTAAAATCGTAATTTCATTAAATAATCATAATTACTAAATATCCTATAATCACCTTTGAAGTGCAAAAGAAAAGGAGTAATGAAAAACTAACAAGAAGAAAATAACAAAAATAAGTTTTCTAAGTTATAAAATGTTTTTTTTTTGTTTTTTTCTTAAGACCCCTCCTACTTTCAAAGCCCATAACTTTCTTATTTCTTATTCATTTTAAACGATTTAAAGTGCTATAGGAGCGCCATCTGAAGTCCTACAAATCACATTGGAACTCTAATAGCAAAAAAAACATAAAATGAACTTTTTGGGTGTTTAAGAACCGACCTTAATAGTTTCTTTTTTGAGTTTTTTAACCCCCTTTACTTGGGGGGGCCATAACATTCTCATTTCTAATCTGTTTTCAACGATTCTTAGTGTGTTAGATGCACCAAGAAGAGGGCTTCAAGTTTTGTTTGGACACCAAAAGCAATAGAACCCTCCCCTAGTTGTTATACTTTAATACAGTAGTTGCATCTAATGTATAACTAGGTTGGTTCATGAGGTTTGCAATGGAATGTTTTAACCCATATCCTTTGGCTTCCAATTCTATTTGGCTTAATATATAAGTAGGAGCAATAGTTATGTTGAAACCAAATACCAAGTGCCATTAGGGATGAGAAAATGAAAAAAACTTGACCTTTATCAAATGGTCAAACTTAAAAATAAAATCGGATTATTCTAAACCTATTTATATAACCTAAGCCTAGCTATTTTTCAACCTACTTACATACCTAAATAAACCTACTTCCTTAATATGGTTTAATTATTATCTACCTACTTAGGCACCATGTGTCAACATCTTATTAGCCATAAATTGGATGACTAAGATTCCATTAATTAATATTAAAATTTAAAAAAATAGGTGAGCCTTGATTGCCATGTGTCACCATATAATTGGTGTTAAATATTGAACACGTGTCAAATGGTCAATGAACGTTCCATGGTGTGCCACGTGTCATCATCATAATGGCAAAAAATTTAATGATTGTAATTAATCCAATGAATTTTTAATTTTGAAAACACAAAAAAGTTAAATAATGACACGTGTCCACAAGCTAGTTGTCTAATTTTTAAACATGTGTCATATTTTGATTAATTGCATGTAGTTGCAAGGAAAGTTGCACATAAGGTGCAACTACATTTGGATTGGTATGTATATATGAACATGTATACTAACATCGTATATACATGTTGCATACGTAGTGTTGCATGCAGTTGCATGTCATGTGCAACTTATCTTAGGCAACTACACAAATTTTCAGTTTCATGTGTCGCATGCAACTGAATTTTAGTTGCAAAAGACACTTGTAAAACCCAAAAAATATAGTAGTGTGTTTCATCACTCTTTAATGGTGTTCTTCTAGCTTTTCAACGGTTTAAGTTGCTTCAAAATGCATATTAAATTTCCTCCCATCATCAAATCTTTTACATGGAAGTTTTCTTGGTTTTAAGTGGTCATCCCATTCAATTTGACTATCTTTTACAACAATTGATTCTAGAGGGTAGGTCGAGGTCAAGTGTTTTAGATTCAATGCAAATTTTTTTTTGGGTTCCTTCATATTTCTTTTAACTTCTTTGTGATGTTTGGAAGCATATCTATCATTTTATAATTTGTTTATATTTGTTGTCATTTCTCAAGCTAGTTCATCCTTCTAGGCCCTTTTTTATTCTCTAATATGACTCATGCAATTCCTTATTGTACCTTATACACGACACTCAATTATTTTAAATTCTTTTTTATTTTAGAGGAAATGAAATGAAAAATTTGGGATATCATTTTTGTTAAATAGTTCAAAATGTGATGCTCGTTTTGAAACCAATGGTATCGTCTACTTTAAGTAACCTATGCATTTTTTCTAATTTTTTTTCCCCATATGCTCTATTCAAAGACAACAAACATACTACTCTATTAATTCAAAAATGCATATTGGTTCAAAAAGCATTTTCTTTGTACAAAAAATATATTTTACTACATCAAAGCCTCAAAGAACCATGTCTACAAAGATTTGTTAACTCCTCTTACCAAGCTTTTATAATTGTTGCCAATTTTAGATGTGTTGCCAAACTCCTTTTTGGACATATTGAGCTAATTCGTGCCATTGGTGGGTCGTTTAATTCATTGGAATTTGTTGTAGACTATGGTGTAGCCGATGGGGTGGTGTCTTTCAAATTTGTCATCTCCTTTTTTGAATTTGTCATTACATCTTTTGAGTATGGTGAGGAGCTTTCCTCTTCCACATCACATTTGGTAATAGATTTGGCCGATACAAGAACATCCAACTCTCTATTGTAAGCAAGTATTGGTGTTTCGTATGCATCATTTTCAGCATCAAAAGCATTCTTCGGCCACTTTCGTAGCAAGATTAATTGATTCATTTATTCTCTTGTCAACTTGAAATTCGAACAAGTGCTCACATTGCTTATGAAGTCGTGTTCTATAATTTTGATTCGTCAGGTGTGTTAGCCATGGATTGTCTCTAGGAGTTTGTTGCAAGTTGTTTAGAAACTCCGGGCAAAACATTTTTATCATTGTCCCCTATATTTTATAATCCGACAAGTGGTTAGAAGATGCCCAATACCCAACCTTTGATTAGAACTTTGCATTACACTATTTAGTTTTCTTCTATCTACTGATGGGTAATATTCCAAATCTCTCGGCATTCAACAAAAGTGCTTGGGATATGGATATCGTGACATTGTGCAATGCTACAAAGTTGTAAACATATCCCAAAGGCTAGATTTTTATAGTGTTGTTCTCAAATTAGTTCATTCAATGATCTCTTAAAAAATGTTTAACAATATTTGGACCATTTGGATGGGATTGATTACACTAAAATGTTATAATTGGTAGAACAACTATGTTTCCTATTCGTGTCATGCGTGGTGTGTGTAACATGTAATCGTGATCACTTCATTGGCCCTTGGACCTAATGTGGCTTCATGCCATTTTTTATACATGCCATGTGTTCATGCCTTTTGGCATCCATTATTCCTGTACTTCATTGCACTTCTTCATAGACCTTCATTTCAAGTTTGAAACAATCAAAACATTTTCCAAGCTTCAATTGATATTTGGATGTACAATTGATCTTTAAATATGTAGTGAGTTTATTTAAACAATCGTGTGGACA
>Ga0116231_10009626_pt1 | contig 16142 bp, 15 predicted proteins | sample S1TSphgellanicum_2_FD_89695 | JGI IMG/M metagenome (GOLD analysis project Ga0116231, IMG submission 89695) | Host-associated microbial communities from peat moss isolated from Minnesota, USA - S1T2_Fd - Sphagnum magellanicum MG | ecosystem: Host-associated > Plants > Peat moss > Unclassified...
ATCGAGTTCGGCAAAGTGAATCAGTCCGACTGGCAGATTGTGAAACCCGGTCCCTACCGCGCCGACAGCTTCCAGGTGGAAGACATTCTGCGCAAGCTGAGCGACGCCAAAATGGACCTGACCGCCAAGCCTGATGACTCGCCCTTTAATACCGGCAAGCCTGTCGCCATGGCCAAGGTGACTGACCCCAGCGGCGTGGAAACCCTCGACGTGCGCCAGAACAAAGACGATTACTACGCCCGCAGCAGCCTGGTTCCCGGCACCTTCAAAATCTCCGCCGACCTGGGCAAGCTGCTCGGCAAGCCTCTCGATGATTTCCGCAACAAGAAGCTGTTTGACTTCGGCTTCAGCGATCTCACCAAGCTTGAGCTTTCCGGCAAAACCTACACCCGCTCCGGCACCGACTGGAAATTGGGCTCAACCACCATCGACCCCGGCAGCATCCAAACCGTCATCGACAAACTGCGCGACCTGGCCGCCACCGGCTTCGTCACCGCCGGCTTCAACACGCCCGACATCACCATCACCGCCGTTTCGAACGATGGCAAACGCACTGAGAAAGTGGAATTTTCAAAGGCCCCAGACGGTTACATCGCGCGCCGCGAAGGCCAGCCCTCGCTCTACAAGCTGGATTCGAAATCAGTAAACGATATTCTGGAAGCAGCCAACGCAATCAAGGCAACGGCCCCGGCGGTTAAAAAATAGCCGAGGCCGAAGCGGCCCATAATGTCTGCACTCAATACTGATCTTTACGAATTGACCATGGCGGCGGGTTACTTCGCCGCCGGCAAAACCACCGACGTCGCCACGTTTGAGCTGTCGGTGCGCCGCTTGCCCGAAGCCCGCAATTTCCTGGTGGCCGCTGGCCTCGAACAAGCCGTCGACTATCTTCAGAATTTCCAGTTCACCGCCGAAGAACTGGATTACCTGCGCTCACTGCCCCACTTCCGCCACGTCCCGGCTGAATTTTTCGCTTACCTGAAAAACCTGCGCTTCACCGGCGATTTTTTCGCACTGCAGGAAGGCACTCCAGTCTTCCCCAACGAACCCGTCGCCATGGTGCGCGCCCCGCTGATTGAAGCCCAGATCGTGGAAACCTACCTGATTTCCACCTTCGCCTTTCAAACCAGCATCGCCTCTAAAGCAGCGCGCTGCGTGCATGCCGCGCAAGGCCGCAGCGTGGTGGAATTCGGCAGCCGCCGCGCCCATTCGCCCGCCGCGGGAATTCTGGCCGGCCGCGCCGCCTACCTGGCCGGATGCGCCGGCACCAGCAACACCGAGGCGGGCATGCGCTATGGCATTCCAGTGTTCGGAACCGCCGCCCATTCCTGGATCATGGCCTTCCATGACGAAGAAGAAGCCTTCCGTTCGCTGCAAAAGCTGCTGGGCGAATCCACCGTTTTCCTGATCGACACGTACGACACCATTGAAGGCGCAAAGCTGGCCACGCGCCTGGGCAAACCCATGCTGGGTGTGCGCCTGGACAGCGGCGACCTGGACAAACTCTCGCGCCAGGTGCGCGCCATTCTGGATAATGCCGGATTGCAGGACGCCATCATTTTCGCCACCAACGATCTGGACGAATATCGTCTGGCGGAATTCGCCCAAACCGGCGCGCCCATCAACGCATTCGGCGTCGGCACCCAGCTCTCCACCTCAGCCGACGCGCCCTCGCTTTCCGCCGTCTACAAACTGGTGGAATTAAAGCACGACGGCCACATCCACTACACCGCCAAATTCAGCGACGATAAAAGCACCCTGCCTGGTGCCAAGCAGATCTACCGCTACCCCGATCATGACGTGGTGGCGCTGCACAGCGAATGCAATAGCGACTACAAGGGTGAGCCGCTGCTGCGCCCGGTAATCATGCGCGGCGAATTAATTGAAAAGCTCCCCGCTCTTTCAAAATCCCGCGAACACGCACGCCGGTCGATTGCCGCGCTGCCCGATCGCCTCCATTCTCTTGCGCCCGCCGAAACGCCCTACGAAGTAAAAATCAGCAAGAATCTCCTGGCCCTCGCCGAAAGCCGCCGCCAGGAAGTCCTCCTCTCCCGCGACTAACCGCATGAACACCATCTTCTTCGACGTCGACACCCAGCTCGATTTCCTCTACCCTGCCGGCGCCCTCTGCGCTCCCGGCGCCGAAGAAATCGTCCCCGCCCTGGCCAAACTCACCCAATACGCCAAATCCAGCCAAATCCAAATCCTCTCCACCGCCGACGCCCATTCCGAAGACGATCCCGAATTCAAACTCTGGCCCCCGCACTGCATCGTGGGCACCGCGGGCCAGCAAAAATGTGCCGCCACCCTCGCCATTCCCCAGCCCGCCATACTCTCCTCCATCCCCGGCTCAACCGTCGCGCCCGCTTCGCAAATCGTCATTGAAAAGCAGCACACCGACTGCTTCACCAACCCCAATCTCACAAATCTCCTGACAGCCAGCCGCTATATTGTCTACGGAGTGGTGAGCGAAATCTGCGTCCGCCAGGCCGCCCTCGGTCTGCTGAAAACCGGAGCGCGCGTGGAACTGGTCACCGACGCCATTCGCCACATCAGCCCCGACGCCTACGCCGCCATGCTGAATGAATTCCAAACCGCCGGCGGCATCTTAACCACCACCGAAGCCATCACAAAATGAGCACCCGAACCGAATCCGACAGCATGGGCAGCATCGAAGTTGCCGCCGACCGTTACTGGGGCGCGCAAACCCAGCGTTCCCTGCATCACTTCGACATTGGCCGCGACACCATGCCGCCCGAACTCATTCGCGCCTTTGGAACGCTGAAGAAAGCGGCCGCGCTGGTGAATCGCGATCTCGGAAAGCTCGATGAAGAGAAAACCAAACTCATCGTCCAGGCCGCCGACGCCGTCATCGCCGGTGAACTCAACGACCATTTCCCGTTGCGCATCTGGCAAACCGGCAGCGGCACCCAAACCAACATGAACGCCAATGAGGTGATTTCCAATCGCTCCATTGAAATCGCCGGCGGCGTGCTGGGCAGCAAAAAACCCGTTCACCCAAACGATCACGTGAACATGTCGCAATCCTCCAACGACACCTTCCCTACGGCCATGCACATCGCCGCCGCCGAGCAGGTGGAGCGCCGCCTTATCCCCGCCGTCCGCGAACTCCGCAACGCGCTCGATGAAAAGGCGCGCGCTTTTGCCGGAATCGTGAAAATTGGCCGCACGCATTTGCAGGACGCCACGCCGCTGACCGTGGGCCAGGAATTTTCAGGCTGGGTCTCGCTGCTGGACCGCGATATTGACCGCCTGCAAACCGCGCTCAACGGCCTCTTCGATCTCGCCATCGGCGGCACCGCCGTCGGCACCGGCCTGAACGCTCACCCCGAATTCGCCGAACGCGCCGCCGCCAAAATTGCCTCGCTCACCGGGCTGCCTTTCCGTTCGCATCCTAATAAGTTCGCCGCGCTCTCCGCGCATGACGAACTGGTTTTTTCGAGCGGCGCGCTGAAAACCCTCGCCGCCTCGCTCATGAAAATTGCCAACGACATCCGCTGGCTAGCCTCCGGTCCGCGCTGCGGGCTAGGGGAACTTACTATTCCTGAGAATGAACCGGGCTCCTCCATCATGCCCGGCAAAGTCAACCCGACCCAATGCGAAGCCATCACCATGGTCGCCGTCCAGGTTTTCGGCAACGATGCCGCCATCGGCTTCGCCGGATCGCAGGGCAATTTTGAGCTGAACGTCTTCAAGCCCGTCATCATTCATAATTTCCTGCATTCCGTCCGCCTCATCGCAGACGCCTGCCATAGCTTTACCGAACATTGCGCCATCGGAATTCAGGTGAATCTCGATCAGCTTGATCATGACGTAAAGAATTCTCTGATGCTGGTCACGGCGCTCAGCCCCGTCATCGGCTACGACAAATCCGCCAAAATCGCTCACGTCGCCCATGTGGATCATTCAACGCTGAAAGAGGCCGCTCTAAAGCTTGGTTTCTTGAGCGCCGATGACTTCGATAAATATGTGCAGCCGGAAGCCATGACCCACCCCGGCTAATTTCGCCTGTCCTGAGACTTTACCCGCTAACCCGCCACAACTCAATGTGCGGAATTGCTTAATCGCGGAAAACCTCACGCGAAATTGCGTGATTGCGGCTCATATCCAGCCGGCGCACGACAGTGCGGCGCGCCGTCGGGGATTGCTGGCGGTGCGCGACCTCGACCCCGATTCCGGCATCTGGCTCAATCCTTGTGAAGCGGTCCACACGTTCGGCATGAAAATTGCCATCGATGCCGTCTTTCTGGACGCGCGCTTGCGTGTTAGAAAGATTTCCGCTCACCTTAAACCCAACCGGATCGCATTCTGTCTTACCGCCGAATCCGTTCTGGAGATACGGGCTGGCATCGCCGGTACTTCAGGCCTTAAATGCGGGGATCAGTTGTCGCTGCGCGAGGGCAAGCAGCCTATAGGGGCGTCCGATTGCAGTCGATGAGCTACCTAGTCATGCCCGTTTCGCTTAAGTTGGTCCTCATTGCCACGGTCTTGGCTGCCGCCTATTACGATCTGCGGGTGCGGCGAATTCCGAACTGGATCAACGTTTCCGGGGCAATACTCGGAGTCGGCCTGAACATTTACTTCGCGGCTCTGAAAGGGGATGGTTTGCGGGGAGCCATGCTGGCCGCCGCCGGATTACTGATCGCCCTCTGCATTTACGTGCCCCTGTATGCCTTGAACGGTATGGGCGCGGGCGACGTAAAACTGATGGCTGCGATTGGTGCCATCGTGGGTCCGGGAAACTGGCTGAACATATTTATAGTGACGGCGCTGCTGGGCGGTGCCGCCTCTCTTACTCTGGTGCTGCTGCGCCGGAAAATGGGACAAACACTGATGAATGTCTCGGTGATTGTCTCGAACCTGGCAAAGGGAAAACGGCCCGCGGGGGAGGACGCCGCGCTGAGTATTCACCACTCTAAGTCATTGAAAATGCCGCATGGAGCCATCATTGCGTCCGGCGTGTGCCTCTTCTTGGCGATGCACTGGAAGGCTTGAATAGGAGAAATCTGAACACGAATTAACGCTTTCTTTGACCTAAACCTTTCCCCGAAGGGGGCGAGTGGCTAATGCAATCTCCCAGCCAACCGATAAGAGTTACTAGAAGAGTTCAACTGACCCCAAGATGCAAACCTTAGCGCCAACCTGGAACCTCGGTCATACTGTGACGGCAAAGTGGTACCTGCGCCTCTTCCCGTCGCTGAACGACGTGGCGTTCATTCTCCCGATGTTTGTGCTCTTTGCGCGCATGAAAGGGACGCAGCTTCTTTTCTCCGACGGGGATACCGGCTGGCATATTCGAACCGGAGAATGGATTCTGGCGCATCATGCGGTTCCCGCAGTGGATCTGTTTTCCTTTAGCAAGCCGCACGCACCTTGGTTCGCCTGGGAATGGGGATGGGATGTCATTGCGGCAGTCATTCACCAATATGCCGGCTTGGCGGGAATTGGCTTCGTTACTACGCTGATGCTGGGCCTCTTTTGCCTGCTGGTTTACCGGCTGGCGCTGACAGTTTCCCAGAACAACGTAATGAGCATGGTTGTCACCGCTCTGACGGCAACCGTTTCGAGCATTCATTGGCTGGCGCGGCCTCATCTGGTTTCCTGGATTTTCGCTCTTATCTTCATTGGTGTTTTGGAATCAGTTCGCGCGCGACAGGGAACGGCGCGTTCATTGCTGATTCTTCTGCCCGTCTTGATGGTGTTCTGGACCAATCTGCACGGCGGGTTTGTTGCCGGCCTCATGCTGATTGCCTGTTACGCGCTGGGCGAAAGCCTGACCATTCTTTTGCAGTCAGGTGCTCTGCAACCGGCCACGCCGGCTACCATCTGGAAATTGTCGGCTGATTACTGGTTCAGTCTGGCCTTATGCGCCGCCGCAACCTTTATAAATCCTTATGGCTGGCAGCTTCACCGGCATATCTACTCCTACCTGACAGACAGCGATTTGCTGGACAAGATTCAGGAGTTTCAATCCATCAGTTTTCACGCCGGACCGGCTATCTATCTGGAGATTCTGCTGCTGCTGGCGGCGTTCGCGGTTTTTCAAAGCTTAAAAGACCGCCAGTTCACGCCCGTTTTGCTGATCTGCCTGTGGGGCCATTTGGCGCTGCTTTCAGCCCGGCACATTCCCCTTTTCGCCATCGCGGCTTCTCCCTTTGTGGCGGCTTTCCTGGCGGAAAGCTTCGAGAACATGCGCCAGATTCCGCTCTTGACGGAAGCCGCGGACACCGTTTCCGACATCTGCCATGATCTTCGCCTTATGGAAGTGACACCGCGATTCCACCTGGTGTCGGCGGCGGCCATACTGCTGATTGCCGGTTTGTTCACCTTGGGACAAGCGCCGTTTGCCCCCGAGTTTAACCCTGAAAATTTCCCCGTTCAGGCTGTTTCCATCGTCAAAAGCCATGCCGGAAGCCGCATTTTCACCACCGATCAATGGGGCGATTATCTGCTTTACCGGCTCTATCCGGCGCAGCGCGTTTTCTTCGACGGGCGCAGCGATTTTTATGGAAACGATTTTGTCAAGCTGAACCAGCGTCTCTTATCCGCCGAGCACGACTGGCGGCAGTGCCTGAATCAGTTCCGCATCAATCTCGTCATTTTGAAGCCCGAAATGCCCTTGTCGGCGGTGCTTAAGTTAACGCCGGGCGCGAAGGTGCTGTTTGACGACGGCAAGGTAATCGTCTTCGATACCGCCGGCATTTATAAAACCCCGGCGGCCAGCCAAGTTTCGAGCCAATCTCTGAGAACGACCGACCGTGCCAGCCGGGCACCCAAGTCTTCTCAAAAGACGCAACCTGATCTCACTCAGGCTGCCTTGACCACCAACCCACCCAAAACTATAGAAAGGAAATTATCATGATCAAAAAAATGCTGCTCCAGTTCTGGAAAGAAGAAGAAGGCCAGGACCTGGTTGAGTATTCGTTGCTTCTCGCTTTTATCGCTTTGGCTGCAGTCGGCCTGCTGAGCGGAACCAGAACCACAATCAGCGGGCTCTGGTCCACCATCAACAGCACTCTAGCGAGCGCGTCCACGACTGCTTCCTAATACGCGCTTGCAACTTGAGGAGCCACCGAATCCGGTTCCGACCTTTTTTGTGGCTCTCACTTTTTTTATCTCACCCGGCGCAGGCTGGCGGGTTATCGAAATACAAACAGCCGATTGATGTAGGCCAAATTATTTTGGCCAAATTATGCGGGCAAATTTATATAGAAAGATCGCCTCTTGTCCCGCCTTTCGAAGACCGCCCTTGCATGGGGGCCTTTTAGAGGAAAGAAGCTTTCTGGATTAAGAAAACTCCGATGAATCGACGTCTTGTCTCTGTCCTCTGTTTCGCTCTTATTGTCGCCAGCGTGACTAGCTTTCTGGTCTACCGCCTGATCCTCGTCCGGGTTCAGTCGCAGTCGCAGGGGAAAACTGTGGCCACCAGCAAACTGCTTGTCGCGAAACACGATCTTCAAGTGGGCGCGCTCATCCATGACTCCGACGTGGATGAAGTCGCCTGGGGCGCTCCTATTCCAGACGACGCCATAAAAACAGCGTCGGAGGTAGTCGGCCGCGGCGTCGTGTCAACCATCTTTCAAAACGAGCCGATTTTGCAGCGGCGGCTGGCCCCGGTGGGTGCGGGTGCAGGACTGGCGGCCACGATCCCCATAGGAATGCGCGCCGTGGCTTTGCGCGTGAATGAGGTGGTGGGTCTGGCCGGCTTTGTTCTGCCGGGAATGCGGGTGGATGTGCTGGTGGCGGGTAATGTGCCGGGTTCTGCCACCATGCTTTGCCGCACGGTGCTGCAAAACATAGAGGTCCTGTCGGCGGGTCAGAAAATTGACAAAAATGGCGAAGGCAAACCCGAAGCCGCTCAAGTGGTGAACTTGCTGGTGACTCCAGCGCAAGCCGAGACCCTTAACCTGGCTAGCGAGTCGCGTGTTCAACTGGTGCTGCGGAATCCCCTGGACACAAAATCGGAGGTCACGCCCGGTATCTCGGTGGCGCGCATGTACGGGTTTTCCGATGCGGCCGTTCGCCCCGCGCCTACGTTGGACCCGGGCCTCGGGTCCCTGACTCCCAATCCGCGTCCCCCGGCGGCTGCCGTTCCTCATCCGGTGCCGACCACGACGATTGATGTCTTCAATGGCTCAAAACGCACCGAGGCCGTATTCGCCTTGCACGGAGGCTCCAACTAATGCGCTCCGCTTTAGTTCTTTCCCTTGTTTTCCGTGCGCTTATGCTGGCTCACGCTCCCGGGCATTTAAGTGAAGCGGACCGTTTCGGTGATTCAGGCGCAACCACGGACGTCACGGTGGAAGTAAATTGTTCGGCTATTCTGGACCGCCCCGCGGGCGTAAAGCGCATATCCATCTCCAACGGCGAAATCGCTGAAGCGGTTGCCATCAGCACCACGGAAGTGGTGATCAATGGCAAAACAGCCGGCGACACCACGCTGATTGTCTGGGATCAGACCGGCAACCGCAGCGTGCTTTCCGTCCATGTTTTGCCGCCTTCGTCAAAAATCGATTTGGTGCGCGATGAGATCATGCGCGAAGCCGGGCAAAATGTCAGCCTGACGGCTCAGGATGGCCTCTTCTTTCTCAACGGTACGGCCAAGGATCTGAGCAGCGCGGACCGCGCCTTTGATATCGCCTCCTCGCTCGGCAAAGTCGTAAATTTATTGCGCGTGACCACCCCGGCTGGCCAGCCTCAGATCCTGCTGAAAGTGCGCTTTGCCGACATCGACCGCAGCGTCTCCGAACAGTTTGGATTCAATCTCTTCGGCGGCAGCGCAACGAAGGGCATCGGCGGCACCAGCACGGGGGAATACGGCGGTAACCCCGCGGTTTCCGGCATTGGCACCTCGCAGCCTACCTACACGTTCTCTAATCTGCTGAATATCTTCTACTTCCGGCCGGACATCAATCTGGGAGCCATTCTCGAAGATCTGGAAGCGAAGAACCTGCTGCAACTTCTTGCCGAGCCCAATCTGCTGACCGTCAGCGGCAAGTCGGCCAGCTTTCTGGCTGGCGGCGAGTTCCCTTTCCCCACCCTGCAGGGCGGCGGCTCAGGTGTGGGCCAGGTCACCATTCAATTTCGTGAATTTGGAATCAAACTCGACTTCACACCCACCATCACCCCGCGCGGCACCATTCGTCTGGAGGTCAGACCGGAGGTCAGTTCGCTTGATTACGCCAACGGTTTAACGGTGAGCGGCTTTACGGTTCCCGGCCTCGATACACGCCGTGTCGATACCGAGGTCGAGTTGAGAGCCGGTCAAAGTTTCGTTATCGCGGGACTCCTCAACAATCAAGTCACCGAACAGTTGTCACGCATGCCCGGTCTGGCAAGTATCCCGCTGCTTGGCAAGCTGTTCCAGTCGCGAAGCATAGCCAAGAGCAATTCCGAGCTGCTGATTCTTGTCACACCTGAGCTGGTGACACCAATTCCAGCCAGTGAAAAGCCGCCGGAACTGAAACTGGACGATAAATTCCTTTCGGGCACGGCTGCGAACGCACCGCAGGCTAAACAAGACCCAGATGGCAAGAAGGCCTCCGACGCCTGGCGGCGGGAATCAATCCCGGTGGAAGACATGAAGACTTCCGCCAAACCCGGATCCGGTCCGGGCACGCCGGCGCCCGTTCCCAGCGTCGCAAACGCCGAGGCTGCCGTGACCGGCACAGCCAATCAGCCGTCTACTCAACCGTCAACCCAACCGTCAACCCAGCCCCCGGGTGGTGACCCTTCTCACCCGAACAACTGATTAACTAAAATGAGCTCCAGTAAAGTCCTACTCCATGTGAATGACGAAGCGCTGCGGAAGGAAACCCTCGCCACGCTCACCGCCTCCTGTCCAGGCGTCCTGTTTGACGACCGCCAAATGGAATGGAGCGCTTTTCTCGAGGAAGTGGGCTGGACACGGCCTGACGCAGTGCTGCTTGACTATGTTTGCCTGACCAGCGATCCGGCCAATGCGATTCGGCAAGTGAAAAGCCAGAATCCGCGCACCAAGATCATTGCGATGCACACTTCCGCGGATCCCAAGATTATTCTCGCGTCCATGCGGGCGGGAGCCAACGAGTTTCTCCACCCTCCGCTCGAGGAAAGTCTTCCGGCGGCTCTGGAGCGAATATTGAGTTCGGCTGACGGCGATGAGATTCCCGCGGCGCGCGGCCGCATCATCGGCTTCCTTTCCTCCAAAGGCGGCTGTGGCGCGACCACAATTGCCTGCCACATTGCTTCCGAAATTCAGAATCAGACCAGAAAAAGCGTTTTGCTCGCGGATCTGGATCTTATCTCAGGCCTTGTTGGCTTCCTCATGAAGGCCCCCAGTTCCTATTCCATCCTCGATGCCGTCAAGAATCTTGCGCGGCTGGATGAGAGTTTATGGCGCGCCCTGGTTGTGGAGCACCGGCCTGGCTTGTCGGTCATCCCCAGCCCCGCCGTCTACACGCGCTGGGACCAGCCGGACGATGATCAAATGCGCCGTGTTTTGCAGTTCATGCGCAAGCAGCATGAGTGGACCATCCTCGATCTGGGACGGAGCCTGAATCCGACAGCGCTCGCGGTGCTAGAGGAGATCGATCAGCTTTTCCTGGTTTCCACGCTCGAGGTAGTGGCGCTGCACGGCCTCAAGACCATCGTTCACGGACTCTTTGAGCAAGGCGAAAAACTCCAGCTCATCTTGAACAGAACACCAAAAATGATGGATATCAGCACCGAGGATCTTGAAAAAATTCTCGGGCGCTCTCTATATGCCGCTCTTCCAAACGATTATATGGGCTTATACCAGTCCTATTCGAGCGGCAACCTCTTAAGTTCAAATAGCCGCTTAGCGCAGGATTTCGCGCTGCTGGCCTCAAAGATCACCGGAGTTCCGCCGATCAAATCTAAAAAGAAGTTTGCCTTTTTCGGCTAGCAGTTCAGGCTGGCCCGGACGCCAGCGCGAAAGCAAGTGGATGGAACCAGAAAATTGGATAGAACCGAATGTCGACTGTTGAAGTAACTCGTCCCGATCTCAAACCCGCGGAAGCCAAGGGTCCGCGCCCCACGGCCTCTCCTTATCAGGAACTCAAGTTTGCCATACACCGGCGCTTGCTGGATCGGATTAATCTGGAGGCGGTCTATGCCATGCCGGCCGACCGGGTGCGGCCGGAAATACGCCCGTCGGTTGCCAAGCTGATCAACGAAGAGAAGACGCCGCTGAGTCTCACCGAGAAGGAGAAGCTCATTGAGGAAGTTCTCGACGAAGTATTTGGGCTGGGGCCCCTGGAGCCGCTGCTTCGCGACAAGACAGTCAGCGACATTCTGGTGACGACTCCCCATCTGATTTACGTTGAGCGCATGGGCAAGCTGGAGCGCACCGACATTGAATTCAAGGACGATGCACACCTGCTCCGTATCATCGAGCGCGTGGTTTCCCGTGTGGGCAGGCGCATCGACGAGTCTTCTCCCATGGTGGATGCGCGCCTTCCGGACGGATCGCGCGTGAATGCCGTCATCCCGCCGCTGGCCGTTGATGGGCCGCTGCTATCCATACGCCGTTTCGGCGGCGATCCACTTCAGCCTGCCGACCTGCTGCGCAAGCTGTCGCTCACCGAAGGCATGCTGGAACTCTTGAAAGCCTGCGTAAAGGCGCGTTTGAACATTATCATCTCCGGCGGAACCGGCGCCGGAAAAACCACCTTTCTCAATATGCTCTCCGGCTTTATCCCGGCCGGTGAGCGCATCGTCACTATCGAAGACGCGGCGGAACTCCAGTTGCGCCAAACTCATGTGGCGCGCATGGAAACACGGCCGGCCAATATTGAAGGCAAAGGAGCGGTGGCGCAGCGTCATCTGCTCATCAATGCATTGCGCATGCGGCCCGACCGGATTATCGTCGGCGAAGTTCGCGGCGAAGAAGCCCTTGACATGCTGCAGGCCATGAATACCGGTCACGATGGGTCGCTTACCACCGTTCACGCCAACACTCCGCGCGACGCCATCAGCCGCCTCGAATTCATGATCAGCATGGCCAGTTCGAACCTGAACGTGCGCTCCATCCGCCAGCAGATCGCCTCGGCCGTGGATTTGATTATTCAGTGTTCGCGTCTCTCGGACGGCACCCGCAAAGTCACCTATATCACCGAATGCATCGGCATGGAAGGGGACGTGATCACCTCGCAAGACATTTTTCTGTTCGAAAAAGCCGGCATATCCGAACAGGGGAAAGTTCAGGGAGCATTCCGGCCCACTGGAGTCCGGCCCAAATTCAGCGAGCGGCTGAAGGCAGCCGGCATCGACTTGCCGCCGTCGGTTTTTCAATCCGCGGTCAAAGTCTGATCCGGGATTTCGCCAGCGATTCTCATAAATAGCGATCCTCATACATATGATCGGCCTTGTCATCGTTCTGTTCGTTGTCTGCTTCGCCACTATTCTCATAGTGTTCGGCATTTCGTCGAAGTATTTCCAAGCCAAGCAGAAGGAACAGATTCGCAGCATGCTGCGCAAAGCGGAAGAAGCTCCGATCAAGCGGGGTGGAGGCAAGACCGCCGACTTATTACGGCCACTGGACGGAGGCGACGGTCTCTCGAAATTTCTAAGCCATTTCGCTCTTATCGAGAAGCTCGACACAGCCATTGAGCAGTCGGGTCAAAACACCAGCAGCACCAGACTCCTGGCCACCTGCCTGGTCGTGGGTATCGTCGGATTTGTGGTTGGGCAGCGCTTCAGCTTCATTGTGACGCGTGAAGTCACGGCCGGTGTTATCGCCGCGCTGGCATCCACTTTGCCGATTTACAACATGCTGCGGCTTCGCAAGAAGCGCTTTGAGCAATTCGAGCAGCAGCTTCCCGAGGCGCTTGATTTCATTTCACGGTCCATGCGCGCCGGACACGGTTTTACCATCGCGCTTGAAATGCTGGCGGCGGATTCACCAGACCCGCTGGGCGCGGCATTCCGGAAAATTGCCAATGACATGCAGCTAGGCGGCTCTCTGCAAGCCTGTCTGTCGAAGCTGCTCCTCTTGTTTCCTCTTGTGGATGTTCGCTTTTTCGTCTCCAGCGTTCTGCTGCAGCAGGAAACGGGCGGCAATCTCGGGGAGATTCTCTCCAAACTGGCCACCATTATTCGTGAACGCTTCCGGCTCAAGGGCCAAGTGAAGGCCGCCAGCGCTCACGGCCGCATTACCGGACTTGTGCTGGTTCTTATGCCGGTCGCGGTCGCCTGCTTCATGATGGTCACTTCGCCCGACTACCTTACTGATATGGCGGCCGACAAAACCGGACGCATCATGATCTATGGCGCGGTGATCGGGCAGATTATTGGCTATTTCGTGATTAAGAAGATCATCAACATAAAGGTCTGACAACAATGCCCGCAGTCATCTCTGTAATCCTGTTCGCCGTGCTGCTGGCCGCCACCGGCGGTTTTGGCTATTACTACTATGTGCGGCCTTCGCGGCTGCTCGATCAGCTCACTAACACCACTCAAGTGCGCACGCCTCTCATCGAGAAGAAGCGCAGTTCCTTTTCCTTTTCTCAGGTGCTCAAACAGATTGGCGACCTCCTGCCGATCTCCGCCCAGGATGCGAAAGAGGTGAAACGCGACATGATAGAGGCCGGTATCCGGTCGGAAAACGCGATTCAGAAATTTTATGGTGTGAAGCTGATTCTGTGTGCGCTCTTTCTGGTCGGCGCACTGATCGGGCGGGAACATGCCCCGGAAGGGATGACCAGAACGGTTCTCCCGGTGGCTGCGGCTGGTATCGGGTTCATGCTGCCGGGCATTGTCCTCGGAAAAATGATTAAGCGGCGCAATGAGACAATTCGGCTGGCACTGCCAGACGTGCTGGATCTTCTGGTTGTCTGCACCGAAGCAGGCTGCGGACTGGATCAGGCCATTGTCAACGTAAGCCGTGAGTTGAAGAGCGTGCATCCGGCAATGAGCGACGAGCTGTCTATGGTGAATATGGAAATCATGGCCGGAACCAGCCGGGCCGACGCTTTGCGGCATCTGGGCAAGCGCTGTGGAGAGGACGAAATCAAGAAACTGGTAGCTCTGCTGGTGCAGACGGATCGTTTTGGAACCAGCATTTCCGACTCGTTGCGCACTCAGTCGGACTATTTGCGGATCCGGCGGCGTCAGGAAGCGGAAGAGAAAGCCGGCAAAGTCGGCGTCAAACTGGTCTTTCCCATTTTCTTTTTCTGCTTGCCTTCCCTGCTGGTAGTAACGGCTGGACCCGGTGTCTTGACGCTCATTCACGATCTCGCCGCTCTGGCCGCGAACCGGTAAACCTAAAGCTCGGGAAGTAAAGGGCCGATTAGAAGATTAGGCACGGGCAAGGATCGAAATTTCAAAACTTTCTGCGAATACTGAATCTGACTTGACACTTATTTGCGGAAGAGGCTCTTTCAAGGAGAAAACCACATGACCATTATGCAAACAGTAATTTGGATCGCGGCGGCAGCCCTTCTGCTGCTGTATCTCAAGCGCCGCCGCAAACGCCGCACCACCGACGATTAAGGCGTTTAAGGAAGGTCATGCCGGAAGCCCAAGCGCTTGTCGCACGGTTACTCACCTCCCAAAACCCCGACGGGGGCTGGCCATACAGCAAAGGATCTTCCTGGACTGAGCCAACGGGATTCGGTATTCTGGCTCTCCAGTCGGAACGGGACTCCCTGGCTGTCTCAGCCCGCAACCGGGCCGTAGCCTGGCTTCAATCGCAACAAAAAGCTTCAGGGGGGTGGTCCCCCACTCCAGATGTCACCGAGTGCACTTCCACCACCAGCGTCGCGGCTCTGGCACTACTCTGCGAGGAGAAACAGAACAAAGCTGTATTCAAAAATCTGGATTTGGCCTTGGCCTGGACTGCCAGCCAAGTTTATCCGAACAACCTCTCTTTTTCACTTCTGCTTGCGAGAGCCTTTCATGTGCCTCCACCGCACGCTCCCGGGAGTGTTGCCTGGTATCCCGGCACCGCCGGGTGGGTGACGCCGACTGCACTCGCCACACTCGCACTCATCCGAGCAGCGCAGCAGAGGAACCGGCCTGAACTAAGGCAATTCGCTTCCGCGACCTGTTCCTATCTGCTGAGCCGCCGCTGTCTCGATCAAGGCTGGAATCACGGGGGTTCCAGCACCCGCAGTGAGGATGCCAATGCTTATCCGGAAACCACAGGGCTGGCGCTGCTGGCACTCCGCTCCGCAATGGTGAAACTGCCGCCCGAATCCGTGGCGCTTGCCACGCGATTCACGGCAAACCCTGAATCCATCGAAGGTCTCTCGTGGATTCAATTAGCGCTAGAATCGCCCGGTCACATAATTGCCGACCCGGAACGCTTGCCCCCGCCCCGCACCACGCGCGATTGTTCACTCCGCCTGATTTTGCTTCGCTCGCGCGAGGACAAAAATGTGTTTTTGCCCGAGGGTTAGGTGAGCATGAAGCGAACAATACACCGCCGGCATTTCTTCTACGGGATCTTTTCTCTTGCTTCTGGCTGCTCAAAAGTTCGGGTTCCGCCGCTGCCGGGGAAGGACCTTGCGAACGTTTCCATTGTCAAAGCGGAGCATTATCGAATCGACCTGGTGAATCTGATTCGCGGCATCTTAATCGAACATCAAGTCCCGGTGTCAGGCCGGCGCGTGGTCTTGAAGCCGAATCTGGTGGAGTTTAGCCCGTACTTGCCCATTAACACCAATCCCGTTTTTGTGGCCGCCGCAGCCGAGGCGTTTCGCTCACTGGGCGCCAAAACCGTGACGATTGCCGAGGGCCCAGGGCATCGCCGCGCCACGCTCGACATGGCGGAATCGGCTGGATTTTTCAGCGCCATCAAGGGCTTTGAAGACAATTTTGTCGATCTCAATCTGGACGATGTCTCGCGCGTCCATCTTTCGCAGCCGTTCACCGATCTCGATTCGCTCTATCTCCCTCACACCGTCCTCGGCGCGGATCTTTTGGTGAGCCTTCCCAAGATGAAGACTCATCATTGGGCCGGCGCAACGCTGTCCATGAAAAATCTGTTTGGCATTGTCCCAGGCGGCGTTTACGGCTGGCCCAAAAACGTGCTTCACTGGGCTGGAATCGACAAATCGATCGCCGACCTTCACTTCGCCTTCCCAAAACAGTTCTGCCTGGTCGACGGAATTGAGGCC
>Ga0116231_10009628_pt1 | contig 16134 bp, 12 predicted proteins | sample S1TSphgellanicum_2_FD_89695 | JGI IMG/M metagenome (GOLD analysis project Ga0116231, IMG submission 89695) | Host-associated microbial communities from peat moss isolated from Minnesota, USA - S1T2_Fd - Sphagnum magellanicum MG | ecosystem: Host-associated > Plants > Peat moss > Unclassified...
AAAGAAAAAAAAAAAAAAAGAAGAGAAAAAAGTAATTTGGTTGGTTCAATTTTCCCAACAATTTTAGAACCAGTGGATTTTATTGGATTTATTTCATGGAGTTATGATGATTTTAAAAGTATTTGTTTGGTTAAGTTGTGTCAAAGTTTTTGAACCAAAGAATTTCATTGGGATTCATTTCATGGAGTTATATAAAAAAATTTAAAGTATTTGGTTTATTAAATTATGCCAACATTTTTAAAAGCAAAAAGGTGATAGTTATGTTTTTTTCTCATTATCTAAAAAAGGTTTATGGTTGGTTAAATTACGAAAAAAAAACGAAACCAAGTGATTTAATTGGAGGAATTTGATAAAATTTGTCCACCTTCATTGCTTTCACATGGTGTAGTGGAAAATGTTTGACCCTATGAAACACCCAACATTGATGAATGTCTACATCCAACAAGAATCAAACTAGTTTATAATAAAATCATCGAATAAGGCCCCCCAAAGTTAGAAACTTTTGGCATAGTTGTTAATTAACATGACTCTAGGGATTGCTACTACTTTGATCAAATGTTGGACAAGCATGAAAATTTTTGAAGCATTGCTAAATAAATGCATGCAATGCCAAAAATTTATCATGTTGGTGTTGTGCAAAGTTGTAAATGTCAATTGTTGCGTTAGCTAGCCAAATGAAAAAATCTAGGCCATTGAAATCTTGCATTGCAATGATTTTTGTTGAAACAAAGTATCTCTACTTACTTCATAAGCCATCACCACCACCACCAACATGTTTGCTTAATTTCATCAAAACTTGGAATGAGATGTAGAAGGCCAAGTTTGTAAGACATAAGTCAAAACAAGGTTTGATGTTGGTGTAGGAGAAACATTATTGGATGGTATAAAATGTGATATCATTGGCATTATCTTTACCAATATGAAAGACTAAGTTAGGTGAACTTGGTGTTTTGTTTCCTTGCAATATGGATCGAAGTTTCATTAGTTGTGTGTTCCACAACACACACACACACACACACAAAGTAGCACATGTGATAGCAACCACCAAAACATATGATGGGTTTGGTCTTGCATAAGGGACAAGTCATATTGGTTGATCTCAATATTTGAAAGCATAGCATTGATTAAATCTTTGTTAATTTTCTCTTGAAGTTCATTTTTGGAATACATTTGTCTAATGAATGGTGTTGTATTGTGTTCGTCTTAAATACATCTAATCAAAATGTTATGATCAATGATGTCACTTTAGTCATGATGAGTACATTATAATTGCTCATATACATGTTCATCCAAATGTGGTTGCAAAATTCAAAATATATGGTGTCATATAATCATTTTCTCAATGCTTAATTGAATCAACAATTGGAACACTTTCAATGTTCATGATACTAGTCCTATCATTCAGTGTGCACATTTAGGTAGCCTCCATGTAAACTATGTTGAAACTTTTGCTAAAGCTCTTGTAGGATTTTTAACATTTTAACCCTAGAATGCTTTCATAATTAGTTTTCATTACCCTTGCATGATAATGATTGGGCCAATAACATATTTAGTCATTAGAAGAGTTTCAATATTGCTAGGATACAAAATAATGGTTTTAATGGAAAATTTATTATTATGAGCAATGCATCTTTTCAAACTAATAACCTCACATTATTACTTGGGTGTGATGGAGACATTAAACGCTTAGTGACAAGCATTCCATTTCGCAAAATGTTTGCATGTTGGGTTCCCATGTATAGTTAGTTTTCTTGCCATTATGATGAATGTATGTAATTTTCATTACATTGGCAAGAACTACATCATATGTCAAGTAAAGACCTAGCAATAGGGTTTTACACTTGCAACCTTTTGCTTTCAATTTGTCGGTGTAATAGCCTATTGTTAAGGTTTTACCCTATACACGACTCATCATTAATATACAATATGCACAAATGAGAAACCAATTAATTCAAGAGTTGTACTCCTTTTCAATTTTTGGCCAATGCCACACAAATTTTCAAATTCCTACCCTAAACAACAAATTCATAATTTCAAATGGCATAAACATAACTCATATACAACATGAATAATGATATTAATGTAATTTGAAAATAGTCACAATACATTATTAATTCCTTACACATTCAAACTTGTTGTCTATTACAATAAAAAAATTTAAAATGAAACAAAAGTTAATGATATGACATTCCGCATTACTAGTCAACATTGGTGGATATAATCAAATGTGAGATGTTTGAAATGTCCAAAATCAATAGATAGATGCAATTCTTACATTGAAAAAATGGCATGCATAGAATATGGTACCACATGTTAAACCCTCTTTACACTACGGTGAAGAACCATGACCATGGAAAAATACTAAGAGCTTTCAAAACACTTCCAAAGGCCATCCCATGGAAACTCAAAAACCATTTAAGCATGGGCTTTGGTTGTGAAGTGTAATGTAAAGTGGATAAAAACTTTGCTAAGGTACCTTAACATGGTAATATATTGTGATTCATATTAATTAGTTGTAAGAACCCCCAAAGTTTTTTATTTTTTGAAAAAAATGTGATGGGCATCTTTGTTTGGCCCATCAGAAAAATAAATAAATAAATAAATAAAATTAATCAAAATTTGGACAATCTGAAAATAGATATGTTGTAACCTCCTCCTCCTCCTTTGTGATGAATATATAGGTTTTCAAAGTAAAACTTATGGCAAAAAATATGATATAAAGTGAGGAGCTATTGGGAACATGTTGGGGAACACATTGAGAACTCAATCAAAATTTAATGGGACATATTGGGAACTTCATGGGAATTGGTCAAGTCAAACTAGGTTATCGAACCGCCATTTCTTTGGTCCCTTGGGCCTTCAAATTTTGTGTAAAAATGAACTTATACCTTGACAATCCTTTTCCTCTAATCATGGAATTTATATTTGTATGATGATGGGCTTTTAAGCTCTAGTGTAAAAAAAGGCACCTTACTATGGCTTGAGGTATCATCTTTTATGCAAACAAATTCATGTTTGATGTTTAACACCATTTGTCACACCAATTCCAATGGTCAAAAGGTCATGAATATTGAAATTTGTCCATTTGCCACATGAATATAAGAATATTTTTTTGAAGAAATAATAAAATGAGAAATTGGTGAATTTCCATAAAATGAGATTTCAACTATCATCTTACATGAAGTCCCCAAATGCAATCTCAATAGAGGTTTTGATATTATACCTAGTGAGGTGACCAATGAAAATTATGAATTATGAATAAATTTGTCTTTGTGGTTGAATGTCTCCCAATTTGTTTTCCAAAATTAAAATTAAAAAAATAGCAAATTGGTCAAGTCAAACTAGGTTATTGAAATAAAGCATATCTATCTATGAAGGAAGGTTGTTTGCTCGTTTCTTTTGTTTGTCACACATTGAGCTCTCTCAAACCATTATGCCTCTTGTTGCACATTTGGTACCTTTGGAAAGCCCTCAATGAATACGGGTGCATTGAGTTTGTTTCATAATGTTTTGACCCATAATGGAGAAATTATTGAATATTGAAAAAACAAATCCACTAAAAACTCAAAATTAAACATTATAGAAAAATTTGGGCATGCTCTTGATATTATTGGAAAGCCTTCAATGAGTAGATTTAACCAAGATAATTTCAACCAAAAAAAAAAGAAAAAGTGTGAGTGATATTGAATTTTGAATTATTTGGTCATTGGGAATTCTATTTTTATTTCCAAAATCATTTTTGGAAATTAAAATGATTTTGGAAATAGAAGTTAGTTCGGTGCGCACTTCACACTTGGGCCAACAACACAAGCTACACTAGTTTATTTATTAAGAAAGGTAGTTTGTTTTGTTTATCATATTAAGATCTCTCAAACTTTGGTGCCCTTTGAAGATCTCTCAAACCCTTTAAAGATGTGATCAAGCCAGCACATACAGGTGATTTTATTGCATGTATGAATGAAGGAACAATCAGGGTAGGAGAGAAGCTAAAATGAAGTTCACAACAGATAGTGTCATTGACAAAATTAACAACAATCATGTGGTTGTGAGGTGAATGTCGTTACAAACGAAAGAAAAGACCTTGGATGAGGAGGGAGGGGAAAATTCATGCTGCACTTAACATAAGTCATGCATGTCTCAAGGAACAGAAAAGATGTAGAAGAGAATCAGTAATGGTGGACTGATGCAAAGCAAGAGGAGTGAGTTCAACCAAACTGAGACAATGCATGAAAGGACAGGTCATAAATGTTATGAAAAGTACCTCATCACAGTTCCTGACTTTGTTGAGCTAGAAAAGTGCCAACGCATTATTAGAGCTGCTGGATGCATTCAACCAGTGACTTACAAAATATGAACTAGTTGGAAGCCTACCTACCAAATCAAGAAACTAATGCTGAAGTCTCAAGGCCCACTGGTAAAGAATATCAAGGAGCATACTAAATTCACTTTGATAATTACTGTACAACCCCAGTCTATACACTGAGGGATCAGACATTGAAGCTCAATAGCGCAAGCCATCATCTCATCTTGTTTTCTGCACCTACGCAGATGTGAAGTGAACAGGACCATCAGCAGATTCAACAAACAATGTGTGTTTCTTTAAGACTTAGGGCGCCCTTGATCAGATGCAAATATATCATCAATGGTAGTTCTCACAGAATTGGCTACCCGGCCCACATTGTGAACTACTGCAGATGCCACCAAACCCGCATTACGAAAGAATCTAGTTGCAAATTCATCACCTGATAAGCCTCCACCTCCTCCGATGGACGAAGGAGGCCTGGGCATCACTTTAGGACCTTCGTCATCTCTGTGAGGAGGTCGTTCATGTGATACTGATGCAGGGTTTGCAGGAAACCCAGAAACTCCAGGGATTCCTTGTTGGGTAGGTTTCCTATCTGCAAGGAATTCCAGACCCACACAGTATGGAAGGTCAACTTGGTCTTCAGGATGTGGTGGTGGGGGAGATGAAGTTATCTCCTTGTAAACACTGTATCCAATGCAGGCGTATTTGAAGTCTGGGAGGGCATGTCCATTCTTTGTAATCTCCCTTTCCAAATCTCCTGGTACTCTGTATGCTTCAGGTTCAGTGCTGCGGCTGAGACCAATGCAGACAGGATTTCTGACATTCTCCCTCATGATACTAGAGTAATATAAACATCCCCTACAGCTCCTGCTCTTCTTGGAAACATGTCCATCATTTCCTTCAAGCAGATCAGAATTGGGGTTACTCACAGGGGCCTGTTCATCAGCCATCTCTTTTACAGCACAGAAATAACACAAGTCGAGTGGAGATTTTTAAAGGAATTTTTCCTGACCTACGAGAGAGACTCCATGGCTGCTCAAGGCTCCGTGACCAGATGAAGCAACCGTCTTCAAAGCCTAAGGGCGAAGCATACTTTTCATGAAGACAAAAAGGTCATACAACAGGCTACCATGTGCCGCTTCCTCTCAAGATCAGGTCTCGCCAGAAATCCTCATCAAAAAAATATCTCAGTCGCCTCGCGCATGCAGTTGTCGCTGGAACACGAGAAAGTTCACTTCAAATGAGAACAACTGACATTGGAGCAAAGCGAAGCGTACAACTTCTCTAGATTCCAACGAAAACTCCTCTCTCAAACCCTAGCGACTCAAGAACAAGGCCATCAGCATGAACTTAATAATGATCGGGTAAAAAAGAATAAACTTGCGCACAAAAGAAGCTCTTGCACAGGAAACGATTTTCCCGATTTCACCAAGACGAATCGTAGTGTAACGAGATATATCACGGCAAAACCCTTGGCGTCCAAACCCTACAAGTTTGCAATCAGCGAAGAAGCTCCCAACCCCCAAACAAATTCACAATCACACAGCCAATTTTTTTTTTCCCAAAAATCATACCAAAACAGAAGCGTTAAAGTACAAAGAGTCTTACCCGAGTGCGAAGCCGCAGGATAAACCTTGATGACCAACGAGCGCAGCGCAACATAGATTGGGCTCCAAGCTCAGGGAGCAAGCGGAAGAAAAACAAGCGGACCAAAATGTACAGCCGAGAAGACGAGCGAGCACCAAACCCTAAAAGTATAAAAAGGCCACGTTACTGGTCATTATGGTCTGGGGTGGCAGATTATGTCATTTTCTTGACCACATTATGTGACGTAATCGTCCGGTGACGATCATACACTCATAATAGTGACCAAAATTATTGCAACAGTTTGGGCAGTGAAGGCAGTGGAGCGAGAGCGCTACAAGACGTTCGAGCTTTGAAGATTGTTGTTTCGGTATGCTTTTCGAAGTTTTGTTAGAATCGATGGGGCTTTGAAATATTTGTGGAAGTGCCTTCCTATATAGCATACAATATTTTGCTAGGGTGCTCATGGATGGCACGAAATCCTTCACAAAATAAACACCATTCAAATGCAAAATGTTAGTAAGGGAACCCAAAAGATGAAAATGATTTTTTTCAACAACTATTGACAAAAGGGATTTTTTATTTAACTTTTAGGGTTTTGTATGGTATACAATGCAATGTTTTTTCTTCAAAGCATCATTGATTATATTTGTGAAGATTGGGTGTGTCAAGTCTTCCAATGGCTGAAAATAACAAAGTTGGCAAAACTGGGGAACAAATTGTTTTATATAGAAGTTGAGAAAGACCTATTTTCTAAGGGTTTGGTGTGGTATTTTGTGAACATGGGGTATGGGAAGGTTGTAGAGCAATTTGTGGTTCCAGAACATTACAATGAACCCAAGTTGGAGTTTATAGCTATTAAGGTAATACTACTAATTTTTTGAAAGAATTATTAAATGTTAAATTTTGTTTAATTCATAATAGGTTTGTGCCTACTAAAATTATTTTGGTTCCATAAGTTGCTGCTGCAGTGATAGGATGTTTTATGAAGTTCCAAAGAAACTAATAAAAAAAATGCTAATGTATGTTAGGTAACACCCAATGATAATGAGAAAGTAGCTAAAGGATAACAAGACGTTTGTGTGTATCTAATGTGGTGGAAAGTGGCCTAGCAACTTGAGGCTTTTAGAACATGGCATGCCATCCACCTCCTCCTCCTCTTCCTTTCATGAAACAAATTCCAACTCTATTTGTGTTACTATTGTACATGTTACAGCATTATGATTGGGAGAAATATATCATTGACAGATTCAAATCTAGGTTGGCACAATATTGACAATTTGAAAATGGCAAATCAGAAGATTGGGTTGAAGATGTCTTCATGTCTTTGTATGGGAGTTAGTTATTTGTAGAATTGGTGTGTAAGATTAATTTACAAGTATGTCATTGTAGTTCCATGTTTTCTTGTTTTTTAATTTTCAAGTTGATAACTTAGGTAATAACATTACAACCCTAATTTGTAACATCTTTATTCGTTGTGTGTTGGATGCAAAAAATTGAACCAATGTAACAACAGTGTCAAAAATGTGACTTCCATATGTGTTGAACATGTGCACAATCCTACTATTATGGACAACTTGAATTCCAATCACCAATTGAGTATGTTGAGCACAAACATTTAATGAAAGCAATCATGGGCCTTGAAAGGAGAAAAGGGCACAAAAGTTCATGAATATGTCAATAAGAAAATGGATAATTAGGAAGCTCAAATTGCTCCTCGTATGAAGAAAATCACTTGGGGATGGCATCCCATGTTTCATATTTTCAACATTGTCCCACTTTTGCGAACAATTCTATTCAAGTTCCCATGGACACAAAACAAAACAAAAGCATAAATTGTTGTAACCTCAATCTATAACATGCGAAAGGCAATTGTGTTACGACCAACTCCTTGGGTTGCAATAATCTTAAAGATGTTCATGTGTTACCCAAGGGCTTAGAGTGCCAACTTGTCACCCTATCAAAGGAGGGACTTAGCAAAACATCCTAGAATGGATGGGACTAGGTTTCAATTTTGGACTATGGCGGCTCATCAAACGAATGTTACAAGAAGAGGGGTTTTTGTTGTTTGCAGGTTCAAAGAACATATTTTCATACTAGGAATGGAGGCAATACGTAGATGTGACATTTGAAATCTTGAGAAGCCATATTGACCAATGGTGGGATGAATATCCCTTGGATATATAATGTGCAGTTGTAAACTATTCAAACACTTGCACGGCAAGCAAGGGAAAATTCATTCGAATGTGGCAACAAAAGGAAATTATGGTTGAGGAAAATCTTTTTCAACTATGCATCATTAATTAGCTAAAGTACATCGAAGATCATGACACCGGGTGGATTATTTGTGATGCATGTATTTTGATTTGTTATTAGATTTGGATTGGTTTAGGGTTTGGTTATATTAGGTGGATTTGGAATTGGTTTAAGGTCAAGCAACACGATATAATGGTTTTTGTGTAGTAATATCTAGGAACATTGTTTGACAATGATTCCATTTTTATTTATTGAAATGTAAGAACGTTGAACTTTGTTTTGTATTCAAAGGTGGTTCGTTCGATGTAATTATGTGTTTGTGCCTTTGTAATTAAGGTTTGAATTGTAGTGTTTTCATAAAAATCTTGGTGGCAAAAATATATGTTTATAGGGACATGTTGTCTGAAATTTGTGATTTTAATCAAGTGTACATATATGCATTTGTTGGGTTTTTATACTCGTGTTGTGTTTGAAGCATTGTATGCACATTTGCAAGTTCAATATTTAAGCTATAAAGTCAAAGGTTTTTTTTTTAGTGGATTAATGATTAAAGATAAAAAATTAATTTTAGAAAGCCAAAATTGAATATGTTTATGTCCAGGGAGATGAAGAGTGAGTTAAGTTTAGAGAGAAGATTTCTTATGTTTGGACAAATAGTTGGTTATGTTTAAAAAGAAGACTTGTTATGTTTGAACAAAAAGTTGGTTATGTCTAAAGAGAATATTTGTTATGTTTAGAGAGAAGACAAGAACTAAGTTTAGAGAGAAGGTTTATGTTTAGAGATAAATTTTGTTATGTTTAAAGAAAAGGGAGGTCTATTGTAACATACAATTGCAATGGTACAATACTTAGTCAAATGGTTTGTACCCTATGATTTCCACATGGGGATTTGAATATAAGGGATTAGGGGATGCAATGTATTGTTGAATACTTTGTTTGATGGGTCCAACCCATGTTGCACGGGAAGGAGAACATCACAATGTGAACAAATTACTGGTTATTACTCACAATGGAGGAATAACAACATTGAGTTACTTGAAAAAATGCACAAGGGATGGAAAAGATGTCTTGATTTTTTATCATATACATCAATGGGTTTACGAAATCCAAGACATAGGGTTAAGGTAACATGCTTGTTCATTTGTGCTTTTAATTCCAAAACTATGCGTTGTTAATAACATGTGGCAATTTTGCCTTCCAAATTGTACCTTATTTTGTAGATATTCTATCATTCATAACACGACCATGTTTTGTCTTTCTAAAAGTACATGTGTTATTATCTTGCAGGAAATTGGCAACATGTTCATCTATTTGAGTTTCAAGCTTGCAATTGGGATACATGCAATTGCCTTGTCCTCAAACAACAATGTTTTCATTACTAGATGCAGACCATGGCTTTTCAACTTTGGCACCCATTTTTGCATGCCTTGGGTTTGTGTGATTGTAGAGATGTGTTTCTAATTTTGAGGATTGTGTTGAAGAATGTAAACCAATTTTTCAAGATGTTGCCTTGTGTTTGATTTTTCTCTATCAGTTCCATTGTTGCAATGAACTTGGTGGCATTGTTTGTTGATATTTTTTGATAACGAACCAACTAATGAGTAGTTTTCAATTTATATGAATGTTATGATAGTGGCTTGGAACCTCAGTTATGGTAGTTACATGTATGTTGGTCCACAAGTTTGATACTACCATGTGATGGTTGAATAAGAAAATGAATAGGGTGATTTTGCAAATATCATGGCTATTAGTATGGATGAACATGTTTTTGATTATAAGTTTTCTTTCTAACTTACACACTCTTTCTATCCAATCTTTGTTCTATTAGGCCTACATTTAAATGTTCACATTACAAAAATCCTCCTTCCAAGTTGTCAATAAAAGCCAATAACATTATATATGCCTATGGTTGTGAATGGATTTAATGCAATAGCATTGTCACAACATGCATTCTTTCCTTGATTATATCCTTTACACATTTTTTTATGCCTAGTCACATTTTTAATCATGATAATGTTCCATGTTACAACTATTAATTCACACATAACATGTAGCATGTTCCAATAATTTCATATGCTTGTTACATACCCCTTACCATTTGGAACATTTGGATATTAGAAGGAGATTTACATTAATTTGCATAAATGGGGTTATGTTTAAAACTTGAAAGTTCGGTCTATTTAGAAAATAAGCCATTGTTGTTGTTTATGTTTAGAAAGAAAGTTTATGTTTCATGTTTGTGTCTTTTAAAGTTTCCATACAGCCCAACTCGTGGGTTGTTAAATGAAAAATGCAAATTATGAGTTGAAAATGCCTACCATGGCAAGTCAACTGCTCAAGGATGTTTTATGTAATGTATCGAGTTATGTACACATGTTTTGTAGATTGAAGACTATGATTGTAACATACATTTTAACTAGTTGTGGGGATAGTATAGTACCTAATGATTGGTCATTATGTTTGTAACTCGTTATCTCTCTTATTAGGGGATGCAATGTGTTGTCCATTTTTTCCAGTGTGTCCAACCCATGTTGCATGGGAAGGATAGCAACATGATGCGAAAAACTTACCAAATGTTACTCATAACAAAGGATGAAGTATCAACATTTAACAATATTGAACTACTTGCGTTAGATACAAAAGTTGTTGAGCAAACATTTTGATTTTTTTCATGTGCACCACTACATCACCAAAATCAAGAATGTACACACTTTAGATAACATGCCCATTCATTGAGGTGCTTCCAATTCCATTTATGCATTATTAGTAAAATGATAATTTTGTCACATAATTTGTAACCTATGATGTAAACATTATTTTAACTTCATAGCATGTTAGATATGCAGATGGTGTTCCTAAATAAATTAAAGACTAGGGGAAAAAATGATTAAAGATTTCATATTGTCCACCTACAAAAATTATGAAGTTGGGTGATTGATTTCCATGTTTTTTAGACCCTTGAAGAAGACAATATAATCCAATGGGTTGATGGTTGTATCATTTCTCAATTCAGCCAACAGTTCACTAACCTATAATGGAAACATGAAATAGTACACCAACTACATTATTAGCATGTTGCATGTGTACTAGGATTCACATATGGTAAACAAGAATGGATATCAACATGCACCTATCAAATAACAAGGCTAAATTATGCCTTTAATGTTTCACATAGATGTTTGAGTGCTTCATTTTTCAAGGGCATAACAAGGTAAGATGGTGTTTTCTTGGATATCATCTCCTTTGTTTTTTTGCAAACATTATTGATGGTTATAACATGTGTGTCATTGGACAATGTATAATCCACAATTTGTGATGTTGCTACCAATGCACATTTTTTGCTAAGGTTTTTTGCAAGCTAGTCAACATGGGTTATGTAGTCAAGATTTTGGGAGGTGAAACACATGTGCAAATCCAACTAGTTGCATTTTAATCTGAGTTCAAGTTGTGTAACATTACCCAACTAGCTGAAGGCTAAGCTTGATCTAGACTAGTTAAAGTTTAATCCCCTTTCGAAATGGGTGAAATCCCCAATATGACTATTGTTTAGCATGGATATGAGTTTTGTGGGAAGTTGTAGTTGTGAAGAATGCACACAATCCTCCTTAATAAATTGTAGCATTGGAACAACCATGTCACATAAAGAAACATGTTGGTAAGAGCTTTGGTTCTTTGCTGATAAGTGAAACCATGCGTTGTTTGTGTTGCATGTGATACCATTAGTTGACCATCCCCTAACCCATTTGTTACACAAGGATGCATTTCATTTACATGGTAATCTTTGTGGGAACTCCTTCCCATCACATTAACAAAAGATACATGGTTATCACAATTAACGACTTTAGCATCTCATTGAGCCTCGGCAAGGTAGGGTAAAAGGTTAACGGGTAATACATTGTCTCCTACCTTTACCTTACCATTACCCTTACCTGATTTGCCCACGCCTACCTTTACCTTTACCTTTCCCTACCCCTTCAACTGAGTAATTACCCAGTAAAATGTTCGAATCGTATTTCGTGGGACATTTTACTCAAATATCGACTTGAAAGAACAAGACTCATTAGTGTACGTTGTGTGGGAGAGAGAAAAAGACAAAACACTTAACCGTTGCTAAAATAGTGCTCAGTGTCACAAAACACCATGTCCGGATTTGCAACAAATTCACTCAAGGTTTGTTGTTATTGTTGTTGTTACAGTTGTTGGGCTCATGTAGCTCATCTTTTGTTGTGGAGGACATTCAAGAAGTTTGTTGGAGAAGTAAAGTGTTTTGCGGCCAGATTCCAAAACCCATTTTGCTAATATTATAATTGGTTGTTTTCTTTTACCCCTCGGAGAGACGAAGATCCAGGAGCTGATGCAGATCATGTCTTCTTGTGGTACCAAGCCTTTCATCTTTTGGGGTGCAGCAAGTTGTTGGACTAAGTGGGTTTTTTTAGCTGCCAGCTAGAGTTGCAGAAAGGGATCATTGTGCAAGATTACTAGACATTGTAATAACAAGAGATTTTGATGGGCCAAGATGTAAATTGAGGAGGAGTTCTGATCTCGTACAGAGTTCACATGGATCAAACAAACATTGTCAGCTGAAAGATCTTAGAGCCAAATGTTGTGGGTGGGTTGAGGGGGATCTGATGGCACTAGAGGAAAAATTCACGAGATCACAAATTGCCTGAATTCTGCAAGAGCAGTGATTATACGAGAGGAGGAAGAAAACAAGGCAGGAATGTACAATTGATCTCTACATCTGTAACAATTCCTTGAGCTTCTTCTCTATTATGTTGCAACCTTGAACAATTCATGTGAGAAAGTTGGAAATTTGATTGTTGATTGATTCAATTCATAGCATGGTCTCACAACCTTGCTACTCAACTGTTTTCAATAATCTGAACATTTGATGGCTTTTCCCTCTCTCTTTAGTACTTTCATCTTCAGCTCTCAAAGTTCCTGGCATTCAAAGACCAGGTCGGTGAACTGGTTGAGGAGCATCTGAACGACACCATTGTCAAGGATCTCCTCGTCCTAGTCGTCTTGCTCCTTTTCAAGCTCCTGGACGACCGACTCCACGTTGTTGGCGCCGTCCCGTCCGAGGGCAGCCGTCACCTGCGCTCAATTCGTCGGCACTTTGAGGATACCGGCATTCATCCACGAACACAGGCACATTGTCATGATGAACACCGACGACAATAGCGATTGCCGGGTGCATGAGAATTTGCGACTGGCAGCGCTATTGACCCGCTCTGATGGCGTCGACGTCGCCGGCGTTCCGTGGTAGTCCATGGCCATCTGGTAGTGGCCCGGCAACGATTCCTTTTGGGCTGACCACCACGACAAGATGTCGATGAACCCTGATGACTAGACGACGCCGATCGATAGATACTGGTCGACCTTGTCACCATTCCCACCGACATTGCGCTGCGGTTGAAACATCGTGGCGAAAAGTGAGTTGTCGGCCGCTTCCTGCTTGATGCTTTGGTGAGAATTCACTTTGTCCGAACATTGGCACTGCAGCGAATTGCGAACGAGATCAACAACGAGCTTCAGCTTCGTCGGGTCGGTCAGCTTGGGGATCTGCGGGTTCGAGTACGTTGCAATGATTGTCGGTTCCTACACCAGCTTGCTTTTATACTTTTCAAGTTTCGCCTTCATTCCGACCATCGTTAGCTTGCCATTAATCTCTTGTAATTGTTGCTCGTTGTTGTCACAGTGCTTCAGGAGCAGTAAAGCCAAACATCGGCACCAGGTCGAGCGTCGGCTTGTGATCGGCCTCAAGGCTCTCCATGACCTAGCGCGGCGCGCGAAGGAACGTCGACACACCGTCGATGGCATGCCATTCCAGGTCAGGGAGAGCACCGTGGCCAATGTCGACCGCGTACTAATCCATGATGTTGTCCAAAATGACGCACTTGCCAGAAGCGTCGGTGCACATCTCGTGAGTCGAGTTCCAGCACATGGGCGAGTCCTGGTGCATCGGCTCCTTGCTGGCAAGCCCGGCTACCGCGGCTTCGACGTAATACTGCTATCGCATGACTTTGCTGCGGCGGATTTTGATCAATGTATCTCGCAACTGCTCGGTGGGCTCCTTAATGAACGTCAACACCTTGAGCACAGCGAGCTGGACGGAATGGTCGGCGCACCAGACATGGTTGACCTTGCGCATCTACTCGTAGCCGATGAAGGTATTGACTAGTTGGAAGAACAACGCGACAACAACCGTCACATCTGACCCATTGTCGTTAACGATGTTGAGCAAGTGCGTCACGACATCCCAGCCCAAGCGCTTCAGGTACTCGAACAAGGCAGCCCCGACATGCTTGCTGATGCCAATCCCGCACTTGACATCAAGGATCGTCATGAGAATGTTTTTATTGGTCAAAGAAGTGATGTCGACCCAGTGCGAGGTGACAACGTAGAAGCCTTTCAAGTTGCGATTTGGCTAGCCATCCAACGTCAGGGAGATGGCGACATCCAGGCTGCATAGAAATGCCGCCAGCAATGGCTCCAAGATGCGGTACAACTCAACAATTTGTCGTAGGATTGTTCGAGTCGACGGTGGCTTATATTTGTTTGTTAACGAGACAACGAACTTCTTGAATCGAACGTCGTCGCGCGTAGGGTGACGCCACCTTCGACGACGTAGTTCACGATGACATTTTCGTATTTGCGCAGAACGGGCTTCAGAAACACAGGCTTGTTGCTGAGCATCAACTGAATATGACTTTGCCAAACGGGGCGGACAACGCGGTGTCACTACCGATGATGCCGTGCGTGCTCTTCATGTGGGCTTTCCAGCCCAACGCATTGGTCGATCCGGAATACCACTTGCGACACACCGTGCACTGGCGTTTTCCACAATGCTTGGCGGAGTCGCCATCCTGCTAATCCTTGACATACTCCCACAAACACTGGTGTTTTTGGCGCTTTCGCTTTGACTTGGCGATAAAATGCACGGCTGCTTACATGTTGCCATTGCTGTCATCGGACGCAACGACGACAGCAGCATCCTCGGCGACGACCACACTCACAGCAGGATCACCATTGTTCAACATTGTATTTTGTAGCTCCCTCAGCGCCGCAGCGAAAGACCGCGGCGAGGTGGACTCTGTGGTGGACTCAGGCTTGATGGTGGACTTCGTGAGGATTGACGGTGGACTTTGTGTGGATTGACGTCGAACTCCGTTAGGGAACTGGGGCCATAATAAATAATTTATCTAGTTACTTATAATTACCGGGTAATCGGGTAATCCGTTCAGCTTTACCTTTACTCTACCCGTTATCTTATCTGTTGCCTTCCTTTTACCCTTTACCACTAACTTCTACCATTTTACCCTAGGTGTTGCAACCCTAACTTTGGGCTCGCGACCAAGGCAAAGGGAATTGCAAGGGTGCGGGCCAAGAGAAAGCTCGGGAGTAAGCCAAGAGGAAGCCCGGGTGTTAAGCCAAGAGGAAGCCCGGGTGTTAAGCCAAGAGGAAGCCCGGGAGTCAAGGCAAAAGGAAGCCCGGGAGTGCAAGAAAGTGCTAGGGAGTGTGAGGGAGTGAACACCCACACTCCCAAGGCAACCCCCACTTTGGGAAATGGAGTCTCGGTGGACTCCCAAAACTTCAGAGATCGATTGCAGGGGTCAAACCTCAATGGATTGTGGCGTTCTTTATATCATTGGAAAGCTCTTAGAGCTTACATGTCTAAAATGGGCTCGCTTGGCTCATTTGGACATCTGAAACACAAGTTATGGCCAAAAGAAGGGCCGGGAGTCGAACTGCCAGTTTGACTCCCGATCACAAAAAGTCGGGAATCGACCTCTTCCCGATGTCCGATTTGGGAGTGCGACACGGCGTTGCAAAGCTCTCGACGAGAGCTACAACTTTTCTTCAGACCGCATCGCGATCCGAGGTCTGCTCGCAAAGTTATGGGGCTCCAAAGTCCTGGGAGTCCCATTTGGCGCGATTTCGGGACTCCCACTCGGGAGTCCCGGGAAAAATAGCCATTTGGATGT
>Ga0116231_10009629_pt1 | contig 16130 bp, 10 predicted proteins | sample S1TSphgellanicum_2_FD_89695 | JGI IMG/M metagenome (GOLD analysis project Ga0116231, IMG submission 89695) | Host-associated microbial communities from peat moss isolated from Minnesota, USA - S1T2_Fd - Sphagnum magellanicum MG | ecosystem: Host-associated > Plants > Peat moss > Unclassified...
AAACAACCTTCAGGAGTACTGAGACTTGACAATGAAGATGTGTCAGGATCACTTGCAGCGTTGGCTGAAGTTGCTTATGTCATGGCTCCTCAAAATCAAGCAAATGGAGGGGCAGCAGCAGCATAAACAACTAGAAGAGGTGAACGTGCCATGAAACAAGAAGATGATAGTGCAAAAAACACCACCATATATCTCCCTGTCTCTAGTGGTTTATGTACATCTCAAGCAGGTAACACGAACATGATGCTGGAGTATGCATCAAAGTCAGAATACACACCAAAATCCTCATCTGCTTGCTGCAACCTGTTGTTTGCAATAGTGTTGTTTTCTACACCCGGAGAAGAACCGTCGACGACGATTTCATGAACTCGTCGGACTCCTTCCCGGCTTCAATGGCGCAACGGATTGCTTTGATTCTTCTTCCCCTGATGACGAGTCCTCCTCCTCCTCCTCTTCACAAGGCGCCACTAGAGAGGGCTCTGGAGACCGGAAGAAGAATTTCTTCATTCCATTCTCCATGAGATGCACAACACAGTTTCTTGGATGCGAGGATCTTCTTCGCAAGTCTCTTCCACATTCAAACCACCGATGAACTCCAAGCACCAGACGCAGGAGAATTTCATGCATTTGTTGCCTCGACCGATGCTAAGTTACAGAATTGGAAGGATTGTCGAAAATAGTTTGCAATCTGTAAGGTACGTTGTTACATGAGGAGGTCGCCAGTAGATAATCTTTCCGCTGTTGGAGAGCAGCAGCCATGAGCACTGGAGGAGGACGGACGGACGGCCCGCGCTGGGAGCCCTATAAGAACTACAACACCTCCTCAGACTCCTCCTTCTCAGGAAGAGTTTATTTGTAAACAAAACAAAAAAGCTGCAGCTTAGGTGAAGCAAAAGAAAGAAAAAAATGAAAGTTCCAACTTGAGAGAAAGAATAGTAACCACCCCTAGTAAGACAACTATAACAAGCTACACTGCACTGCATTGGCGGTGCGGCCGGCAGGTATTGGCGGCAACTTGATTCCTAGTGGTAACGGTCTGGCAGTAACCGTTACCGTTCAGCACAGGCTGTCGCCACGCGCGATGTCCAACAAATGTTTCACGAATGTATGCCAAATGTTTTGACAAGGTGTTTTGCCACGTAAATTCGCGAATTTTAAAGTGCAAAATGACGAATGTCATTACTAGGAGATTGCTAATGATGTGCAAGTGGGTGAGAACATTGTAGTTCGATCAAATGATGTTGATGATCCATTTTGGATTGTGTTGGTTGCCAATGTATATATTGAAGAATGCTTTGGAACAATGCCTTTGAAGAATGAGATGAGGTCATTTGTGGATATTGGTATGATAGGCTACAAGAAGGGAGTAGGTCCTACACCTTAGGAAATGATAACCCAATAGCCTACATTTGTAGCTACAATATCTTGGCTTCCAAATTTATGATGCCCCACATTGGCCACAATACATGAGGCAAATCTAAAAAAATTTAGCTTAATTTTGATGTTTTAAACACCACAAGTTACGCATTGAAGAGGTCTGGATTATTAAATGTCTAGCAAGGATAACTAGTGTTTTTTGGGACACTTCTCCTCTCTAGCTTACAAGTGTAAGCATGGTAAAGAATGTACACAAGTTGGAAAGTGGCAAAACTAAAATCCATTTGAAACTCAAATTCCAACATTCCAACATTTGCTTAAATTTTGAGGTTTCCTACTTGATGTTTTTCCTTTAAAAAAATAAATTAGTTCATGCGTACATAATTTGATCATTAGAATTACTAGTATATATACTTGGTTTCATTTTCATAAGGACTGGTCAACCAACTTGAAAGGTCAATTTTGCTATCCAAGGATCTAAAAGAATCCAAGGTTTTTTTGTTGCTATTTTTTCTTTTTTTTTCTTTTTGAGTTCATGGGTACACAATTTGATCATTGGACTTATGAAGATCTGACTATTTGGTTTCATTTCCATAAGGACTAAACCAACTTGAAAGTCAATTTTGTTATCCAATTACCTAAAAGAAGATCCAAGGTTTTATATTTGGTGGTTTTTTTTTGGAGTTCACATATATGCAATTTGATAAGTGGACTACATAAGATCTAACTATTTGGTTATGGAAATTATAAACCTTTTAAGTAGTCAAATCTTTTGTAAGTATAGTGATCAAATTGTGTATCCAAGGCCTTTTTCTTTTTGGGTCCATGGGTACACAATTTGATTATTGGACTTATCAATATGACTAGCTTGAGAGGTCAATTTTGTTATCCAAGGAATTCAAACCAACTTAACTTTTTCTACTTGGGATTTTTTGCTTCCTTGTTTGTTTTGTCAATTCATGGGTGTACACTTAATCATTGAAATGACCAATTATCTGCTAACTACTTGGTTTCATTTCCATAAGGATTGAATTAACTTGAAATTTTAATTTTTCTATCCAAAGACTCAAACCAATATGTGATGTTTTATTTAGTTTTTTCCTTTTTTTTGGTTTCAGTTCATGTGTACACTTGATTATTTAAATCAAGCTCAAGGATAAATCAAGTGCTCAGTGAATCCACAATGCCTAGACACTAATGTCCATTGTTATTAATTATTGATTTGCCTAAGTGAACTGCATTTTACTGGTAGAATACCATTACATAGTAAAATCAAACATTTGAAAAGTTCCCCTTTAGACCCAAGTGCAACCTCCCTCACATGATCTACAACTCATTGATCAACCACTATTTAGCAAGTTCCTATCTAGTAAGCATATTTCAAACTAATAGTCAATCTTAAATAACAAGGGAATTCAATCAATTATGCAACATAATGGATTAGTCCATGGTCTAACTACATCAATTTAATTTAAATTCAAGGTAATTCAAGGCTTGAACATGATAGAGACCAAAACAAAAGTTCGAAAACAATTCCATGTAAAATCGAGACACATTTCAAGGTAATTATTCATCCATATTTCTCTCCCCATAATCAGCTTCACAAAAAATAGTTCATGCTAGTAGAACTTCAATTTTGTTTTGGAGTAAGATTTTCACACCTTCATTTTAACCAAGATGAAATACCTTCTTTCACAAACTATGAATCATGGTTGGAGATTACACCCAAAAATTGCAAGGTCCAACATTAGAACATATTGTACATAGTGTACACATCATTTTCGACTATGGTTTGTAGACTTGCAATTGACTTTTTCTTTCACTGCATGTCCCCAAATACTAATGCTTCATTCTCCAATAGTTGCTAGCCCCCAATGTTTTTTTGGTTTAGGAGCCCAAGGTTGCTTTGTTTTTTTTGTTTTTCCATCTTCCAAGGAACTATTATCCATATATGCACAATTTATATGCAAGGCTTAAGTCAATTTCGTTACAAATTTGAAACCAATGTATATATAGGTCTAAATAATCCTTGAAACTAAATATTGGAGTATTTACATATTTGACCTTAGACTTAAAGGAAAACATTACATGTTTGCACATTAAAAAAATCAACTCAATAAGCCAAATTATTTGAAAATTAGAGTTTGAATACTTGATTCTTTGGTTGTTGTGATTATGTTGGACATCATGGATGTTTTCTTCTTGCTTTCGAGATCTTTAAGTGCTTATCTTTTTTGAAAATAATATATTTTGGCACCTTCCTCAATATGTTTAGGTTGCTCATCCTTGGAGCTGCATGTTTCATTTTTGCATACGTCTTCCTCAATGTCTTTTGCAACCTCTTCTAGAGCGTTGATTTCATGATGCATACTATGTGTAATCAAATGGCAAGCTTGAAATTAGTTCCACATGACATTGTAAAAAGCATTAAAAAAATTACTAATCGATTTATCCTAGGATTCTAAGCTACTTGTTGAAAAAAATACTCATTTGATCTATCATTGATTTGTAATTGCAAAGGATTTGTGCAACTTGTGATCTTTTTTGCTACCTTGAACAAACCCTTGTACACATCAACACCAAGTTGCATCGCATTGGCATTTTTTCCACATCAAAACGTGGCTTCAAAGGAGATTATGCCTCATCAACTAGGTGTTGTGGAGATGATGGAGGTGTGACTATAAAACCTCTTGCGTGTGACCTTAAACCAAGGGGACTTTGGTTATTGATTACTAAACTTTTCCTTTTGTTGAGTCTATGAAACCCAACACTTGTAGATCCCGGTTCAGTGTGTTTCAACCCCGATAGTTCACTCATAATTTCACAAACAAAAAACAACTAAATTATGTTTAAAATGAAAGTCTTTTTGTAAAACAATGATTTATAGGCCTTTATAGAACAATCAGTTGGGGCCCTTTGCAAAATAATCACCTAGGCCTCTATAAAATTAATCAATCAAAAGTAAGCACAAAACATAAGAACTCTAATTACAAAACATATTCAGATACAAAAATTAATTCACATCATGAATCTCATGCACAAAATATTCATTCATGGCCATCTACGAGGTATTCAAGGCCTTTGTAAAATAAAGCAATCGAAAGCATTTAAGCAAAATAGTTTATAATTCCAACTATGAAAAATATTCAAATTCACAAAATTACTTTACACAACTATCCATGAACCTCATGCACAAAATAACCATTCATGGCCATTTGCAAAGTAGTCAAGGCCTCTATAAAAAAAAGCAATCAAAAGTAGAAACAAACAAAAGAACTATAGCTACAAAACATATTCAAATTCACAAATTACTTTACACAACTATCCATGAACCACATGCACAAAATAGCCATTCATTGTCATCTACAAAGTAGTCAAGGCCTTTGTAAAATAAAACAATAAAAAAAAGAAGCCAAACAAAAGAATTCCAATTATAAAACATATTCAAATTCACAAAATTACTTTAGCACCTTGGTTTTTACGTAGTATGCATTTAAGGCTTGTATGTATATTGAACACTCTTATGTAAGTATGTAGTTAAACATGCCCAACAAGTTGAAAAACTCATGTGTAAGTTTCTAATGTATTGATTGTTTACAATTATTAGTTAGTGCAAACAATAAAACATTGTAGGAAGCTTTCATGTGTGTTTATTTCAAGTCCAAACTACTTATGTATTAAGGACAAATCCATGAAACACCTTCACAAGCACTCAATGTGCTTATCCAATATTGAAACACCCTCACAAGCACTTAGTGTGTTTATCTAGTACTTAAGCACCCTCACAAGCACTTGATGTGTTTGTTTAGTACTAAAAAAACTTCACAAGCATTCAATGTGCTTATATAGTATTGAAACACCTTCAAAAGCACTTAATGTGCTTATCCAATACTAAAGCACCTTCATAAGCATTGAATGTGCTTATCCAATACTGAAGCACCCTCATAGCATTCAATGTGCTTATCCAATATTAAAGCACCCTCATAAACATTCATTGTGTTTATCTAGTATTGAAGCACTTTCACAAGCATTCAATGTGCTTATCAAGTACTAAAGCATCTTTGCAAGCACTTAACATGCTTATCCACTATTGAAGCATCCTCATAAGCACTTACTATTCTTATCCAAGATTAAAGCACCATCACAAGCACTCATTGTGCTTAATTATTACTTAAGCTACTAATGCAATAAACACACCATGCAAAAGCAATCTAGTAAGCATTCATGTGTTTCTGCAATGTGCTTTATAATTGTACACTTAATTAACACACAACTTATGGATTATTTACAACATCAAATAACAAGACTCTAAGGAATCCACATGTTAATTAAAGTAGCAAGGAATAATCAAACTTGAAGAAAAGAGGTAAGGACCTCTCCAAGCCATGATCTAGGAATTCTGCAACTTCTTCTATTCAACGACTAAGCAACACTTAAATTTGTGAATCTTCATATTCAAGGACTAGTAAAATTGATGGGATAAAAAAAAAAGGATTTCAAGGACTCAACATCAAGAAATGACAAAAATTCTTGGATATAAATGTGGTCATTTCTAATATATTACAATTCTTCAGACAAATATTAAAACATGGTTCAATGTATAAGTGATGAAAATCCAAAATGTTTACCTAAACCAGCTAATGTTACTATTGATTATTTCAACAACTTTTTCATGGATTCTTACAAACTTTCAATATTCAACTTGTCATACAAAACTTGCATTTCCTCATCTTGACTTCAAAATCCCCAACTCTTCCACTAGTCAAGATGCAAAGTTGAACCACAAACCAAACATTTATTTGAACACTTTGTTACCTGAACAAGGCAAAAAGGGTGACATGCATGCTTGCAAGAGGTCATTGCAAAGTCATTGTAATGATAACCCTTATTACAATAACCACAAGGGGTCAAACTGAAAAATGTTCTTCATAGATTTTTGACATAGGAAGATGCAAAATTGGTTTTGGCCAAAATGAAACTCCACCCATTAGGTTCATCTCTTGAAGTTGTACGTCCATAGCTTTCCCTTTTAGTCTTAGTCAATCAATTGTAAACCTTGCATCAACTATGGCATCGTCCACTTTTGATGATTCAACTTCTGCATCATGAAAGAGGTTTTTCCCTTCAATTTTTAATTTTTTCTTAGCTACTACATTAAATTTAACATTTTGACAATCAACTCATAGTCTAAATGCAAGAGGGACTTAACTTCCAAACTAGCCAAATTTTGTTGCAAGGATTTTTTTGCTCCAAATAGTTTTATTGGAATACTTGCATCTTCCACCCCTTGTTTGCTAGCCTTCACCTAGAAAAAAAATGTTACAACTTATGAAAACATCTTCACAATTATTATGACCAATGTCAAACAACAAACTTTTCTTTAAGTGGTACCACTAGGAACCACCTTACCAAAATCACAAGAAAGTTGAACCCAGTTTAAGAAATAAAATTCCATCTACTTATACATTATTTTATTTGATTGGAATAGGTGGGCTATGTGTTCCCCACCTATGCACACATTCATGAAAGTTAATGAACACCCAAAAATGTATAATATGCATTAACATTTTGATTCTTGAACCATTTTTGACCCATTCCTGACCAAATTTTTGATTTTTTTCTTTTAAGTATCCTTACACTTACACAATAGATTTTTTTCTTGTTTATTTAATACATTCACAAGGGAATGATCCAAAGTAGTCATTAAAAAAAATTGGTGAAAATAGTTATCATTTGTGTTCTTGAAATCAATGGCCCTTTGGGGCTTCATGATCTTGATTTTAAAAATTCATAATTAAATCAAATTGATTCAATCAATTATATATAAATTAAATACATCAAGTAGGTTGGCATTTGAAGTATTCTCAAAAATTAACATCCAAAGGAAATTCCCAAAAAATAGATTCCTTTTGTGTTCTTGATCAAACAAATCTTTCATGTGACATTCTTGAAACTTTTTCCTTATGCATTCATTTTCCACATCAAAACACATTTTTTTGTAAATTTTATTAATTTTGAATTCTACACGACTTAGGTAACCTTTTGATAAATAATTTGGAATGAAAAAGTTTTTTCTATGTGAGTCCTATGTTGTCCTAAAATTAGATGGGTCACAGAAATTTAGGGTGTGACATTCCTAGTGGTACCACCCAAGGATAAGTTTGCCACAAAGAAAAAACATATTGAACTTGAATTGACACAACATAAAAAACCCTAGCTACCATAACTAATGTGAAAGAAAATAAAAACCAAGCTTTTAGGTTGAAGCAGATCTGTCAAACACAATAATCGTCGAAATGGATAGCAACAAAACCACAAGTAATGACAAATGGTCTTTAACAACTACTTCATAAGGATCACAAACTCACCTCTTCTTCAATCACAAAATTTTCCTATGTCATATTCTATAACTTCGATTCATTAAAGACAAATACCTCTTGAGTTTACAAAGCTTGGCACTTCCGATTTACTGTTGTGAACTTATGGCCAATGAGGTTCTCTCCCACCTTTATCTTTTTGCATTCTAAATGTTTTATTGTCACTTGTGAACACTTCAAGAGCTTTTAAAAAAATGAAACAACATCAACAACTTGCTTCAAATCTTTCATTGTAACATTATAAAGACATAACCCATTTTGGATTTTAGAGTTTTTCATCAGCTATAAATGGCTTTTGGTCAAATTTTTGTCAACATAAAATGTTCAAGTGGAATGTGGAACATTCATTTTTGTGCCCTTAGATTTCAAAACCATAGCCTCCACCCTTCAAGCTTTCTCCTTGACCATGCAAGCAATAGTAATAGCCTAGTTCACATCATGATCTTTCTCCTCTATTATGTACTCTTTAACAACCCATGAAGCAAAATCATTGTTGGGGACCACAAATGTGCCATAAATTTTTCGACATAACTTGATAAGGTGTTTTCTAGTGTCAAGATGTAAGAATGGGTTTGTGTTTTTGTACCTTGGTTGTTTAAGTGGATTGAAAACCTCATCTATGTCTAATTGAATGACATGCTCACTTGGTATATCTATTCAAAGGTTCATCCTTGTGTTGTTCAATTCCTTCATAATCACAGAATAATCCCCTATTTGCAAATTATAATTTACAAATTCCCATGGAAGAAATTTTGGGATTCCCCTTTCCCTAGACTTTGTTTTTTCTCCTTTTCTTCTTTCATTGTGTACATTACATAGGGACAAGCAAATCTATCTTTGTATAAATCAGAAAACTAAAAAAAAATCACATAATCACAAGTGCACTTGACAAATTTTGCAACACAAATTAAAGATCCACACAACCAAAGTCAAATAATGCAAAACTTTCATGAACACAAGATGTCCTACCTTGAATGACCCTTGAGGCTTGTAAAAAAACATTCATTGTGTTGTCAGTAATATTAGACATGCTTAGTGGCATGTGCACATGCCCTATGTGTTCCATTTTCGGATTTTGAAAAGTTCCTGCCCTATCCATCTAATTACTTTAATTACTAACCACATTAGCACATTTTTTCCTTGGGCCGTAAGGACCAACCCAAGTTCGCACATTTGGCTCCTTTTATTTAAAATGCACCCCATATTATCATTGACAATCCTAAATTTGCTAGTATTGATCAACCATTACAAGCTGTACAAGTTGAAGAATTGAACTTGATAAATAGATACAGTGACATTGTTGTGGTCATTGTATGCATCATCTTTTGAAATGTGCAAAGTCCTAGTTAGAGGCCAAACATCACACACAAACATTTTTTAATAACTAATAAAACTCCAAAAACATATGAAAGGATGGTGAGTTCAAGCTTTGTTTATGAATGGAATGTTGCCATTTTGAATAAAAGCAATCCAAGGACGAGAACAAAAAATTAAGCTCATTGTTCAAGAAGACAAAAGGAACAAATTTTACCCTTGAAACAAACAAAAAAACAACATGCCCCATAGATCAACCATGCAAAAAAAGGTAACACAACATCTATTCATGAACTTAGTCAATGGGCACATTATTTACATACTTTGAAAATCAACATGAAAAATGAAGAAAAAATGGAAGCGAGGCATGGGTTTTTTAAAAATATATGCAAAGAAGGATGAAATGTACCCAACCTTTTTCATACCCAATGGGCTTTTAGTGGGCTTAAATGTTTTTTTGACTTATTTAATATGAAGATGAAAAAAGGTGTAAAAGAGATGAGAAGTAACAATTCACAAAAAAAGGGAATGGGTAGAATAGTCACAATTTTACTTCACATGCAGTTGTGCAAAATATACATGAAATTCTAAAAATGAAAATATTATTGAATAACTAAAAATCTTTTAATGAAAAGGGATTAGAACTTAGAAAATAACAATAGGTAGTAGAAATGAACAATAATTGACTATTGTGGTGTCATACATACAAAATAACTTATTGAGAAACTTATTTATGACAACATATGACTGATAGAGGGAATTTCAAATCTACCATATTATTTTGGATGAATATAACAAACAATGATAATCAATTTGAATTGTTATGTATTCCAAGCCCAATACATTTATATCAAAATGAAAAGAGAAAGAAGTGTAGCATCCTAGGCAAATTGAGTAATAAGATGTTATTGGAATAGTGGTAACCATACACATAACTATGAAAGGAAAGTAGTTTTAGAAAATGAATAATGCCAAAATCATAAGGGAGAAATTTGATATGAGAATGTTTATAAGGACATACCTAAAATTATTTTAAATATGAATGTTTGAAATTGGGAATTGGAAATAATGCCAAGTTCTTGCACCATGAACTTAAAAAGGAAGGTGAAATATTAATGGTCTTGGGCACATATGTACGAAATAGATGTATTTTTCCATAGACCATTTGGAAATATATTGTTGTTTGGTGATGACAAGAGTAAGTACTTCAAATTTTTCTACAAAAATGAATGATACCAACCCAACTAGGAGATTTTATAACATCACAATTAGAATGTTTAGACTAACTATTTTTTTCTTAATTAAATTTTATTGCAATGGTGTACATTTCATTGGGATCAAATCTAAGTAGATACTTATGAAAAGAATACATGTTCTTAAAGAGGACATGGGTTTCACAATTTATGGAAAACATGTTTGTTTTCAAGTGTTGGGATAAATATTGGGATCCTATTTGATATGGAGAAGTGATACAACCTATCTTGAACCAAAAAATATTTTTATTGACTATTGTTGATTATAATTTGATTTTTTAATTTTCCTCATAAATCAATTTGATTGAGTTTTTAATTATAATATTTAGCAAATTTTGAAACTCCTTTGGATATATATATATATATGAATAAAAGAATGTTGCCTAGTGTGAGGATTTATTGAAGTGAATGATGGCATTTATCATTCCTAGAGTCAATAAACATTATAAATGCCAATGGTATAATTTAAAGCTGACAACTCACATAGTTGATAATGGCCGTAAATAATGAATTCTTAATATTGCCATCAATAATAAATTAGTTATAGAATAAAATGGATCTTGGTGTCACTCAAGGGCATAAACATTTAAAGATCTAAAACCCCAAAAACTTATCTTCATAGACTTTGAATGGTAGGATAAATTGATATAAGGGTTGTTGCTAATAAATATATTAAACATATAATAGAAAGTAGATGTAGGACGACAAAAACATGGAGGAAAGGCATAAGGCATAGAAGTGGAAAAAGAGTAGCTTCATGTGGACAAATCCCAAGTAGCGGTGACATAAAAAAACCATTGCGGGAAGAAGAAGACTCTCCACCATTAGAAAGATGCAAGAAATTGTTGGCATAGAAACACATATGAAATACTAAAACCTACATTTGAATATGAGCCTTCAAATTGTTCGTGGTGACAATTTTTCCTTTGTTTACATAATAGGTGACTTTATTATGCAAGAAGTTAAAACTTGGAAACCAAGAAATGAACATCTGCAAAACCTTTCTTATCATTTCATCCAAGGAAGTTGTACAAAACGTTTTTGGGAAAAAGTTGTTATTAGGGTTCTATGACATACATGTTACCAAAAAAAAACTCCTTTTAAGGTTTTGTGATGTATAAATGAATGTGTTGTGCATTTTCTAAGAGGAGGGCTCCCCAAACCAAACACACATTAATGAGGAAGGCTTCCCTTCACTTGTGTGTTTCCTTCACAATTACTTACTTGAGCTTCATTTTAAAAACTTGTTTTTAGCAATTAATTTTTTTCTCAAGGGAGGAGGAAAGACCCATGGCTTAGAACCCTTTTTTTTTTGTTGAAAGTTTCAAGATCCAAGGGTGTTTGTCTTTGGCTTTCTTCTTGATGGTAGAAGAGTGAATGGGGTTTGAAAGCCTTTAGTTTTTTTATTTTTTCTTGCTGTAACAAGCTAGGGTGCTCGGCCTTAACTTTTTTTTCAATGAAGCAACAAACTTCAATTTTTTTCTAGTTCAAAGCTTCAAAAGCTTGTTGATTTGGCCCTCGACTTTGTTTTTGACAAAGACAAGTAGACAAGGCTTTCAAGCCCAAGGTTTTTTTTGCTTCTTATGTAGGTGTAGTTATATTAACATGTACCAAAAATAGTCATAACCATTGCTTAATTTTTTGAATTTGAATTGTAAATAATAATAATAAATAATAATTTTTAAAATAAAATGTTATTGTGAATACATTATGTACATGTCATAAAAATTTGGAATCAATCTAATGAATGAAAAATACATATAAGGACTTTTTACCTATTATAGCCATTGTTAAAAAATTGCATAAAAGTAGCTTAAAATGGTTTTGACACTGAAAGCACAATTTGAAAATATTTTTTAATGACATATTTTAAAATATTTTCTAATATACACCTTAACATAATAGTATTAAGAAAAATTTAAATATTTAAAATATTTTTTGAAAGATGTATTAAAAAGATTTCCAAGAAGATTTTAAAAATAAAGTAGTGTCTAAGGGGGCATGTGCGGCTCCTAATAAAGTGGTTGGACCCATGTTGCAACAAGCCAAGGCACTCATTAGTACACAATGAGTCCAAATCCATTAACCTAAATCACTACTGGGTTGTAAAAGTGAACCAAATTTACCATGCCTTAATTTCCTTTCACCTTTAATGAAACTTCAATTACACATTCATTTTTAATCAAAATAATTTATTAAAGTTACTTTTGGTACTATTACGATGATAATTTCAATGTTATATCAAATTTTATAATAGTTATTATTTAATATAATTAATTTAAAATGTGTAAAATTATTTATCATAACCTCTTATTGCATCAATTAGTTATAATATGAGATTTTAAATGATTATTTAAACCAAATTATAACTAATATAGTAATTTATTTTACATACAAATTTCAATTTAATTGGCATAAATTATTTTGCACCTTCATTTATTACAATGTAGAAAATTAAATAAATAAAGATGAAAACCCAATATTAATCATATGTGTTGATATATTAAATATTTCAAAATATTTAATATAATATATTATAACATGTTGCAATATAATGTAAAACATTATGTTTATTTTGGGCATACATTTATTATTATACACATAAATATATTTGATTAACATAATGCAATGCAATATTATATATATATAGATATATAAAATATTACATTGCATTATGTTAATATATATTAGTGATAATTTATAAAGTATTTTAATTTTTATCATAAAAATTATTTTATAATTAATCAATATCTTCCATTATTTTGAAACCAAATGAACTATAATAAAATAATAAATAAATAAGGAAAATTTTATTTTAAATTTATAAAAATTAATGTTAATTAATTAGAATATTTATAAAATTTTACTATCGAGTATTTTATAATTATATAATTTAAATAGTATTTAAATATTTAAATTTATTTAAGAAATTTTTATTGAAATTAAATATATTTCATTATAAATTTAAGCAATATTAAAATTGATATTCCATATATAAATAATTAAATAAATTTGTTTAACATACTGTATTTTATTTTCAGCTTATACTGAATAATTAATTACAAAAAATTATTATTCTAATTTACTATTATTAATTTACATATTATTTATATTCATATAATCTACCTAATTTTTGAAAATTAATGTCAAATAGTTTTATATAAATTTATTTCAATATATTCATCATATTAATTAATGATATAATTTACGATTAGTTTATGCACAAATATTATCAGTTTTAATTCCAAATTATATACTTGGGCTCCACTTTGCTATTTACTACCAATGATGATGAAATGACAAAAAATAAATAAGGGTTTACATTTTAAAACTTTGTTATTCTTAGATATATATATGTATATATGATTCAAATTGTACAAAATACCGCCCAATTGTCATCCAATGCAAGATTTACTTAGCCACCCATGTTCTTAATTCATTGGAGTTTTGGAAGCAATGGGTGGATAAACATTAAATCAAGTAAGCAAGTGGGGATTAAATCCTTGAACTAGGTATTTAAGGGGAAAAAATTAATTGGAAACTAATCTCAAAGAAAAACAAAATGTTAATCTCTTGAAATAATCTCAACATATTAAAATGAAATAACACATATTTACATTTATATGAAATTACATGTAAACATGTGTATGAAATTGGAAAGACACAATGATTCAATTTTTTTTTGCAAGGATGCAAAAATTCCAAAAACCATTGAAAAAAATAAAGATATTTGTTTTTCTTTCAATATCTTACGATCCATAAGGACATTTTGAAACATTGCAACTTGTAACATGTTTATTTTTTAAAAAATTTGGTTTCGAATAAACTTCTAATAAATTTTTAGTTTGGAATGTTTTTTGTACGACCTATGACTATAGCCCATCCCATTTAAATCAGCTCTAATGAAATCATCATCATTGGATTTATTTAAATAAAACATATTTTAATTCTGAAAATAAGTCAGATTTTATCTTTTGCCTATATTTTATAAAATGTTAAAAGATGTTTACAACAAAACAAAAGAAAAATCCAATATTTTCTAACATAGAAATATATAATAAATAGTATATCATAAATCATATGTATATAAGATATAAACTACATAACATGTAAAATTATGTATACATATTATATAAAAGGTTTTTAACTGAATAATATTTTATTGTGGGCTTCACTTGATAAAAATGTAAAACATAATATTCATCCATGAAAATATAATTGTTTTGAGCCAATATTTTTATCATATAAGATCAATAATATATAGTATATGACTATATTTATTTATTATATACTACATTAATAAAAATATTTGTGAATATAATGAATATAATATAAAAGTTATTTATAATTTATAATGAAATTTTCATTTCCTTAAATATTTATATCTTCAAATTAATTTACATTTTACAATTATGTAATCAAACTCATATTATAATATAAAAATTAACATGTATGTATTTAATATACCATATTTAAATATAATATATTTGTTGAATACACTATGTAACATGGATGTTTGATAATAATATCATTATATGTTGATACATCATATTTTATGAAGTATTCATATAAAATTTCATAATTAAAATGTACTATGTAATATTTTTAAAATTCATATTATATATTTTGTTTTTCATTTGGAAAAAGTATGAATTTTTTTAATGATGGTTTTTTTAAAAAAAGTTTTCAAAACATCTATTGAAATGCAATTTTCTTCAATTTAATTATTTTAAAAATTTTAATAAATGTTTTGTATAGATTCTTAAAAACTTTTCAAAATGAAGTTTAAATTGTTTCATTTTGAACATAATATGAGAAAGATATTACTAATTAAAGTTGACTTTTGAAAAAGGTTTAATTCATATGTTTTGTCTTTCAATCTCATCTCACAAACTATATAAAGAATATGTTTTCTTAGCTTATCAAATAAACTTGCATTTGCCAACTTGGGTTAAGTGGAGAAATACATGACCTTAAATGGATGTTGCAAAATAAATTATATTCTTTTTTGACAATTTGTTTTATTTTCCCTTTCTTACCTATTTGCTTACCTACACAAGTTGATGCTAGTTTTTAACCTACCTAGGTGGATAGGTTCAAATCTTCTTGAAACTTTTAATTTTTTGAAAAATGAAAGAATAAATTCATTTGGATTAAATAATTATTATACAATATTTTGAATCAAATAATTAATACAAAAGAAATATATATTAAATAAATAATTAAATAATCAGAATTAAATAATTAATATTGAAAAATCTTGATTAAATGATTAAAATATTCAAAACATAGTTGTTAATTTGTTAATCAATTTACTTGTCCATATCAAGTCATCGCCAATCACTAAACAATTGACAAATTTCTTACAAATTCACTAGGACCAAAATTCACCTAGTTCACTACAAAACCTAGTGAATTCATTGGTGAATTTGAACCATTATGTACGAGTGACTTAAGCTCAACTTTCTTTTTGACAAAGAAAGAAGACCCCAGAGCATGGAAGCCCATAATGTTTTTTTGTTGAAAGGATCAAGAGTTGGGAGCATTTTGCCCTCAACTTTCTTGTCAACGAGGAAAAGGACTAGGGGTTCGTAAGCTTGGGTTTTGTTTTGCTTCTTTTCTTACAGCAGGCCATGGTGTTTAGATTTTTTTCAACAAGATCTAGGGCTTGGAAGACCTAGTTTTTTTTTTTTTTTTTTTTTTTTTAAATCTTCAAGGTGTTGGGCCCAAGCTTCCCCCTCTTTTTTTTGTAGAAAAAAAAAAATTTAAGCCTTCCAACCCAGGGGTTTTTTTTTGTTAAAATGTTTAA
>Ga0116231_10009631_pt1 | contig 16130 bp, 21 predicted proteins | sample S1TSphgellanicum_2_FD_89695 | JGI IMG/M metagenome (GOLD analysis project Ga0116231, IMG submission 89695) | Host-associated microbial communities from peat moss isolated from Minnesota, USA - S1T2_Fd - Sphagnum magellanicum MG | ecosystem: Host-associated > Plants > Peat moss > Unclassified...
AAAAAGAAAAAAAAGAGGAAGGAGGAGGAAAAAAAAAAAGAGAGGGGAGGGGGGAGAGGGGGGAAGAGGGGGGGGGGGGGGGAACGAGGGAGAGAAGGCACGGGGAAAGGTGAAAATGAAAAAAATGGAAGAAAAAGTTATAGGGTAGAGGGGTAAAAGCGAAGAAGGAAGGCGATAAAAGAAAAAGAGGAAAGGAGGGGTAAAACGAGAGGAGGAGGGCGGCAAAAAGGAAGGGAAAAAAGGAGGCGGAAGAAGGGGCGAGAAAGGAAAAAAAAAGAATAGGAAGAAGAGAAGGGGAGAGGAAACGCGGAAGCTGCGAAAAGAAGAAAAAGGAGATTTTCGAAAGAGGGTTAAAAAACGTAAAAGGAAAAGAAAGAAAAGCAAGAGAAAGAAAAAACGGCAGATGTAAAGGGACCGAGAAGGGAAGGGGATGCATAAAAAGAAAGCCCATTGCGAAAAGCGGGTGGGTAAAGGCGGTTTGAGAAAAGTGCGAAGAAAAAGGCAGTGGGGCGAAGGGAGATGGGGAAAGGCGGTTCGAAGGAGCCGGAGGGGTAAAGGGGTTTTAGAAAATGGGGTTTTGAGGAACTGGGTTTTGGCGAACTAGAAGGGGGGAAAGGGAGATGGGGCAAAGGCGAATCAGGTAAACCCGGATGGGGTAAACCGGAATTTTGGCAAACTAGAAGGGGGTAAAGCCGGTTTTGGCAAAGTGGGATGGGGTAAAGCCGGTTTTGGCAAAGCCGGATCAGGTAACGACGATGCGGGCAAAAGCTTATCTATATAATCCAGGCATTATGAATGTAATGCCGATGGCTGGTGGCTGTTTGACCAGGAAAAATACACAGGAGTGCCTGGCTGTTTTCCTATAGTGCCTGGCTGTTTTTGTTGACCTTTTTCACTTTTTGTTACTTTTTGTTACTTTTTTTACTATTTGTAAGTTTTGTAAGTTACTTTTTAATGTTGAAAGGGGTAAGGTTTGTTACTTTTTGTTACTTTTTTATTGCTTGTAACTTTGATAAATTACTTTTTATTGTTGAGAAGGGCCATAGTTTATGTTCTATTCATTGTGCGACAGGGGAACTTGAAAGGGTGCAACTTGATTGTTTTTGTTCTTTTTTTTACTGTTGAGGGGGAGGGGGAGGGGGGTGGAAGTCAATGTTTTTTTTTTTCCCCTAGATATATGAAAAGGTGAAAGGAGGAGGGGGGAAAGGGGTACTTTTTTAGGGTTAAATGTTTTTTTCATTGTGGAGAGGCTAGGGAGGGGTCGGTTGTTCACCGAGGGTTATTTTTTTTACAAATTCATGGGAGGGGGGAGGGGTTGGTTGAAAGTAGCCACTCATGGGGGCACTCATGGGTTTAGGGTTCATTAGTGGTTTTTCGCATGTCATGAGCGCCATCTACTCAATAGGCTATTCCACTTTAAACTTTTCCAAACTTTTTACTATTCAAGGGGGCAAGGTGAAGTTGTTTGAGGGTATTTTTTGATCGTTCAGGGGGGGAAGGGGTGCACCTTTTTATTTATTTATTTATTTATTTATTTATTCATTTGTCCAAAATGACCCTGAACTTTTGGATTTTGGCCTCATTAACAGCGTGCCATTTTCCAAAAAGCCGAACACTTGCAAAAATGCTTCTTGCCTGCGCAAAGGGTTTAGGGTCTGGTCTTAGGGGTTCCGGAATCTTCTGGAAGAGACTAATTTTGCTGAATATCCATAACTACTTGAATATGTATATCGTATTTTCTGAGTGAAAAAACTAAATCTTGTTGCTCGAATTACTGGTAATTTATTGGATGGAAGGTTAGAATAATTTTGGGAAGATTGATAGTCCAAAAAGTTCTACATTGCAGGATGGAAGTGAAACTTTAATTTAATCGACACACGATTTTTTTAAGATTGAGGGTGGATAGTTCGGGAATGCCAATTGGCTCGTGCAGACCAAGATTGGGATCGATCGATCAGTCTGCAATGCCATACAGCCCGTCACGAGGTGTCCACCCACGCCCTGAACAAAACATAAAAACATCACCACAGTTTTGGGGTGAAACAAAAATCGTTTCACCCCCAAAACCCCAATGAATAGTTTGCCAGAACATGCAAGAGTTTGTGTTTCCTTGTCATAGAGAAGGAATAAGTGTTATAAACAATGCGAATCATGTACACTTGTAGATCGAAGGTGGACAGCTCGAGAATGCCAATTGGCCCGTGCAGACCAAGACCGGGATCGATTGATTGGTCTGCAATGCCATACAGCCTATCACGAGGTGTCCACCAGCGCCCTAAACAAAACACCTTAAGAATACTATGCATGGAAAATCGCCACATCTTTGGGGTGAAGCCAAAATCACTTCACCCCGAAAAACCTGATGAAGAATTTGTAAGAACTTGGAAGAGTTTAGATCTTCGTGTCTCATAAAAACAATCAATACTACACACAATGGGGATTGTGCGCACTTCTGGATCGAGGATGGACAGCTCGGGAATGCCACTTGGCCCGTGTAGACCGAGACCGGGATCGATCGATCGGTCTGCAATGCCATACAGCCCGTCACGAGGTGTCCACCCACACCCCAAACAAAACATCAGAAGATCGCCACATCTTCAAGGTGAAGCAAAAATCGCTTCACCCTAAAAAATTAGATGAATAGTTTAGAAAAACTTACAAGAATTCATATATCCTCGTCACAGAGAAACAATTGATGTTATAAACAATGGGATCATGCACACTTCTAGATCGAAAGTGGATAGCTCGAGAATGCCAATTGGCTTGTGTAGAACAAGATCGAGATCAATCAATTGGTCTGTAATGCCATACAGCTCGTCACGAGGTGTCCACCCACGCCTCGAACAAAACATCGAAACATCACCACATACAAACAGAATAAATATATCTTCATAAGTATTGACAACCTCACTATTCCTATGATTTCAGTCAACCTGAAATAGAATTGAGAGATGGATTTGATGATGAATTCATAGAGATTTTAGATCCAATACCATGCAAACAAAGAGGAAACTGAATAGAAAATAAAAAAGGTTCGGAAGCGGTTTGAACAATAACAAAAGTCACACACATGTTCAATGACCTTCAACAACAACATCGATGGTAGTGACCAACCACCTTACAACCAGAAGAAAATGCCATTATCCTCCGATCACTATCTCCAGAGGACATACTAGTACTTCAAGCAAAGTCTAGGAGAATATTCTAAAGAGAACTGGTACTATAACCAACACATCTAGAGAAAACATTGGCACAAGATCTTACCTTGTTAAGATTATCTCCACCCAAGCCTGCATTTTCTAGAGCCCTTTTCCCACGGACCAAAGCATATCTAAGGGAGTCATCAAGTCGATGTCTTTCCATCGATGTAGCCTTCTGCAGAAAATCCACGAATTTGTCCAACAAACTTTGTGGGGAACTTGGAGGCATCAAATCTATCAATCAGTGATATGCCACTTGTTCCCTCAAGAAGTTTCTCATAGAACATGTCAACATCATTTCCAAAGACCAATACGAGACCCATGCCAGTAACATCCAATCCCACAGGGTGAGCAACACTCTTGCCATGACCAGCTTCTACAATAGTGGAAAAACCTCCAAGGTAGTTTTTGTCATCACAAAACTGATCAAAGAAATGATTTCAATACTTGTAATTAATGGTCTGCTCCCACAGTGGGTCCATGACGAGTGAGAATAATCTCTCGAAGGACATTTGCAAATACCATCAAACCTACCATGTAACCAGCAAGCTTTTGTCCCTAATTTCCAGCAACTGCGCCCAAGGACTTCTCAGACCAGTCAAATATTACAAATGTTGGACAGATTGTTGGCATTCCATCCCTTAATCCTAGCCATGCAACACACAAAAACAAACAGATTTCTGCAATGGCCTGAACACCATCGTCCATTGTGGACAAAAACAAACTTCAAGGAGGCTAAGGCGGTCATTTCCATCCAAATGCAGTCTACGGTACATCCACCAAACATAGGCTTCAACAAAACTCAGAATAATAATCCAGCATGTTCCACTAAATCCTAAGAAAAAGGGTCCATTTCCAGAAAGAAATCGGAAATGGCAATGGAGGAGGATCCTATAGTGCAAGAATTAGAGGCCGGCTTTGAACAAAAGGACCGCTTAAAAAAGGTATTTGCCAATCTAGAAATCCAGAGAAGAGCAATAATGGATATTACCATGGAGTGGAAGAATTTCAAAGATTACTTTGGAAATCTTGACCAGAGTTTGCAGTAGTGGTTCCAAGATTTGATCGCCAAGGAAGAGGCCTTTGAAAGCAAGAGCAAGCAACTGCAAGAAGCCCTTGACAAGAGGGAAAAAGATGTGTCTACCAAAAAACAAGTCATGTTTTCTAGGGTACAAAAACAAAAAGACTTTGCCATTGCTTCCCTATTTGAACCATTCCATGTGGCTTTTGAAGAGTTGTTTATCACACGATAATGGTGCTTTATGTGTCAAATTTTCTTGATCAAACTTGGTCTTAGTGAAGAAGCCCATTATTGCTAAATGTTTAGCAAGTGGTGATTATGATCATAGATATATCAGGAAAAATGTTCCCTACATTTGCATATTTCTTGAGTCCACCTTTGGGAATTAAACCAATTGTATGTGTCATGAATGTTTACTTTCACATTTGTACAACTCTACTTTGGAGTCTACCTTGGAGTCTAATTTTGTAGAGTTTTCCAGCTTGCTGAATATTGAATTTCCCAATAGTTTTCGTTCAATTAATCCAGATTTTTTTTCCCCAATCATGGGATTCTAGTTATATTTAATGTTTTTTTTGTGACAATATTTCACATCTTACAAAAACAATTCAAGAAAAACTTAATTAATCATTGGATTTGAGGGTTTTCTTTGCCATTTTTTGAAAAATAATATAATAGTTTTTTTTGACAATTGTAGCAGAATTCCTAAAAAAATTCTACATTCCATCTAAAAGTATTGCCATTTGGGGATCCTAGCTAGTGAACTTGCTTTAGAACTCTACAACACCCTCATTACAATATATTTGGTAATGTTTTATGTAATGATATTTTGTAGAATTTCTTTTGAATGGACATATTAAGTATCAGCATACACTTTATATGGCATATAATTGAAAAATAATGTTTAAAAAATGATTTTTTGATAGAGTGTAATTGTGACAAATGGAACATTACCAACCTTATGATTATAGTTGGAATGTTCAAAATGAATTATATGATAAGTGTATTAATTATTTTGAAAATGTGATATTTTAAACATAATTTTATTTGGTCATTAAATGAAGTTTTATTCATTTTTTATCCATTTTATTTACAATCTAATTCATATTTCGATGTTGAGCATTGGCTACCATCCCAAAAAGGATTAAACATGAAATGGAGATAAGCTTTTAGAATCTATCTAAATATTTTTTAAACTAGTTTTTAAATGTTACAAATTAAAGTCAAAGTCCAAATGTGGTGAATTCAAAATTTGAAATTATTAAGAAGAATATTTTGAAAAAAATCCCTTTTATTTATTTATTTTTTCATTTTGGTGAAATTTTTGCACAAAAAGAAAACAACGGTTGCACATAAGTTTTTATAATTTCATTTTAGATATTTTATTTAGATTATTTATTTATTTTATAGTTGGATGTAAAGTGATTAAAGACCAATGTAAGTCACATTTATTGTGGGTGTCGGTCACATGTTTGAAAGATTTATTTATTTGTTTATTTGCTTATTTTCAAAGATTCCCAATTTTGGTCGCACATATTGTGGGTGTTGGTTGCATGTATAAAATATTTTTCTTTTCTAATAGGGTTTTTCAATTTTGGTCATGTGTATGTGGATGATGGTCACATGTTTGTTTTTCTTCTTTTGTATTGTAGTTTGTGTGTCCCGCATAACTTTGATACATTAACACATTTTTGTAAATTATTTTGTAGACCACAACAAAAAAATGAATGACAATACAAGACAATGGATAGACACATCCCCACAAAAACTCACACACAAATATCACATACTTGACAATGTAATGATCTTATCCTCATCATTTTTCTACTCATGTTGGTACATGTTGCTCTAAAATTGTCATTGCTCTAAAATTGAACTTTTGATGGAAACTTCAACTCTGTCTTTTCATATTTTATGGACCCCTCCAATCCAATAACATATTTCACACCAACCTTTAAACATGTTCTACAGTTTTAGCACCTACTTGTAAGGTGCACACATGATGGGTTTCCTCAGATCAAGATGTGGTGCTCAACAGCAAGGTATAGTGAATAGCACTGCTTGACCAATACATGTATGTCTAGCAGTCAACAAGAATCTTTCACATTGTATATAATTGATTTCTGCTAGATTTCTCCTAAAACATGTTAGTTCAGGTCAGCATGAAGGTACCAAGCCAACAGCCCATGTGGTTGGCTACCTTGCATAAATATCACAAGAAAACCTACCCAATTCAGATGCTCTAGAAGAGCTCAAGATTGAACAGCATCAGTGTGAGTCAGTTATCACCTGGCAAGGTGAGTATCATTCATGGAGCACATGGGATCTTGGTGTAGCCTTGCTAGCTGCTCTGTGGGATGGCAAAGCCCTGTTCAACCCCACCCAATTTTTCACCCAATGTATGACAACACATTATGCGACTTGCGGAAGCACAATGTCTTCTAGGGTGCAGCAGGAAGACAAAATGAAAAACTACAGAGAGAATCAGTAAACACTGTTGCATCTAGTCACAGACAAAAGTTAGTCAGGTCTATGCTCCACAGAAGTGATGACAGTATACCAGAGCATTTTGGGACATCCCAAACGGCAATTGATTCAGGTCGGCACTCAGGGTCACAGAGAGCATGATTGTGTTCATGTGTTACATCCATGGCCAACATCCATGCGCCTATTGTAACATCCTCATTCATGAACATGCGATAACTGGATCAATACATCTGCCATCTTCAGAATATGCACCAACAAATACAACAGGATACCTCGAAAACAGCTTGAAAGCCCCCTATCACTCTCTCACAGAAATTATCCCTCATGATATGAGAACACAAACTCTGAATCAAGGGAAATTGGTCCAATCGACTCACCTGTTATTTCTAGCAACAGACACACTTGCCACAACTTCAGCAGATAGAGCATAAATTGGCCCATATGCATGTAAGAAGTAATCACTCCCAAGTAAATACCCATTAGGCTCATACCTGCACACAAACTTGTTTTCCATCAGTCAAAAACTACCCAGCAGATCAAGGCACTGCCTCACCAGCCTCCAAGCTTGGTAGAATGCAATGATCTGGATCCACCACTTTCCAGGAGAGGCACACCTAAATGCAAATCCCAAGACATCTGATTCTATGATTGATTAAGCTAGAGTGCCAACACACATTTTCATTCATTCATCCAACAGAGGCATGTACTGAATGTCCTGAATTTGGCTTACCATTTCATTTTTGGGTCCGTAATAACAGGTCCTTTTTTCATGCAACCCAGATAAGTTCTAGGGGTCGGCCTTTCCTTGGCTAGCAAAGTAGCCAGCCGATCTGTCCAGAATGCGTATTAGATTACTGCAACTATCTATAGAGAAGATGCTAGACAACAACTTGCATACTCCAATGAGCTTAGCTACATGGCTACCACAGTAGGACCAATGTAAATTTCTTAAAAGCTTTGTCTACTCATTGAATGTGTCAAATTAAGATTGGAAATGCAAGGAGCCAAATAGTAGCAAACATTCTCCTATCTTTGCAATAGAAACTAGCACCTGAGATTGACATTGGCATTTCTCCAGTGAGGTTTAGGCCACATGAGAAGCAAAAGATCAGATCAAAATTCTCCTTCATTGTCTTACTGCTGGAAGAAGTTTTGCAACCAATCCCTTACTGACACACATATGCTGAAAAAGGTGGCAATTTTACCTGGCCGCAAGTAAATATCATCATCCGCCTTGACATAGAAATCAGCATCAAAGAGCATGTACACTGCTTTAAAGAAAGCCAGCCTGTATTGCAACCCCAGACAATTCATTCCAGCATTTATGTAATGATCATCTGCACATAAGCTGCACAAAACAGGCCATAACTCTGCAGGCCAGTAAAAATGCTGAGAAATTTAACACCAACTATTCTTCTTGGATGTGGCACTTAGATCCCAGAATAGAGGGCAATGGTATGATGCAGGTGAATACAGATACCTTTGCACTTCTCTCAAGTAACAAAGAGAAAGAATACCCAAATGAGCAGAGACAAAACAGCAAAGACTGGTTACAATTTCCAGTATGACACAAAACACACACAAATCCATTGAACTGATTCCAGTCACAGTTTTGCCACAAATGATAACACCTAGAGAAAAATACACCATACGTTTTGAGATTGAGGTTTTGGTAGCTCTCATCAACATCAATTCGAATGAAGTCCTTATGTTCTGCTATCTCCTTGTCAAGTTCCTGCATCTTCCAGCCATCTGTAGAATGGCCTATCACAAACCTGAAAGCCAACCCCGTAGCCATCTCGAGGCTGCAAAATGCAAACACCAGCATAATTGAAAACCAAGCTTTTGCATTGCAGCTCTCAATTTACCAGTGAGCATCTGAACACATGGTACAGCAGAGATGCATATAAGATGCACAAGGCACAGAAGAGGTGTGCACTTCCTGAAATTGTTATGACATTTTATAACTTCAAAATGCCAGCACTCATCATAGAACTATTATGTTTATGTGGATAGCCACAGCTGCATGGATTGCATTTGATTGGACTTGCATGCAAAAGCTCCAAGGTGCAACAGCCATGAACAGAAATCTAAGACTTATGTGCTACCACAACTGTCTTCAACAAACTGCATGTAAAGACAACTGTGCTTTCTGATAAGGTACAGATCAAAGCAAGAAGGTAGCCAAAGTTTTGATGCAGGATTGAGCAGAGGAAGCTGCAAATGCATGTTCTGAAATCTTGAGAGCTTCATCATTCCCACAAGAGCAAGATCTCATTATTTCTGAGCTCATTTTATAGTAAGATTTCCGTTAGCTTGCCAACACTGATTGCAATATTATATGCTTTCAAACAAGCTAAAGATATAAGGTGACAAGTCAAGGATTGGAATTGCTGCTGCACCTGAGAATGCCTTCTGGAGTGGAAGGAAACCAAGTCTCCCGCAGGGCCTTCCGACGAAGCACAGAATCGAATCCTGTCTGAATCCCTACAACTCCAAGTACCTTGCGTTTCTTCCTGGTGTTTTTTCCTCCGCCTTCTTCGCCATCAAGCCCAACGGTGTCAACAACAGCATCAGCAGCAACAGAAGACTCGTCCTCCTTCCTGACGTCTTTCCCTTTGATGTAAACCTCCCGCAGTGTGTCTGTGACTGATCTCCCGCAGAGACGAGCAAGATCCCGCCGCTCTTCAGCAAGATGAACGCCGAATACGATTAGAACCAAGAGGAGAACGGCGATGACGCTGCCTCCTGCGGCCATTAGAGCGAGCCTGTTGCGTGCTGTCCATGATGATCCCGAGCGACCTCGAGATGGTAATAAGAGCTTGTCGTCGTCCCATAGGACTCCGTTGTTCGTCGGTAGGATTGTCGCCGCAAACTTACGATTGGAGATCGAAGGAAATGGCATCGCACCTGAAAATCTCTCTTGCTTTCTAGAAACAAAACCTTTCCTTCACGGCAATCCTACTGGTTTTGTTAGCTCTCCTCGCAGCCCACGAAGCCGCATGTCTAGGATTGTTTCTCAGACCTTCTCAGGCCCGTTGATCGGAGTTCCTGTTGCTTGTTCTCCGCTACAGATCCGTGATTTGAACTTCGAGTTGCTTGCTGCGCTGCAGATCGGTGACTCCATCGCTCATTCTACCATCCGCAGAGATAAGGTTCCTTCTTTCTCCTCAAACCGATCGCTCTTGCATCTGCCTCATCAACAAAAAGCACTGATCCCTAGACCACCGCTCTCGCATCCATGAGCTTCTGTTTCCTCTTTCGCAATCACAACATATCTCAAGCACAGTAGGTGGGGCTCTTCTCCCACAGATTCAAAACAAGAATGGTTTTCTGAAGATCTCGGAGACATGATTTCTCACAACATAAACAACATTGGCACCATCATATACATGCCGGCTATCAGCTTGTTGATGGTGGACTCTACAAATTCAGAGCATTTGTGCTACAATAAGAGAATAATATTTCCATTGACATATTCTCAAAAGCCCATAGTCTCAAAGCTGCAGGTGAGTTCACTTGACGGCCATTCTGTAACTGGAGAGGACAAGGAGCTGTTGACACCAAATGGATGACCGCATTGCAACACTTTCAATCAATGCAACAACTTCACTAATGAGCTACAATTCTGCAACTTTGCACCCGTATGGAGATCTCTTCCATGATGCAATCCAGCTCGTACAATGGGAATCTCTACCATGCAATCAAGCTGGTACAATGAAGTACAGAAAAACCACAACTCACTGCCAGTTTTAATACAGCATCCATGGCACAACTTCATGGTTTGCAAGGACACAATGTGGCACAGAAAAAGCTGATAATTGCAGCAGGGAAAAAACCGTGGAATTGCATGTGACCTTCAAGTAGGCCCAACAGACATGAATGCCTTCTTTCTTTACATGTTGGTTGCATACCCATAGGCAGCAATCAGTTGAAAGTTTTACATGCTTAAAAAAAATGATGGCTTGCTTCTGGAATCTAACAGTTAATTTACACACACACATCAATTACAGCAACATCAACACCACATCAAGCTGCTGCAGCAGTTGGGGTGGATTGCCGAATTTCACCCAAAAATTGAGGCAGACTGCATCCTGCTGAGTAGCATATGTTTCCTCTCCTTTTTATCAGGACACAAGAAGTTGGGGTTGTGGACCCATTCTCATCTTCTGATGTTTGCACAGTTCGTGCCACAAGACCATGAAACTGCCAGCACCATTCACCATTTGACCCACAACCACTCACATGGCATCAGATTGACAAACTTCTTAATTTGAGACTTGTTTTGTTATCACTGCAGATTCTATCTCCAAGCACTTCAACAAACATCTTTCTAATTCTTTGACGTAGATAAGCATTTATCTACCATGTGTAAGCAAATAGAGAATTCACCAGAAAGATCAAATGTTGTACCTGACTCAAACCATGAAGCAGCAATCGATGATATGGCAGTTCAGCTTCAAGTAGAAGCTCCTTCTCCTCTCCATCAATAAAAGCCACCAACCTTTCCTGTCAAAATCAAACATGTTCCACACATTTGAATTTCAAATGCCTCCATCTCTGCTGTTAAGCGTTATTCTTCCATATGTTGCATCTGAGTAAGTGGGCTTCTGGCTGCAGTCTACAGAAACTAGAATAGTTTCCACATATGGCAGAAAAACCAAATGTCATTCACTTGGAGTTCCCATTGAGCTGATGTTATTGGTCAATCACATTGACACTGTCTCCACAATGCACAACTAAATTACCACAGGTCAAGTCTCCCAGGGCCCTAACTGCAACATGATCTGGATCAGAAAGTGTGAGCATAATCAACTGCTGACCTCAAGTTCTTCCACCAGGGGTGAGGTTGACACACGGCGAAGTGTGCCTCGCAAGTTGCGCTCCACTCTGTTCCAGGCTGTCATTGCATCTTTCATACCACCCTCCTTGCCTTTGGCTCTAACCTTCTCCCTGTGATCAGCTTGCTCCAACAGCATTGCCTGTGCACATACCTTTCCGTTAAAATCTTACCATTCTGAAATCCAGTGGAATGACTATCTTAATATATGTCTGCCATTCTGCTGCGTCTTCTGTCATACCATGAAGACTTTGCCAGAGTGAGCAGAGAAATTTTGATGCCACATGAAATGTAAATCAAACCAACCTGCAGATCCATGTCCACATTGTTCCGAAAAGGTTCCCAAAGAGCCATATCATGTGCAGAGGCTGCTACTTGCTCGAATGGTGATACCACATTTTTCTCACCTGCAACAATATTGAAATTGCACAAAACTGAACTTCAAGTACATGCATCTCACAGAATATGTGTATTATGAGATTGCAGAGAAAACCCCATGACAACAATTTGAAGGAAGCATAATACTGATGAATGTGGTCATCACAACCTTATGAGAGTTGCTCACAAAGTGTCAGACCCATCAGCTTCATCATGAATAAATGGCAAGCTGCGATGACTCTCCACAAATTTTCATCATCTCCAACTTATGCATACAGTCAGGGTTGTGGGCAGATTGATATTCCAGCCAATAACTAGGAGAGATAGTTGCTCACCCCATGGAGGAGGAGCAAACAGGGCTCCAATCTCAAAGGCATCAAGTGGTGGAGCAAGTTCCCGAAGAAGCTTGTCATTCATCCATCTGCGATACCGCCGGTTGCTAAGCTGCAGTTACCATATCCCTCATCAGCTCCAAACTCAAATCAGGCAGAAGCAGATAAGATCGAGTTTCTTGTCCTGAGCTAAGGAGTGCAACTGCAACATATTCCTTCATTTCTTTCCTTCTCTCAGCAAAGCAAAAAGGGTCCCTCATTGATTCTGGCAAATCTCTGTCAGAGCCCAATCAATGCTCTGGTCGTCTAATCCTTCAAACATCCTACCATCATTCCAGTGTACTCCATTAACCTGAAGGAAAAATCCTAATCATGCACCCAACATTGATTTACCTTACTGGACAGCTCCTTCACTTGTTGTTGCTCAGATTCCTTATGTCCATCCTCAGTTCCTGCAAACCAAAAACTAGAGCTCAGTAATTCATTTAACTCCATGAAGATCCAGGGCAAGAAAAAAGACCGACTCCTAGTTATTTGTACTCCCAGACTAAAATCAGAACCTGAAATTGAAATTCTGGCAAGCGGAGATCAGATCCGAGTTAGTTTGCTCCTGGAGACACATCAAATCGTTCTTGAGAATGTACGCAAAAAAAAACTGACAACGAAAAAGGTTTGACATACCAGAGGAGGCACGGCGCCGAGATCGACACTTTTTCCTGCTCAGAACCGCTGCTGTCTCGTCCCTACCTCGCACTGCAATATCACCCCACCAAATTCCCCTCCAGAAATCAGCCACTCCATCAAGGTCCCAGACTCCCCTCTCCCTTTTCAATCCCCCACCCCCTTCACAAAACACCATACTCACAATCCCCACAAACCTTCTCTTACAACAGACCGCAGAAATCAAATTTCCTCCAGATTTGCCATGAACACGAAGGGACACAGACCATAGCCGTCTGTCGTCAACCACGCATATAAGCTCCCCGCATCCTTCAGTCTCTGCTGCGCCATGTTTGCGACCTTCGGTTGCGCGAAGCGCAATCGTCCCCCCAACCCAAAACACACACACAGAGACTGACTCTCTCTCTCTCTCTCTCTCGCTCGCGATTCTCCCTTGATAGCAAAATGCTTGAAAACAGCAAACAGATTAGGGTTTGAAGCTCTAGCGCTCTGTCTCTTGAAATGCACAATCGGGGTTTGAAGCTTTGGTGCTCTCTCTCTCTCTCTCTTCAAATGCACAATTGAAGCTCTCGTACTCTGTCTCTTCAGATGCACAATTATTCTGTGTAACAGCCTCAGCCACAGGCACTGCTGGAGTTGGGCCCACCTCCGCTCTGCCTTGTGTGGGCCCTTATTCCGGTAATGCCCACGGCCTCAAGCATTGCCCTACACTTGGTCCAACAAGAATATTCTTGTGAAGGACTTGAAGAAATTTCCCAATGTCTTTTGAGGGGTACCTTATGTACATGAATACCCCAGCTACAAAGTCTTAGGGAGCATGAGAGATGTAGGAGTGAGATCTGTCCTGCCCTTATTGCCTCATGATACCTTTATGATAAGGTCCACCTCATGCTTTATGAATTCAGAATTCATTGTATTGCCTCAGTTGGATTGTTCATGATCAGAATTTCAAGGCACCTGTTCAAAGCTCTTGAAATTCAGGTTGGCAAGTAATCCAGCATGTGTGGCAAACTCCATAGCAATCCATACCAACTATGTAGCAATGCAAAAATGCATTGGAGACTTGTGCATCTCCTCTCTTTCAACAGAACCCATGTCCCACAAATTCTTCATGTCCTGGCCTGACACTGAACCTACAAAACTGCTGTCGTGGGAATCCTTGATCTCCTCTTGGTAATACGACAACCTTTGTTCTCTTTCGTCACTGATGGGCTGATGGCATTGCTGCAATGTTATCTCTACACTTAACTCAGATTCCACTTGCAACAAAGTGTGGATCACAACTGCAACTTTTACTATCAATGGACGTAACTGTTCTCTTCTTCCCATTTGACTCGAGCTCATCTATGGATCCAGTGACCATCACAAATATCCCTTCCAAGTTTTTCACAGCAGAGAATCCAACTCTATTCTTTTGAACCACACTACATGGCTGTGGTTGATGGGCTTCTTATCAGTAAGAGTTTTCTTTGTTACACCCGTTTCCAGATGCTACTGCACAATGCCAGGATTTTACTGCACATAGGATTTGCTTCAAGCACCATTGTTCCAATGAACTAACTTTTCTTGCTGCAAAAACATCATTGGATCTTGCTGCAGGTCATGTACTCGTGATATATTCTCCTGGGTTTTGCAAGTGGTTGTTGCACACTTGCAGGTTCTTTGAGTGCTTCATCCTCCTTGCCAAGAGGTGCTCTCATTGGCATTATTGTGGGAGGTTCAGCAATTGTGCCAGTTCTTGCTGCTTTGGCCATTTACATTGTCACGCTGAAGCACCAAGTGCAAAGATTGCGGAGATGGGCCAACCCTTTGGTATTGTTCCACACTTAAAAACACTTGGGATGCTTCCACACAAAGGTTCTCAGGGCAGCACTTGTTAGTATGGCCTGTGTGAGTCCCATGATTTGCACACTAAAAAGTAGTGTGCAGGATGTGGCATTTTTGGATGCTGTTGCAGGTGTACAAGGGTATGTTGCCAACAGTTGAATTGGTGGCTGTGAAGAGGGCCCAAGAAGAGTCAAGGCAGGAAACTCAAGAATTTAAAGCTGAGATTGACATCCTATCCCAGGTACATTATGGTAACTTGGTGAATCTGTTCAGGTTCTGTTATGAGCATGGAGAACAGATGCTTGTCTATGAGTTTTGCATGAATGGCAATTTGCAAGAATGACTTGTTTGTAAGTCCGTCATTGTTCATCTCACTGCTCAGATATCATCCTTGTTTTTTTTAAGGAAAAAAAAGTGGGATGTTAGCAAACTTTAAGAACAATGCCAGTTGTTTTTGGTCCTTCACACAACAGAGTTGGAGATTTTTGTATTGAAGATTTTATTTTGGCAGGAGCCACTCACCTGGCACAGTCTGCTTTGGGATCGGCCAGAGGCTTGACATATCTCCACTAGAATATCAACCCACCCATCATACATTGTGATGTCAAAACTGCCAACATCTTGATGGATGGCAAGCTGACTGCAAAGATGGCTGACTGTGAAGGTGGCTGACTTTGGTCTCTCAAAACTGGCTCCTCAGTCTGGTGAACATCACCTGCAGGTGTCAACACAAATGAAAGGAACATTGGTAAGTTTTATGTACAACTTGTTTTCCACAGTTTTTGGCAGAACCACAAAAAAGGTCCAAGAAGTAAGAGCAGCTCCAGACAAAGGCAGCCTGAATGCTGTACTAGCAGCACTAGACCCAATGCAAACTATGGAACCAGTTCTGGATGGAGTTGAAATCAGTTGACTGCCTGTCCATGAACTTGGTTGTGAAGAGCTTGGAGGCTATTGCAGTACAGAATCATATCATGGCTGCAGATGCAAATCAATGAAAACAAACAACCAGAGCATGTTTATGACAACAACCAGAGAACGTTTTGTCTAGAGGTGACGAGACCATCATCATTCCAGTGTACTGGGTGATGGCAGTGCTATATCCAGAGCTGTAAAACCTAAGTAGCTGTTTTCTGTTGGGTTCTTTCTGTAGCTGCTGCTGCTGCTGCTAGTCTAGACTTACTGTGCACCATTCAGAGGTTTTGGTTCCACATCTTTCTGGCTCCAGTTTGATGTCCAACTTGGGTTGCACTTTTGCCATTCCATCAACAAATGTTGCACCATATAATTGCTGTGTGATAGTCCTGATGTTTGAATCAAACTCATTGACCAAATTGTACCAAGTTCAGTTCTGCCATCATACC
>Ga0116231_10009633_pt1 | contig 16127 bp, 15 predicted proteins | sample S1TSphgellanicum_2_FD_89695 | JGI IMG/M metagenome (GOLD analysis project Ga0116231, IMG submission 89695) | Host-associated microbial communities from peat moss isolated from Minnesota, USA - S1T2_Fd - Sphagnum magellanicum MG | ecosystem: Host-associated > Plants > Peat moss > Unclassified...
CGGCCCATCGGCATCGTCGGCAGCTTGCCGATCGACAGATGCAGAACCGCCAGATCGGTCTCGGGGTCCTGACCCACGATGCGGGCGTCCGCGATCCTCCCGTCGGCGATCTGCACCTTGATCGAATCGGCGTCCGCGATCACGTGCTGGTTCGTGACGATCGTGCCGGAATCCGAGACGATGACGCCGGAGCCTAGACTGCGTTCGACGTGCTGGCGGTAACTCGGCATGTAGTCGCCGAACAGCTGGTCGAGCGGGGCGACCTGCGACTTCTCGGTCACGACCCGGGCCGTGTAGATGTTGACGACCGCCGGTGCGGCACGCGCGACCGCGTCCGCGAAGCTCGCGACGACGATCGGTGCGGGCGTGCGGACTTCGGCGGGGACGAGCTTTTTCTCGGGGGCCGGCTGCGCCGGCGGCGGCGTGACGCGCGTCACATCGAGCAGCGTCGGTTTCCACCAGACGACCAGGAACGCCGCGGCTAGGCCGACAACGATGGCTCTGACCAAAAATGTGGCGAGGATGCGCGCGTTCTGCAAATGACTTCCTAAAGACACTCGAGTCCCGGGCGACCGACATATGGTCTCAAGTGCAGGCTCCTGCCCGCGAAGGATCCCGACGCGTGTGTATAATGCGCCCCGCAAGCCGTTTATGAAACAGCGCCGCGGCGGCGTTTTGGGTCAAGTTTTGTAAAAGTTTCCGACAGCACTAGCGAGGGCTTACGCGAATGGATGAACAGGTGGACCACAGTCGGCGACGGTTGTTGACCGCCGCCACGGTCGGGACGGGTGCCGTCGGGCTGGCGTTCGCGGCCGCGCCTTTCCTGGCGTCCTGGCAGCCGAGCGAACGAGCCAAGGCGCTCGGCGCGCCCGTCGACGTCGATGCCTCCAAACTCGAGGTCGGTCAGATGCTCAAAGTCGTCTGGCGCGGCCAGCCGGTGTTCGTCGTGCGCCGGGGGCCGGCGACTCTCGACATCTTGGGCGGCCATGACGCGCAGCTCGCGGATCCCAAGTCCGAAGACTCCGTGCAGCCTGCCTACATCAAGGCGGCGGGCGCCGCGCGTGCCCGCAATCCGGATTACTGGGTGGGTCTCGCGGTCTGCACGCATCTCGGCTGCTCGCCGCTCGGCGCGTTCGAGGCGCACAACGCGAGCCAGATCGCCGGTGTCGACCTCGGCGCGACCTGGCCCGGCGGTTTTTATTGTCCCTGCCACGGATCGCGGTACGACATCTCGGGCCGCGTGTTCAAGGGGCAACCGGCACCCAAGAATTTGACGGTCCCGTCGTATGCGATCTCGACGGACGCGAAAATCGTGATCGGCGTCGACGATGCGCCGAAGAGCGCTTAACCAAAGTCAGAGAGGTTAGAAGAGATGGCCGCAGCACCTGAATCCGCGGGCGCAGGTAACGCCGGAGGCTTGATCGGCTGGATCGATCAGCGCTTTCCGCTGACGAAACTCTGGCGCGAGCAAGTCTCGGAGTACTACGCGCCGAAGAATTTCAACTTCTGGTACTACTTCGGGGTCCTTTCGCTGGTCGTGCTCGTGAACCAGCTCGTCACGGGAATTTTCCTGACGATGAGCTACAAGCCGTCGGCGGCCGAGGCATTCTCGTCGATCGAATACATCATGCGCGACCTCGATTGGGGCTGGCTGATCCGCTACATGCACTCGACCGGCGCGTCGGCGTTCTTCATCGTGGTCTATCTGCACATGTTCCGCGCGTTGCTGTATGGGTCGGCCCGCAAGCCCCGCGAACTGCTCTGGATCTTCGGCTGCCTGATATTTCTGCTGCTCATGGCCGAGGCCTTCATGGGCTACGTGCTGCCCTGGGGCAACATGAGTTTCTGGGGCGCGCAGGTCATCGTGTCGCTGTTCGGCAGCCTGCCGATCATCGGCGGCGGCCTCGTCGAGTGGATCCGCGGCGACTACGTGATCGCCGATCCGACGCTGAACCGCTTCTTTGCACTGCACGTCGCGGCGCTGCCGATCGCGTTGATCTTTCTCGTGATCGCGCATTTGATGGCACTGCACGAGGTCGGTTCGAACAATCCCGACGGCATCGAGATCAAGAAGCAGAAAGGACCCGACGGCCATCCGCTCGACGGCATCCCGTTCCATCCGTACTACACGACCAAGGATCTCGTCGGCATCGCGGGGTTTCTGCTGCTGTTCTGCGGCGTGATCTTCTTCGCGCCGACGTTCGGCGGATTGTTCCTCGAATCGCCGAACTTTGAGCCTGCGAACCCGCTGCAGACACCGCCGCACATCGCGCCGGTCTGGTACTTCACGCCGTTCTACGCGATGCTGCGCGCCGTGCCCTCTTTCGCGGGCACGCAGGTTTGGGGCGTGCTCGTCATGGGGGGTGCGATCGTCGTGCTGTTCTTTTTACCGTGGCTCGACCGCTCACCCGTGAAGTCGATCCGCTACAAGGGTCCGATCTACAAGATTGCGCTCGCGATCTTCTCGGTGTCGTTCATCGTTCTCGGGGTTTGCGGGCTGAAGCCGCCGTCGGGCATCTATCCGCTGCTCGCGAAGATCTGTACGGCGCTGTATTTCGCGTTCTTTTTGCTGATGCCCTTCTACTCGAGGATCGACAGCGTGAAACAAGTGCCGCAGAGGGTCACGGGACATGCTTAAGCGTTTGATGGTCTTGGGCGTATTGCTGCTGCCGGGCGGCTTCGCCGCAGCCGAGGACGGCGAGAACTACCTGCACGCCGGCACGGACATCACGAACACGGAGTCCCTGCAGCGCGGCGCGCGTGACTTCATGAGCTACTGCTCGGGTTGCCATTCGCTGAAGTATCTGCGCTACAACCGAATGGGCGACGATCTGAACATCCCGCCGGCCGACTTGAAGGCGCTCATGTTCACGTCGGAAAAACCGTACGACACGATCGTGTCGGCGATGCCCGCGGATTCGGAAACCTGGTTCGGCAAGAAGCCTCCCGACCTGTCGCTGATCGCGCGCGCGAAGGGCACCGACTACATCTATTCGTTCCTGCACGGGTTCTACCAGGACAGCACGCGGCTCTGGGGCGTGAACAATATGTACCTGCCCAATGCCGCCATGCCGTTCGTGTTGCAGCCGCTCCAGGGCTTCCAGAAGCCCGTGTTCAAGAGCGAGTCGGTGGACGGCCAGGCGAAGATGGTCTTGACCGGCCTCGAGCTGGTCCCGCCCGCCGCGGGCGACGCCCACACGTACCTGACGCCGCAGCAATACGATGATTTCGTGCGTGATATCACCAACTTCCTGGATTATGCGGGCGAACCGATCAAGGCGAAGCGCGAGTCGCTCGGCAAGTTCGTGATCGCGTTCCTGCTCGTTTTCTTCGTCTTCGCGTTTTTATTGAAGAAGGAATATTGGAAGGACGTACACTAGAAGGGTTATCTCAATAGGAAATAGCCTTCTTGGTACGTCGCTCGGTCATGACCCTGTTTTCGGCCCCGACTGACCCCTGGAGTCACAGGACGCGGTTCGTGCTCGCCGAGAAGAACATCGCGATCGAGGTCATCGACGTCGATCTCGCGAAGCCGCCCGAGGATCTGCTCGACCTGAACCCCTATCACAGCGTGCCGACGCTCGTCGATCGCGATCTCGTGTTGTATGACTCCCGCGTCATCATCGAGTATCTCGACGAGCGCTTTCCGCATCCGCCGCTGATGCCGATCGACCCCGTCACGCGCGCGCAGTTTCGCGTGGCTCTGTACCGCGTCGAGCGCGACTGGTACGCGCTCGCCCGCGACATCGAATCGGATCCGGACGGCAAGGTCGCCGATCAGAGCCGCAAGATCCTCGCCGAGGCCATCTGCGCGAGCGCCGAGGTGTTCAAGGCCAAGCCTTTTTTCCTGAGCGACGAGTTTTCGCTCGTCGACGCGAGCATTGCGCCGATTCTCTGGCGTCTGCAGGCCTTTCGCATCGAACTGCCGATCCAGGCGCAGCCGATCGTCAAGTACATGAACGCGATTTTTTCGCGCTCGACGTTTCGCAGCTGCCTCACCGAGGCGGAGCGGAGCATGCGGCATTGAAGCCGCGCCGCCCCTACCTGCTGCGTGCGTTGCACGAGTGGATCACCGATAGCGGCGAGACGCCGCACATCGTCGTCGACGCCGCCGGCGAGGGGGTCACGGTTCCGCGCCAGTACGTCAAGGACGGCAAGATCGTTCTGAACATCAGCTACAACGCGACCCAGCTCTTGAAACTCGGCAACGACTTCGTGAGCTTCGAGGCGCGCTTCGGCGGGGCCGGCTTCGCGGTCCAGGTCCCCGTGCGCGCGGTGCTCGGCATCTACGCGCGCGAGACCGGTCAGGGCATGATCTTCCCGGAGGGCGATGCGGATCCCGACCCCGGCGGTGGGCCGCCGGCCGCGGGGCCGCCCGACGGCAAACCCACGCCGACGCCGACTCCGGCCAAACGGCCCAAGCTGCAAGTCGTCAAGTAAACGCGTTCTTGACCCATTCGATCGCGTCGTCGTGGTCGGGGGCGCCATGCACGGCGACCACGTCGAAACGCACGGCTAGTCCCCGCCACTGCGGGTAACCTAGGCGAAAGAACTCGGTGGCGCGGCGGATGCGCCGCCGCTTCGCGCCGCCGACCGATTCCAGCGGTCCGGCGACGCGACGCTCGGTGCGCTGACGCACCTCGACGACCACGAGCGCCGCGCGGTCGATGCCGGCCGCCGCATCGATGAGCGGCGCGCGATCGATCAAGATCAAGTCCAGTTCCCCGGCGCGGCAACGAAAATTTCGCGCGACGAGTTTGAGGCCCCGACCGACGAGATGGCGCTCGGCCAGCCGCTCGGCCGATTCGCCGCGCACGTGCCGTGGATCGCGAATGTCTGCCATGCGCGGAGCATGCGCGCGGTTCGAGTGCCGGCGCGACCTCCGTTTCAGGGGCGTTTGCGCAGATTGGCGCCGGGGCTTCGCGCCGAGTTCAATAGTCGATCGGAATGCCGTTCTTGATCTGTGCCCATTCCAGATCGCGCCGCACGCGGTTGTGATCGTCGAGGCGCAGCCGGCCCGTGACGCCGTCGATCGACGCTTCGGCACCCGAGGATTGGCCGCGGATCAGCGGCACGAGCCGGTAGGCATCGAAGCCGAACGCATAGTAGCGGTCGCGACGGGCCGTGCGCGCGGGCCAGGCGCTGCGCACCGAATCGCGGATTTGGGCCGTGACCGGATCGCTCGAAACCATCCAAGGCATGTCCGGGAACAACATGCCGTCGACGTCGCTGTTGGCATTCGGGTCGGGCTCGAAGCTGTCCGATGTGGCGTACACGGGAACGTCGCCGGCGTAGTGGAATTTCAACTGCGACATGATCTGACGCGCCGCGCTCGCGTTGCCCGCGATGAACACGAACTGGGCGTCGGCGCGATGCGTCGACGGTTCGCCCTTGACGACGTGGATCTGCAGGACCTGCTTGATGAGATCGGAGAAATCGGCGCGCTGCTGTTCGTAGCGCTGACTAGCGAGCAGCGTGCCGCCCAGGCGTGCGAGTTCGTCCGCGAATGCGGCGCCCACGCGGTCCCCGAGTTCACCCTCGGGCACGATCGCGACGCCGTTGCTCCTGCCGTCGGCCACGACGCGGCGCGCCACGATGCGGGCTTCGTCCTCGGGCAGCAGCGCGAACTGGTACAGATTGCGCGAGGAAGCCGTCGCGTCGGCGAGGAAGTTGAGCGCGAGCACGGGCACCCGGCCGGCCGTCAGCGGCGCGATCGCGGCGACGTCTTCCTTCGTGAGCGGTCCGACGACGAAGCTCGCACCGTCCGCGATGGCCTGGGAGTAGGCGCTCGCCACGGGCTGTGCCGCGACGTCGTAGACGCGCAGGCGCGGACGCGACGCCGGATCCTGTTCCAGGTAGGCGGCGATGAACCCGTCGCGAACCGCAACGCCGTAGGGCTCGACCCGCCCCGACAGCGGCAACAACAGCGCAATCTCGCTCGGGAACGAGGTACCCGCGGAAATTTCCGCCTGCGCACCCGTGAGCACGCTGTCGATCGCCGGGTGCAGAGGATAGCGCCGCTTCCAGGCCGCGAGATCGCCGGCCGCATGGAGGGGGTTGCGCGCGAGTTCCACGGAGACGGCGCCGAGGTCGAGCCAACCCGACACGATCGGATCCGCCTTCGGCGGCGGTGTCAGCGGACCGTGCTCGGCCGCCGCGCGCAGCTTGGCGTACAGCTCGACGCGGCTCGCGCGCAAACTCGCGGGATCGGACAGCCAGCGCTCGCGCTCCACGTACGCACGCACGCCTTCGGCGGGGCGGCCCGCGACGAAGGCGGCTCGGCCGCGCAGCGTCCAGTAGCTCTCTGCCTCTCGCGCCTCGGTCGGCGGCGTGATCTCTGCGAGCTCATGCAGCGCGCGCGCGCCGTCGTTTTGCGCGAGCGCGAGCTCCGCGCCGACGAGCGCGCGCAAGATCGGCAATTTCGTGCGGGCATCGGCCGACACGCCGGCGAATGCACGCTGCGCCTCGGCGAGGTTGCCGCCGGCCACCCACTGATCGGCGCTCTGCAGATCGTAATAGTCGCGATCCGGCGGCGAGGCCGCCGCGAGCTCCGCGTAGCCCTGCGCCGCTTCGGCGTGCCTGCCCGCCTGCACGAGCCGCTCCACCTGGGTGCGCTGATCCACGGGCGTCTCCGGCGCTTGCACGAGGCTGCAGGCCGTCTGCGCGGCAAGGACGAGCGCCGCACCGAGCGCAGACCATGGACGCCGCCGAATCGCTGCCAAACCCTGCATACTAGAGTCACCTTGAGGACGCCTGGACGAGGCTGCAGATTATAGTGGTAAACAGCGGGGCGGGTCGGCTGTACGTGGTGGCCACTCCCATCGGCAACTTGGGAGACATGAGTCCGCGCGCCTGTGAGGTTTTGCGCGGCGCCGCGTTGATCGCCGCGGAGGACACGCGCCACAGCGGTGCTTTGCTGCGGCATTTCGGCATCCAGACGCCACTCCTCTCGTTTCACGATCACAACGATCGGCGCCGGACGCCCGAGCTCGTGGCGCGCCTCGAAGCCGGCGAGAGCGTCGCGCTCGTCAGCGACGCCGGTACGCCCGCGATCAGCGATCCGGGGTTCGAGCTCGTGGCTGCCGCGGCCGCCGCGGGTGTTGAGATCGTCGCCGTGCCGGGACCCTGCGCGCTGGTCGCGGCATTAGCCGTTGCCGCGCTGCCCACCGACCGATTTTGCTTCGAAGGGTTCCTGCCGGCCCGTGGCGGCCCCCGGCGCACACGGCTCGAGGCTCTGCGCGGCGAGACTCGCAGCATCGTGCTCTACGAATCGCCGCACCGCATCGGTGAGACTCTCGCGGACTGCCGTGACAGCTTCGGGCCGGAGCGGCGCGCGAGCGTTGCGCGCGAATTGACCAAACTGCACGAGACGGTTTACCGCGGCAACTTGAGTGAGCTGGCGGCGCGCGCCGCCAGCGATGCCGACTTCGCGCGCGGCGAAATCGTGATCGTGCTCGCCGGCGCGCCGCCGGCGGAAGCTGCGCTGGGCCCCGCCGCCCTCGATCGCGCGCTCGAGGTCTTGCTCGCCGAATTGCCGCTCAAGCAGGCCGCGCGACTCGCGGCGCAATGGCTCGGTGTCCGCGACAATGAGGCCTACAAGCGTGCGCTGCAGCTGAAGCGAGCGGCGGAATCGCGGGGCGCGGACTCGCAATAAGGGACATACCTGCGTATGGTGCCGTCCCAAGAGTCGGCCAGGCAGCCGCTGTGTGCGCGAGTGCATGGAGGAAAGTCCGGGCTCCATAGGGCAAGGTGCCAGGTAACACCTGGGGGGCGTGAGCCCACGGACAGTGCAACAGAAAGATACCGCCTAAGCGGCGCGCAAGCGCCGCCGGTAAGGGTGAAATGGTGCGGTAAGAGCGCACCGCGCGGGTGGTAACACTCGTGGCACGGCAAACCCCACCTGGAGCAAGACCAAATAGGGAAGCGAGCGGCGCCCATGGCCGCGACATGTGGCCCACATGGGCTTCCGGGTAGGTCGCTAGAGGTGCGCGGCGACGCGCATCCCAGAGGAATGGCTGCCCAAGACAGAACCCGGCTTAACGGCCGACTCCCTTTTCACGTTCGCGACTCGATCGGCGATTTTCGCCGATTTTCACGACATGTCGTACCTCCGGCTGTCGTCAGGAATATCCCCTAAAGACTTGATTCAAAAAGCGCTATCCCCAGGCGCCGCGCGCGTGTCCGCAAAATGTGACCTAAGTCTCTGTCGGTGCGGGGGTTTTTTTAACTTATCTCATTGACCGTCATGCGGTCCGTCCCTATAGTGGCGGCAAGTGGGAAAAAGTGGGAGAGAGTGGGTCGCCAGACCCACACCAAGATGTTCCGCGGCGCCAGCAAACTTACCCTCGACGTCAAAGGTCGCCTGGTCATGCCCAGTCGATACCGGGACCGGCTGCAGGAAATTTGTGGCGGCAAATTGGTGATCACCGTCGGCCAAGACCACTGCCTCATGCTCTATCCCGTGCCCCGCTGGGAGGAAATCGAGCGCCGTCTCATGGCGCTGCCGAGCCTGAACCCGTCCGCGCGGCGCTTGCAGCGGCTCATGGTCGGTCATGCGACCGATCTGGAGCTCGACGCCCACGGTCGGCTGTTGCTACCCCCGAAGTTGCGCGAATTGGCGATGTTGACGCGCGACGCGATGTTGATCGGACAGGGCGAGCGCTTCGAATTATGGGACGAGGCGCGTTGGGATGCGCTCGCCACCGAGGACGGCACGACCGTTCTGCCCGCCGAACTCGAATCCCTGGCCCTGTAGTCCTCGCGTGGCAACGTCAGACACCCAGGCCGATCACACTCCGGTGCTGCTGCCGCAGGCATTGGCCGCGCTCGCCGTCAAGCCGGACGGCGTCTACCTCGACGCGACCTTCGGACGCGGCGGTCATGCCGCGGCGATCCTCACGAAGCTCATCGCCGCGGGACGTCTGGTCTGCATCGACCGCGACCCCGCAGCGGTCGCTGCCGCGCGCGCGCGGGTCGGGGCGGACCCGCGTGTCGCGATCTTCCTCGCGCCGTTCTCGGCGCTCGGGGCCTGCGCCGACCAAGTGCGGCCGGGCCTCCGCTTCGACGGCATCCTGTTCGACCTCGGAGTCTCCTCGCCGCAGCTCGACGACGCGGCGCGCGGCTTCAGTTTCATGCAGGACGGCCCGCTCGACATGCGCATGACGGCCGGCGAGGGGCGCTCCGCGGCCGACGTCGTCAACGGGCTCTCGCAGGGCGAGCTCACGCGCATCTTCCGCGACTTCGGCGAGGAACGTTACGCGGCCAAGATTGCCCGCGCGATCGTCGCGGATCGGGCGACCGCGCCGTTCGAACGCACGCTGCAGCTCGCCGAGATGATCGCGCGCGTGGCCCCCAGCCGCGAGCGGCACAAGCATCCGGCGACGCGCGTGTTCCAGGCGCTGCGCATCCACGTCAACGAGGAACTCGGCGAGCTCGAACTCGCGCTCGACGCCGCGCTCGCGCGCTTGACACCGGCCGGGCGCCTCGCGGTGATCAGCTTCCATTCGCTCGAAGACCGCGTCGTCAAGCAGTTCATGCGGCGCCACTCGCTCGCCGATCCCATGTACGCGGGATTGCCGCAGATACCCGAGCACGCGCGCCCGCGCCTGCGGCTCGTCGGCAAGCCGGTCGTCGCCGACGAGGCGGAAACGGCCCGCAATCCTCGCGCGCGCAGTGCGCGTCTGCGAGTCGCGGAGCGCGTCGGACAGGACCTGGCGGCATGAAGGAGACCCGCGGATGACGTCTCGCAGAATCTGGCTCGTGAGCCTCGCGTTCCTGTGGTTGGCCGTGCTCGCGAGCGCGGTCGGCGTCATTTATGCGCGTCACCAGGCACGCAACCTCTTCGTCCACCTCGAGAAGCTCAACGCCGAGCGCGATGCGCTCGACATGGAATGGGGCCGGTTGCAGCTCGAGCAGAGCGCCTGGTCCTCGAATGCCTTCGTCGAGCGGGTCGCGAGCGCCAAGCTGCAGATGAACCTGCCCCAGACCCGCGACGTGCGGATCGTCCGGCAGTGAAGAAGCGCGGCGCCGACCACGACATTCAAAGCAAGAGCTACCGTTGGCGGTCGATGCTCGTGTTGACGCTCGTGGTCTTGGGAGCCGCCGGCCTCGCCGCCCGCGCCGTCGAACTCCAGCTCGTCGATCATGGCTTCCTCGCCAAGCAGGGCGATGACCGCTCGCTGCGCGTCGTCAAGATCGCCGCGCACCGCGGCGCGATCATGGACCGCAACGGCGAGCCGCTCGCGCTCTCGACGCCCGTGGACAGCATCTGGGTCAATCCCCAGGAGATCAACGAGAACATCGATCAGCTGCCGAAGCTCGCGAAGGCCCTGCAGCAGGAGCCGCAGGCGCTCGCACGGCGCATCACGAGCAATCTCGACCGCGAGTTTCTGTATCTCGAGCGGCACATGCCGCCCGAACAGGCCGCCATCGTCAAGAGCCTCGGCATCCCGGGCGTTTATTCACTGCGCGAGTATCGCCGTTACTACCCCGCGGGCGAGGTCACCGGACACGTCGTCGGCTTCACGAACCTCGACGATCAAGGCCAGGAGGGTCTCGAACTCGGCTACGACCAGATGCTCAACGGCGAAGACGGCGCCAAGCGCGTGCTGCAGGATCTGTACGGCCACTCGGTCGAGAACGTCGAGAGCATCCGCGCGCCGCGTCCCGGACACGACCTCGTCACGAGCATCGATCTGCGCATCCAGTATCTCGCGTATCGGGAACTGAAGTCGGCGATGCAGCAGTACGAAGCGCGCGCGGGCTCGGTCATCGTCGTCGACTGCGACACCGGCGAAGTGCTCGCGATGGTCAACCAGCCGGCTTACAACCCGAACGATCGCGACCAGCTGAAGCCCGAGTACTACCGCAACCGCGCCGCGACCGACATCTTCGAACCCGGCTCGACGATCAAGCCGTTCATCATGGCCGCGGCGCTCGCGTCGGGGCAGTATCGCCCGGACAGCGTCGTCGACACGTCGCCGGGCTTCATCAAAGTCGGCACGAAGGTGTTCGAGGACGAGCACCCTTTGGGCACGATCGATCTCGCGACGATCCTCGCCAAGTCGAGCAACGTCGGCACCGCGAAGGTCGCGCTGTCGCTGAAACCCGAGCAGATCTGGAGCACGTTGACCGCGCTCGGCTTCGGTCAGGTCACGGGCAGCGACTACCCCGGTGAATCGGCCGGCATGCTCAGCAACTATTCGCACTGGCGGCCGATCGGCATCGCGACGCTGTCGCATGGCTACGGCATCTCGTTGACACCGCTGCAGCTCGCGCATGCGTACGCGACGATCGGCGCTTACGGCATCCGTCGTCCGATCTCGTTCGAGAAGCTCACGGGCCCCGTGGCCGGCGAGCGCGTCATGGATCCGCGCGTCGCGAAATCGCTCATGCAGATGCTCGAGCAAGTCGTCGTCGGCGGCACGGGCAAGCGCGCCGCGGTCGTCGGCTACCGCGTGGCCGGCAAGACGGGCACGGCCTGGAAGTCCTTCGCCGGCGGTTACTCGACCGACAAATACATGGCGACGTTCGCGGGACTCGTGCCCGCCTCGCATCCGAAGCTCGCGACCGTGATCGTCATCGATGAGCCGAGCGGAAATTTATTTCTTGCCGCCGACGTCGCGGCCCCCGTGTTTTCCAACATTCTGACCGGGGCGCTGCGGCTCATGGACATTCCGCCCGACGACCTCGGCAACGTGCCGGCGGCCACGCTCGTGCAGGCGAGCGACACGCAATGAGCGCGAGTCTGTCCTCGCTGCTCGAGGGGATCGTGGCGCTCGCCGCGCCGCCGATTCCGATCGCCGATCTCGCGCTCGACAGCCGCGAGGTGCGCGTGGGCAGTTTGTTTTTCGCCTTGGCCGGCGGCCGGCGACACGGGCTCGAGTTCGCGGGCGAAGCGGCGCGGCGCGGCGCGAGCGTCGTGCTCTGGGAACCCACCGCGGACCGCGGCGCGCCGGAGTTGCCGTCCGGCTTGTTCGCGGCGCCCGTGCCGCAACTGCGCGCCGTGTTGGGACGCATCGTCGACCGGTTTTTCGGCCGCCCCTCGCAAGGCTTGCGCATCTGCGGCATCACCGGTACGAACGGCAAGACGACCTGCGCCTACCTGCTCGCGCAGTGCCTCGAGCGTCTGGGGCTGCCGAGCGCGTATATCGGCACTTTGGGCTTGGGGCGCGTCGGGGCGCTCCAAGATCCGACCCATACGACGCCGGACGTGATCCGCGTGCACCGCACGCTCGCCGAGTTCAAGCGCCAAGGCCTGCGCGAGGTCGCCATCGAAGTTTCCTCGCATGCGCTCGATCAGGGTCGCGTCGACGGCGTGTGTTTTCACACGGCCGCGTTCACGAACCTGACGCGCGACCACCTCGACTATCACGCGACCATGGAGGCGTACGCCGAGGCCAAGGCGCTCTTGTTCGCGCGGCCGGAATTGCAGCAGCGCATTTTCAATGTCGGCGACGAGTTCGGCCGGCGGCTCGCCGAACGCTTCGCGAATTCTTCGGTGACGACGGTCGTCTGGGTGGGAGAGCGCGACTTCGCGCGGCTCGCGCCGCACTGGTTGCAGGTGACCGCGCTGCGCGCCGACGTGCGCGGCTTGACGTTGGACCTCGACGGCAGCCATGGCCCTCTCGCGCTGCGCTCAGCTTTGATCGGGCGCTTCAACGGCGAGAATCTCGTGCTCGTATTGGGCTGTCTGCTGGGACTGGGCGTGCCTCCGGCAGAGGCCGTGACGGCCTTGGGCGAATGCGTCGCCGCGCCCGGACGCATGGAGGTCGTCGCGACGCCGCTCGCCGGCAAACCGCTCGCGGTCATCGATTATGCGCACACGCCCGACGCGCTCGCCAAGGCGCTCGACGCCGTGCGCGAGCACTGTCGCGGTCTCTTGTGGTGCGTCTTCGGCTGCGGCGGCGATCGCGATCCCGGCAAGCGCCCGATCATGGGCGGCATCGTCGCCGCACGTGCCGACCGCATCATCGTGACCGACGACAATCCGCGCTCCGAGAATCCCGCGGCGATCACGGCCGCGATCCTGGCCGGCATGGGCGGCGTCAATGCGCGCGTGATTCATGATCGTGGCGAAGCCATCGGCACGGCCTTGCGCGAAGCCGGCGAGGCGGACGTCGTGCTCATTGCCGGCAAGGGCCACGAGGACTATCAGATTTACGGTGACGAGCGCCGCGTGTTCAGCGATCGGCGCGCAGCCGAACGGCATCTGGGGGAAGCGGCATGACCGCGCTGCCGCGCACTCTGAGCGCCGCGGCGCCGGTCATCGGCGGCCAACTCCTCGGCGCCGATGCCAGCTTCGGAGTCGTGTCGACGGACACGCGGACTTTGCCGCCCGGCGCGCTGTTCGTGGCACTGCGCGGACCGCGCTTCGATGCCAACGACTTAGTCGCGGCCGCCGCCGCCGCGGGCGCCGCCGGCGCCATCGTCGAGCGGGCCCAGCCGACGCTGCCGCTGCCGCAGATCGTCGTGCCCGATGCTCTCGTGGCTCTGCAGACGCTCGCCGCGGCCTGGCGGCGGCAATTTGCGCTTCCCGTGGTTGCCGTGGCCGGCAGCAACGGCAAGACCACGACCAAGGAAATGACGGCCGCGATTCTCGCGCGCGGCGGCGCCGCCTTGAGCACCGAGGGTAATCTCAACAACCACATCGGCGTGCCGCTCACGCTGCTGCGGCTCGACGCGTCGCATCGCGCCGCCGTCGTCGAGCTCGGCGCGGATCGCGTCGGCGAGGTGGCCGCGCTCATGCGCTGGGCGCGTCCCACCGTGGGTCTGATCACGAATGCGGGCGCCGAACATCTCGAATTCTTCGGCGATCTCGCCGGCGTCGCGGAGGGCGAAGGCGAGGCGGTCGCCGGCCTCCCCGCCGATGGCGTCGCGGTCATCAATGCCGACGACGCGTTCGCGGATTATTGGCGCGGAATCTCGGCGGCCGGGCGCACGCTGACGTTCGGACGCCGCGAAGGCGCCGACTTTCGCGCGCTCGCCGCGAGCGAGACGATCGAAGAGGGCGAGTTCCTCACGCGCTTCACATTGACGTGCCCGCTCGGCGAGACGGCGATCCGCCTGCGCGCGGGCGGTGGCCATAATCTCGTCAATGCGCTGGCCGCGGCCGCCGCGGCGAGCGCCGCCGGCGCATCGCTCGCCGACATCGCCGCGGGACTCGGGGAGTTTCGCGCCGTGAGCGGGCGACTCCAGCTCAAAGCCGGGCGGCGCGGTACCTGGATCATCGACGACTCCTACAACGCGAACCCGGACTCCGTGCGCGCGGGCCTCGACGTGCTGTCGCGCGCGACCGGCGCCAAGTGGCTCGTGTTCGGCGACATGGCGGAGCTCGGCAGCGTCACGGATCAGAGCCACACGGAGGTCGGCGCCTACGCGCGCGAACACGGCGTCGAACGTCTGTTCGCGGTCGGCACGTCGACGCCGCGTACCGTCGCGAGTTTCGGCCACGGCGGCGAGTGGTTCGCCGATGCCGATGCCCTGCTCGCGCGGCTCGGCGAAGAGCTCGTTCCCGGCGTCACCGTGCTCGTCAAGGGTTCGCGCGTGAATCGCCTCGAGCGCGTCGTCGCCGCCTTGACCGCCCGCAACGAGAGCGGGGCTCATTAGCCATGCTGCTCTATCTCACCGAGTATCTCGCGCGGTTCTACAGCGGCTTCCACGTGTTTCAATATCTCACGCTGCGCGGCATTCTCGGCGCCATCACGGCCTTGAGCGTGGCGCTCGGCGTGGGTCCGAGCATGATCGCCATCTTGAGCCGCTACCAGATCGGGCAGCAGGTGCGTTCGGATGGCCCCAAGTCGCACCTGCCGAAGGCGGGCACGCCGACCATGGGCGGCGGTCTCATGCTCGTCGGCATCGCCTTGGGCACGCTGCTCTGGGCGGATCTGTCCAGTCGTTTCGTCTGGGTCCTGACGCTCACGACGCTCGCCTTCGGGCTCATTGGATTTTACGACGACTACCTAAAACTCGTCGTCGGCAATTCCAAGGGCCTCATCGCGCGTTACAAGTATTCCCTGCAGACGGTGGCCGGGTTCACGGCGGCCGTGGCACTACATTACTGGCATCAGTCTCCCGCGGAGACCTCGCTGTACGTGCCGTTCTTCAAGAGCGTCGCGATTCCGATGAGCACCTTGTCGTTCGTCGTCTTTTCCTATTTCGTGATCGTCGGGACGAGCAATGCCGTGAATCTCACCGACGGGCTCGACGGCCTCGCGATCATGCCGGCCGTCATGGTGGCCGGTGCGCTCGGCGTGTTCGCCTACGCGACCGGCAACGTGAAGTTCGCGACCTACCTGCAGATTCCGTACATTCCCGGCGTCGGCGAGGTGCTGATCTTCTGTTCCACGCTCGTCGGCGCGGGGCTCGGGTTCCTGTGGTTCAACTCGTATCCCGCGCAGATCTTCATGGGCGACGTCGGCGCGCTCGCGATCGGCGCCGCGCTCGGCACGATCGCGGTGATCGTGCGCCAGGAGATCGTGCTGTTCATCATGGGCGGCGTGTTCGTGCTGGAAACGGTCTCGGTGATGCTCCAGGTCGCCTCGTTCAAGCTGACCGGCAAGCGCATCTTCCGCATGGCGCCGATTCATCATCATTTCGAACTGAAGGGTTGGGCCGAGCCGAAGGTGATCGTGCGCTTCTGGATCATCAGTTTCGTGCTCGTGTTGGTCGGTCTCGCCACCTTGAAGATCCGCTGATGGGCAGCGTCGTCGTCGGTTTGGGGAAAACCGGTGCCTCCTGCGCGCGCTATCTCGCCGCGCGGGGCGAGTCGGTCGCGGTCACCGACTCGCGGCGCGAGCCGCCGGGGCTCGCCTTGCTCGGCGATCTCAAGAGCCGGATCGATCTGCGTCTCGGCGGCTTCGATCTGTCGCTGCTCGCGGGCGCCTCGCAGGTCCTGCTCTCGCCGGGCGTGTCCTCCGAGGAGCCGATCGCCGCGCGCGCGCGCGCGCAGGGCATCGAGGTGCTGGGCGACATCGAATTGTTCGCAAGGGCCGTGCGTGCGCCCGTGATCGGAATCACGGGTACGAACGGCAAGAGCACGGTCACGAGCCTCGTCGCCTGGATGGCGCAGGCGGCCGGCCGTCGTGTGCTCGCCGGCGGCAATCTCGGCGAGCCGGCGCTCGATCTGC
>Ga0116231_10009634_pt1 | contig 16126 bp, 11 predicted proteins | sample S1TSphgellanicum_2_FD_89695 | JGI IMG/M metagenome (GOLD analysis project Ga0116231, IMG submission 89695) | Host-associated microbial communities from peat moss isolated from Minnesota, USA - S1T2_Fd - Sphagnum magellanicum MG | ecosystem: Host-associated > Plants > Peat moss > Unclassified...
AAAAAAAAAAAAAAAAAACTTACAAAAAGGCATTTTTTTTTCTTTTTTCTTCCTTTTGAACCCCTTTTACTTTCAAACCTAATAACTTTCTTATTTCTTATTCATTTTAAACAATTTATAGTGTTATAGGAGTGCTACCTGAAGTTTTACAAATCATCTCGGAACTCTAATAGCAACATAACAACATACAAAGAATTTTTTGGGTGTTCGGGAACCAACGTTGGTAGTGTTTAGTGGTTTGTTTTTTTTTTTTTTTTTGAGTTCTTCACCCCCTTTAATTTGGGGGGCCGCAACTTTTTCAATTCTAATCCACTTTTGACGATTGTTAGTGTGTCAGAAGCGCCAAGATGAGGGGTTCAAGTTGTGTTTCGACACCAAAAACAACAAAGCCCTCCCCTTGGATCCAGCCCACTCTGGGTGCTTAAGTGTTCGATCACGGGCCGGTCTACCCTATGAGTGTAAAGCATGACAAGGTGAAGGAAAAAAGGGCAAAGTGGAGCCTGAGGGGAAAACCTGCAGAAGTAGTCTTGTACTGACTGCATTAGCAACTATGGGCAAATGCAATGATAGGGAACTAATATCCTTCAGGCAGTTTATAGTACAACCGGTACACTATGCTCTTCGGGAGTGTGATCAAGAGTCAAGACCGGGGTAGAATGCATAGCATACGACATAGTATACTGTATATACTGTATAGATATGTTTGTTGAGGACATTGATGTATTTGGGGTGATGGTAGTGATGGCGGTTGGTATGCACTTGCTACTGACAGCCAGAGTGAACTAACAGCCACTGAACCACCATGAGGGATGGATGGTAGGTGGATGGTGAGTTTTCCATTTGTTTCCAGTTCCCTCACGGCCAGGGCGAACCAACACCTGGTACCTTCACCTTGATTCAGAGACCCTAAGATGGGATATTTAATATTTACATGGTTAAAAAGCAACCTAGAAAAATTTCAGGATTTTTACCAGGGCATCAAGATGCGAACACCCAACAATTCCCTAGCTAACCACAGTGGTTTAGGGATGGTGCACAAGGTAGTGGCTGTTCATTCATTCTTGCCCGAAATGGGGATTTCATGACGTTGATCATATGAAATTTGGGGTGTATGTATGTTGTGTTGATTGTTTGTTTAGATTTATGGATCGGTCTAAATATCATTTAGTTGTTTCTATGTAGGGTAAAGCCCCAGAGTGGGTTTATCTGTTATTTGCAAAATAAGGGACCAAAGAAGAGGCAGCAGTAGAGTTCAACCCCACATTTTGGGAATGGATTGCACAGATGGGTGAAGGTGATCATGAATCTACTAAACATATGCAGAACACAAGGTGTGAGGGTCATTGTGCCTATGGCTTAAGATTGCAAGGGATCTTGCACCTAATACGCAGGCATAACATCTCTCCCTCTCTCAACAAGTAGGTGTGAGATCCCTTGCCTTAAATAAAGGGTAATACACTAAAGGTGGCCTCCAAAAACATTAGCCTGAAATTTCTTCAAGTGGATAAAATACCTCTTCCCTGCTTTAGGTGTATGGTCACGCAGAATATTTCAATGGTATGTCCCATGTTGCTGTTTCGTGTCAGTCCAATTTAGGGTTTAAGGTTTCAGATCTACCTAGGTTTTAAACCCTCTGTGGAGAGTAATAGACTTCAGCTGGGTAAGTAAAGAGTATATGCCAAAAGCATCCGCTTGCACATATGTACTTCCATATTTCCATTGCATGTTGTTATGATGGATTTGTCAGATTATGGTGACTAAATAATGAATAATATTGTTTTGGCAATTTATTTCCATTCATTGCATTTAATACCTTGAAGAAGACATCTTCCTTCTACCAAGTGTTTTTTTTTTTTTTCAATTTTGTGCTGTAGCCAAGGGGGTGTTCAGCCATAAGCTGATGATTAAGCCATATTTGGCTATTAACAAAATATGTTAACAAAGTATGGATTTTTCTCCTTGCTAATGTGCCATACTTGTACACATATTATACATGCCTTGATATGCCATGCTTTTCACCCATATAAGGGTAAATGGTAAATTATTCAGTACACTTACCCTTACCTTGTGGATGGGTTAAGTATTGTTCATTTACCTTTTTGCTACTACCCAAATTGATAAGTTGAAAAACATATATTCAATTATCATTACTTGGATTGGAAACTGGTTGTTGAAATGATTTTTTTGGTGGCAATTTTTTGCTATTTTGCAAAAACTATTTTGGAAAAAGAATATCATTTCGCAAGTTCCTTGTCTTATTGAAAACAAGTTGCCAAATTTGGCAATATTCAGAATTTAGCCAAATTGAAGAGAAATACACTGCATTGATGGCAGTGACATTTTTTTCAACTTTCTGATGTTGCGTCATAGACTGAGATCCCAAGCAGTGTTTTTTTGGGGCAAAAATTTCGCAACGTGGTGATCTGTAGGGAAACTTTTCGCCATTTTTCGAAATAAAAATAATTAGATTAGCCACATCTAGACCTAGGCTTTTCTTAGGTCGTCACTTATAGCAGCACTTTTGCAAAAATGTTACAGCCCACCGAGGACAGTTGCCATTTAATGCTAGGGATCCTCCTCAGTGGAGCTACTTGAGGAATTTGACAAAAGCCCTGATCCCAAGAGGGATTTAGCATTAATTGGCGACAGATTTTTATAACTTATGCAAACATAAAAAAGTAGGTTAAAAAATGATACCAATCTAAATTCAGAGTCCAAACGTGGTGAAATGTTTTCAAAAGTCGGCGATTTTTCACCAAAAATGGAAATATTCTGACAGAATGTTCCCATTTTATTTTAATTTTTCGCATCTTGGAAATATTTGGAATTAAAAAAGACGCTGGTTGATGAGTGATTATTTGATATTGTTAATGACCTCCAGATCCAGACTTATGGCCAGATCCAGACTTATGGAAATTTGCAGAATCAAAGAACCAACAGCTTTCATGAAAGAATTGCCAAAGAACCAATAGTTTATAAAAGGTTATTTGATGGTTATTTATTAAAACTGGTTTTTGGATCTTTTGAGAACCATGTTATGTATTACAAGAACTAATATTTTGACTTTTTAGAACAACGGTTATGAAATTAAAGAATTGGAATCCAAACCCAATGGGTTCATCTGGTGCTATTTCTAATACCCACCAAACATTGCTCTTATTGTAGTTCAAAACCAACTCAAAAACAAATCTTGAAATTAAAGTTATATGTAAAGCAGGTAGGATGTAGGAGGAGGACCCTGGGTTCGGGTGAAACTGACAACATAAGAGAAAAGTCATGATGAGATCACATGAAAGGAGAATAATGCAGGATCAAACACAATTTTATTACTCAACCCAAGATGAAACTAGTTTTGTTCAATATCTTGTGTTTTGTATTGTGCAAAGACTTCTCCCTGTGTGTGGAAGGTGTGTGGGATTTTCTTTCTTTGTGATTTGGGTAAACTTTTATGAAAGTTTTGACATGTGCTCTTTTGTCATAAGAAGAATGTTGGGTTCCTTGTGTTATATATGACTTAGATGACAACTTAGTAAAGAAGCTAAGGGAGGTAGAAAAGTTAAAAGCTTTGGAATGTAGTGGTTTAGGTTAGAAACCATTGTAAAAGAGTGTGGAGAGGAACAACAAAAGCATTCTCGGCCTTCAAACTTGGCCCTCTCTAATTTTGTGGTGATTGAACACACTTTGTTGCATTTGCTATTAACCAATCCCTCTTTACTTTGGTGCCTTAATCAAATAAACAAGGAATGGTTTATTGTTGTCGGAAAACAAAAACATGGAATGCATTTGAAATTGTCAAACCAACAATCTGAATTACAATGAAATGATATCTTGGAAAGGGTTCCATAAATCCTCTTTTCAAAACCATGTAGAATTTGAAATGCAATGTTTCAATAGTTTTTTGGCCATGTTTGATGATCAATTTTTCTTAACTAATGGATATAAAGGTTTTGGAAAGTGGATAATAAAAGGTTTACATATTTTAAGGTTTTGATAATTTTGGGGCACAAAAAATTCCCAACATTTGTAGTTGGAACAAGGATGCATTTTTTGTTTTTGGATTTTTAAAAGTGTAGGTGTACCTTACTTAGTGCTTTAAAATGCAAATTTGATTTCATTACTATTAATAAAAAGGACCATTAGATTCAAATTACATGCATATTTTTTCTTGATTCAATTCTATAACCACTGATTTTGATGCTTATGGTGCTCACTTCTATCTTGTTGTCATTAAATTGATTTTTGATGATCATCTTCATGTTGATATAGTAGTTTTTGTTCATCCCATCCAAACTTTAATACTTCAAGGAAATTGAAATCATAAATGCCCATTGTGTTGATTAAATTTAATTCAAGGATGTTGTTTTTGTTGATAAATTTTGATGATTATTTTCATGTTAATGTAGTAGTTTCTATTCATTGTAAAGTATAGTATTTAGCAACCTAATTACTATCAATGAAAAGACTATCGAGTAGGAAAGAAATAATTAGAAAAATGGAAAAACATGAGAGTGAAAATTGTTTTCTATCTACCTACCATCCTACAGTAGTTATCGTCCTATAGTAATTATTGTCATGTTATACCTATCATCATCTACAAACTTGAAAGAAAAGCCAAAATGCCTACTAACCTTTTGTAATTGTTGTTTTATTATTTGCAATACCCACATATTTCTTGTAACTCATGCCTACCATCTAGAACATCAATCTATGCTCTATAGCACTTAAATCCAATGGTTATTTTCATGTTACTTCTCTTTACTAGCAGCTACCCTTTTGCAATAACCTTATCTTCATATTTTAATAACAAGTACAAAGAGTAATTGCATTGCAAAAGAAAAGAAGAATCAAATTTTAAAACTAATATTTTACATCAATTAACTATTTTCCCTACCTTCCTAGAAACCAATACAAATAAGAAAAAATAATGCACTTGATTCCACACAACCTTTAACCATTTTTCATTACACAACACCAAGTACAACATGGTTCTCCTACCAACTTTCCCAGCCTTTCCATATTTCCTCTTGCCATGTTACCTTGAAAATGAACCCCCTTTTTTCCTCTTCAAAAGATAAATAAAAAACTAAAGAAGGTTGCCCACTTTACATGTGAGTTTTTTTAATCTTCTTCTTATTTTAATCTTTTCCACACATCCCATTAGTTGATTGGATAACAAATATTAATCTTTATCCTCAAGGACTAACCACCCCATTAATTTCATCCCCTAGGTAAATAGAAGATGGTAAGTACATTTACCATTAATAATTAATTAGTTACTAAGATGCCCATGGGATTAATTAACATAGGAATTTCTACTCTTAACGTTCATCCCATCCATACCCTAATTAATACTTCAATTTAATTGTGATCACAAATGTGAATTTTGCTGATTAAATTTGGTCCAAGGCACATGCTATTTCTTTTGATTAATTTTGATGATTATTTAAATGTTAGTTTAGTCATTTTTGTTCATACCATCTAAACCTTTATACTTCAACACCTTGACCAAGATCACTAATGCAAATTCTATTGAGCTAATTTGATTGAAGATTGTTGTTGCTTTTCTTAATCATATTTGATGATTATCTTCATGTTAGTATGGAAATTTTTGTTCATTTCATCCAAACCTCAATACTTGAACACCTTAACCCACATTGCAAAAACATATTCTTCTTTTATCCAGTCTTATCTAAACATGCTATTGTTTAGATGTTGATCATTTTATATGATCAATTTCATGTTGATTAGTAGATTCTACTCATCCCATTTAAACCTTAATACCTCAACACTTTAATTTAAATCACTTTTGTGGATTTTATTAATCAAATGTAATTCGAGCCTATTGTTGTTTTTGTTGTTCATTTTGATGGTTGTTTTGATGTTGATTTGGTAGATTCGATTCATCCCATCTAAACTTTAATACTTCAACATCTTAACCCATATCACCATTGTGAATTCTACTAATCAAATATGATCTAAAGTTGGTGTTTTTTTTATTAGTTTTGATGATTATCTTCATACTAATTTAATAATTTTTATTCATCTCATCTAAACTAGTCATACACTTACACCTACATCTAGTCCTCCTTTTATGTATGCATATTTAAAAGTTCCATCACATGGGCTAAATGTAGCATTAGGCCTACCATGTACATCCATTCCGATAAAGAAAGTTAAGATGATGATAAAGTAATCACAAAACTAATCACAAAACATCAAGTGGATGACATGCACTAAGGAAATGGACTCAAAACAATTATGCCTAATTTTAATGTAGGTATAATTATAAATTAGTGTTAACAAGGCAATAAGTTAAAATCAATCATTTGAAAATAGCTAAAGGATTTAAGAATTATGGGTGAGGAGGAGTTTAAAGCAAAGGTTAAGGAAATTTTAGACTTGTAAGGTCCTCTATCTTCTATCCCACCCATGGTTAATAGGGTTAGGGATTTGCTCACCTATGTGTTCAAATATGAAGTTTGTTTGATGATTATGTGGAAAGTTTGTTAAGATAGCTAGAGCTTTGAACAAGTGTGTGTGTTTTAGTTTTGTGGAATCAAACCTTTTCATATATTATTTCCATTTCCTTTTCAAACCACCTATCCCTCATTGTAGTTGCATTCCATATTGAACATGCATTGTGTCGTAAGCCCTAATTAAACCATGGTCAACAATAGGAGCCACTTCACACTTCCCAATCCTTTTCATGATGAACATCTCTTCACCTAAATAACCAAGATCCCCTAACAAATATCAAAATACTCATGCACAAAAAATTAATGCCAATTTTAATTTAGCTTAGATTGGCACAATAAGACGACATCATGGTAAGATCTTGGATATCCAAAATTTAGGTAAATGAACAAATTTTGATGATCAACCATAATGTTATTCATTGAGTAAATCTTCTTATGCCCATTGAACTAGGTTTTGTGTGCAACATTGTTCTAAGATTTGTGGATCTTGGTGAATGTGCCATCAATAAACCCAATGCAACCTTAGAACTAAAATATGGTGGTGCCCAACACACGTTTTTCATGTAAAGTGAACCGTCATATTTCATCCCTAATTACATCATTGATGCAAGATGTAATGAAAATGGTATCATCACAAATGGCATTATTTGACCAATTCCATTAAAAAAATTATCATTTTTCATGTTTTAAACAAAAAACCTTATTCCAAACCCTATTCCAAAATCTAAAATTGAACCCTAACAAAACCTTAAAATTAAAACTTAAAATTAAACCCTAACCAAAGCCCTAAAATTGAAACCTTAATTCAAATTTTAATCCAAAGTCTAAAATTAAAACTTTAAAATTAAGATTATAATCCAAACCTTATCCTTAAAATTAAAATTGTAATTCAAACTTTAATCCAAAGTTTAAAATTAAAACCTAGACCTAAACCCTAAAACTAAAACCTTAATTTAAATTGTAATCCAAAATTTAAAACCCAAATCTTAAAGTTAAAAACCCCAATCCAAAATCTAAACTTAAATTGTAACCCAAACCTTGAAACTAAAACCCTAATCCAAACTTAATCCAAAGTTCAAAACTAAAACCCTAACCCAAACCCTAAATCCTTATTTAAAAACCCTATAAACCCCAAATTGTAACCCAAACCTTAAAATTAAAACCCTAAAATTAAAACTTTAATCCAAACCTTACAATGAAATGAATAATCCAAAACCCCGAACCTAAATATTTAATATCAAAATTCTAATTTGAAGGTAGATTGTATTGCCCACTTGTAGAACATGCATGGTTAACAATGGTTGGCACCATTAATGCCACCAACTTGTTGAACTCCACCAATGTAAAATTGGTTAAAATTTTGAAGAACCTTGGTGTTGCTTGCATAATAGCGAACACATTTCAAACTCCCACACTTGGGTTCATTGATTGATTTGCACCTTTCTTCAACTCATCAACATTGAACATGTCACATGAGTTGGCCACAACAATTGCACATCCAAAAACACATTGCCTTTGCCTCCACATGTTCACAAACAATTGTTCCAAGATCTCATCATTGCTTGAGGAAGAAGAGTTAAAACCATCTCCCATAGAATTCAAACCATGACTTGAAAAAAAAACCTCCAATATAGCCCCCTAAGAAACCCACAAATAATACCCTAGGTGTACCCTAAATAACTTCCTACGTAACCCCATAAATCAACCAAAAGAGGTTCCTAGGTAGTCTCCTAAATAGTCTCGAGGTAGCCAAAGAAAAAAACCACTATGTAATCTCTAGATAGCCCCTTAACTAACCCCACAAGTATTTTCTAGGTCTCCTTTGACTTAAGCAATACCTAGGTAGGAATCTAAATAATTCCTTAAGTAGCCCCAAAATAGCCTTCTAAGCAGCCCCCTAGCTAACCCCACAATTATTCTCTAAGTCTCCTTTAACTTAAGCAATCCGGAGGATGGACCTTAAATAGTCTCTTAAATGACCCAAAATAACCCAAAATAATTCTCAAAATAGTTCACTAGGTAACCCCTAAAATAATCCTCTATATAACTCTACAAGTAATCTCTAAGTATCCTCTAACTTAGGAAGACCCTTGGTAACCCTTAAATGCCCTCTAGGAAATCCTTAAATGGCTCATGGGTAGATAAGAAGGTGGCCTATGAGTACTCTTAGATAAGTAGGTAGTCCATAGGTAAGAATTTGAGTAAGGTAGGTAAGTAGGTAGCCCATAGGTAAGAATTTGAGTAAGGTAGGTGAGTAGGTAGCCCATAGATAACTAGGTACGTGGGCCTTACCTATTTCACCCCCCTGTCCCTGGTCTGTGGCCATGAAAGTAAACTGGCCCGTGGTTAGAAAAGTGACCATGGTGGTTAGAGTTTGCAAAGTTATCCTGTGTTTTCAAGGCTGGTCCAGCCTTTTAGCGACTTTATGGATGAGAGGGACAGTCCTGAGGAGGCTGAAACCCAGTATTACTCTATGGACAACTTTATTACCATGACCAAAACATTTGTAGGTTTTATTTTGTTTTTGGAGGTCAGTTCTACAAATGTTTGTGGTGCAATTAATAAGGAGCTCTGGCAACCAAAGACTACTACTATTGTCAACTCAAAGTGTGGAATTATCATTTGAGCATCTTTCATGACTTCAAAAATCTCAATAGAAACTCTTTCACATGGATATCAACCTCTTTGTTTTCCACTCCTGATCCATCTGTTGTCTCCTTAATTGGTGTTCAATATTTTATCGTTGCATATGCTTGGTTTGGTAGAAGTCAAGTGATCGATCTCAAGGCATTTAGTGATCCACCTTTTGTGTAGGAATGCATTTTGTACTATGGAATGGTCAAGGCCCTGCCCATTCTTTTGGGTAAGGCACCAGGTGAGCTCATTTGGTTGAGCTTGGTCATGCTCTCAACATTGCAGGCAAGGGTGAGAGCATTCCACACAAACATTCCCCAGACATAAAGGTCTGCCCAGACATAAAGGTCTGGGGTGGCAGATTCAACAATTCTATTAGAAGTTGGTGTTCAACAAAGATTTTGGTCACTTATTACACATATATGATCATCATGGGAAGATTATGCCATATAATACGGTCAAGAAAATGACATAATTATTTGCCACCAGTGAGACCTTAATGTCCAAATGTTAAGGTTTTGGACCCTGTGATAATCAGGGTTTTTATTTTCAATTTTGTGATGTAGCCAAACTCGCAATCATTCACAAGATAGAAGATTTAGCCAAACTTGGCTATAGACCAGGCATGAAGTAAAAACTTTTAAGAATCCTTCACATAAATTTTTGGCTATATGGTAGAAGCCAATGGAGAAATCTGGTGATTTTTTCCACCCAAAAAAAAGGTTGAAATCTGACTTCTAGAAAAGAAAAACACACACATATTTTCAGCCATTTTGAAAAAAAAAATAGCCAGAAAAATTGAAGGGAAATAAAACACGCTGACATGGAGAGAAATACACAATCTAAGAATATGGGGTCGCCGAGGCGCAACTGAGGTTTGAGCCTGGACTCACACCCAACTGCGAAAAGAAGTTCTCGTAATACGTGATGCGGTTGTTAGCTGCGGCACTAGACATGCCGCACTCCAACCCGCCGTTGATGATGTTGATAGTTTCGCCAAACCCTGGTTCTCTTCCATCTGCAATGTCCTCGCTGCTAGGAGTCCAATTCCCCACCATCACGTTGTGACAGGAAGGTTTCGGCGAGGCAGGTGTTGTCCAAAACCACAGAGCTGTCTCGAATGATAGAACTGCATTCGTGGCAACCTCGTCAGGATCCGCAAGGATGTTGTAGCCCACCGAACCACTCGCCGCGCCGTAGTTGTAGTTCCTGTAGTAAGAACACGAATATACTCAACATCAAATCGCAGAACTAGATCCACAAGGAGCTCTTGGATGATCCCTTGTGGGGAAATTGTCTAACTTTATCTCCAAGAATAGACTATTAACGCAAGTAACAGGGAATTGTACAACACATTTTGCAACATTCCTTCCCAGGGAAGAGTCAGCCTCACAAGGAAAGGTTCAATTATGCCATCTAGAAGGGTACTGTGAACCGATGTCAAAGGGGAAGTTGGAATTTTTTTCCCTGGTTGGAAAGCACCTAATGAGGGAAACGAAATTTCCCTTTGACATTGGTTCTGAGAGGGATTTGTAACAGGGATTACTGAGAACTTTTCCACATTGCACACAAGGAGTTGTACGAAAACTCCTTGTGTACATCCTTGAAGAATGCAAGTTCTAGAGCAAGCAATCGAGCAAGACAAGAGCTGCACCTCCGCTAGGTGTTCAAGAATTCTGGTCATTCTTTCAAGCTCTCGATCGGCTAAAGTCGACAGTTTTCAAGCTTCACTCTGATTCTAGCAAAGAGTCGAGGACCTCAAAGATTCTATCAATTCTGCTTTTTACTCCGTCGAGTCTAGCTGAGCTTACAAGAGGTGATGACAAGGAGCTTCTTACCATGTGAGTTGAAGGGGTCCACGCCCATAGTACTCTTGTCCCGTTGCACACGGATATTGCGTATAATTCGTGTCGCAATACGTACTCTCGTCGGTTTCGTTGATGTAAAACAGACCTGCAACATGCATTAAAGTTCTCCGATCATCATCACAGATCAAAACAAAAAAGAACTCAGCCAGCATCAGCTCGGGATACAGAAGTGATGCATCTAGGAATTCGTGCTAGCTATCGATTGCTGTAATTCTGGAAAGTTCATAGCCGCCGCCGCAGATCATGTATGTACACAATTACAAATCTGCAGCTGGAAATTACACACACCTGGAGACCTGCGGTAGTACTTTGTTGAAGTACAACATACCCGTTGTCTCTTGCGTTACGTGAGCACAAAACGCAGCAACTTCTTGTGCAGTTTGAGTTGAGTCTCCCGTGGTTCCAAAAGAAGGGTAACTATTGGCAGCAGAGATGAACGCAGCATAGGTGTAGAAGGAATTCCGATTGGGAAAGAAGATATCGAACAAGCAGTTGGTGAGGATGTTACCCACTCCTCCAGAACCCGAGGGAGGAGGAGGAGGAGTGGGACTTCCTCCACACTGGCTTTGGCAACCAGTGCCACAATAAGAGCTGCCAGTCCCACAGTAGCCAAACTGACTACAACAAAGAGCGTTGGCACACACAGCTCCCGCTGCTTGACTCCCACATTCGGCCTGACCCACAGAAACTTGGACCATACTTGCCACAGTACCAACCAAAACTATGAAAAGGTCCAGTGCTGCTGCAGCTCTAAAGCCCTTCATCTTTGACAGCTCTTTTTCTAAACTCCCAAAACAAAACAAAAATAAACAAACAAACAATATTACCCAGAGTCCCAAGAGTGGAAAGATGATCTCTCAAAGCAATTTTCTCCTTGAAAGCTTTGGTTATCAAATTCAACCATTTGAATTCCCCCAAATGACAAAATTATCCCAATACAATTCTCTTGCGACAAAAATTAACTCTAGGTATTTTGCAAATTTCTTGCCACAAATTTATTAGCTCTTATATAGGCTCAAATTTCAATTGCAACAAGAACTCTAGCTTTGCTGGCACTGTATCTAGAGACAGACATGTATCTACGACAAAGATATCATGAACTTTAGATTAGTGGCCCCAACAATTTAGCCAGGACCCAGATGTCTTCATTCTTTAGTCTTGTGTCTTCTTCTTTCTCTTTTTTCCTTTTTCTTTTGGGTAAGTACACCTCTTTTGGAGCAATAGTTTTAGGGTTTGAAGAGGATTAAGGGGGTTTTCGAGATTGAGGGTCTTGGTTTTAGACCAGATATATTAGGATGAGGATAGGCATTGTAGACCCTGTACATTGGATGTCTTCAAAGCGTCGTCAAACATCCCAGTTGTCCCAGTAGGTGCTTGATGGAGAGCCAATTGTCAACTTTTTTCCTTTGCTCAGATGTGTTCCAACTTCTATCTATTCACCCATCATTCCCATCCCTCCTAATTTACCTCGGCCAATCCCCTCACCCTCTTTGGGTCCATCAACCTTCTTTCCATTTCGTTCGTCACACCCACTAGGAACTTCTCCCATATCCATCATGTGTTTTTCTCTTCCGCGACCTTGTGTTCCATGTTCCTCTTATAGTCATCTATTTAGTGTAGGGGGGTTTAGCATGGCACTAGCTTTCATGCACCACTCATAGGTAGTCATCTATCTCGCAAGCGGAATGTTCTCCCCAATTTCGTCATGTTCTCTTCCCTCTTTAACATGGACATGGATTACATCCATAAACATCATTGATGCTTTCCATTTAGGTTTACCACATCCTTATTCTTACCATCATATCCCATGTGCATTTCAAGTTGACATCTAGTGAGCGTTGCATATCCTTTTATTTCGATTCGCATTCAATCCTTCTAATGTTACAACATGGTTTTTTTTTGGTTATTATCTTTTTAGTGCTTGTCTTTTCCTCCACATGGTGGTGAGAAAGGCCACCAAGAGACTCATGTTCATTTACATCAATACCTGGGTGGCAACAGGGAAACATTACAAGAGGAGTACACGATTAAAACACTCACTTTAGCTTCTTGTAGACGTTTGGAGTCAACTTCAAATCCTACCCTACCTCCATCAACACAATTATGCCTCGCACATGCGCTTGTTCATGTAGGGGAGTACATTTGAGCAATATGCACATTAGCTCCAAGCACACCTACAACCCCATCTAATGAAATCATGAGAGTCCTTGACCTTCTCCACCCACCTGCTAAGGTTGATTTCCCCCCTTTTGTTCATGACTTCCATCTTGAAATAGAGGTTACTTTAAATTGGGAAATATTTGTCTTTGCCTTAACTCATTCACCACATCTTTCTTCCAGTGGCCCTTTGAATATGGTGTATGAGCTTTTACGAGAATATTTTGTCCCAAAGATTCTATGAGTGGTTCTTCAAGGTATGTGGGCACATTATTCGAGGTCATGTTCCACTTCTAGTATCACATTTATTTTATATATCTTAACAGTTAATATTGGAAATAGAGTTTGGAAGCATATGTTTCATCGCGATTAGTGAAGTGATCTTTCAGTTAGTTGCCCACATTCTAGTTATTCAATTTAGGAATACTCTCATGGAACATTTTAATCCTCTTTAGTTTAGTGTGGTAACTTGTGGCGAGTGTGAGATAACAGATCACAACATTCAAATGATGTTAGATTTGCACCCAAATTAGGTGGTGCTATAGATGGATGTTTATAACACCTTCAATTTGGTGTCACGATTAGCCATTTTTCAAAAGTTACAGTCTTCGCCTGGTTCTTTGGATAAATTTTTCCCTTTTGTTCAACAATTCTATGCACGCCCATCCCCACTATATTTTTCACAAGCTTCCCAACATGGGGATCTCCTAGTTATTGTGTTGGAATTAAATACACGATAGGGGGACCCATTGGGACAAGTGTTGTTTACTCTAACTCACATTTGCGCTTTTCACATTATAGCAATAGCCCACCCTACTTGTGTTTACCCTTATTTGGTGGATGATACACATATAGTAAGTCCCACATCAAATGTAGTTTGTTGCGTTTTTATGAATGCAAGAGGAGTTATCAGCATTAAGTCTTTCAATGCAGCCAACAAAGTGTGTAATTTAATTTCCTCAAAGGTTAGACCATTCTATATCACTTCCTCTTGGTTTTTTTACTCTCAACTCAAGTTTTCGTATTTTGGGTGCACTAGTGGGATCCACATCATTTGTTGAATTGTTTGTGGCTAAAACTTTCCACGAGGAACTCAGGATGATATTTAGTCTCCCTATGTTTGTAAATTTCCAAGTGATTTTTGCAATGTTTTCATTGTGCTATGCCTAATGCCTAGGTTACTTGCTTCATATAGTGTTTCCATCTCCAGGTATTTTGCAAAATTATGTTGACTTCGATATTCATACCATAGGTATGTTGGAGAAGTTAGTTGGTGCCGGATTTTTTAATGGTTCTATTAGTCACCTAGCTCATTGTTAGGCCATTTTTCCTACTTTTTCGAACGAACTTAGCTTCATTTTTATGGTTTGGACTACAACCCCTACATTCTTGGGGTGTTGGGCATTAATTGTTCCTACAATTGCCACTAGTTTCTAGCAAGGTGATCGCCCTATTCTTCTCAATGCAGTAACACATGTTGACATTGACTAGATGGCAATAGAATACTAAAAATGATGAACGATACTAGGTTACGGAAACTGTTGTCATTTCATCATTTTATTCTTTTACTTCCAAGGAGGATGCACTTACCCATTCTAAATGGCATTACGAAATGTCTAAACCATGTTACCCCAAGGGGTCCACTCCCATCTCTCACCTTTGAAAACCTAGTGGTTTAGTTTTACCCCCAATTATAGGATTCTTTGCAGATCACTTACACGAATAGGAGTTTATTTCCCTTTTGATAAACACTCTTTCGAATATTGTGTGAACATGTTTCCATTCATGTGCGGGTCCAAGGGCAAGCACTTGGTTATTATTTTGTCCTACCACACCAACATTTTGTTTATCATTAGCCCACTTTCTTACAACATTACATGCATGTATTGGCTTGCCACATCCTACAATTACGCACCTTTCACGGTGTTAGTGTGGTCATACCATTAATGATCTAGGTACTCATTTGCTTCAGTGCCCCTATGGGAATGAATGCAAAGCAACCCACAACACACTTTGGGATATCGTTATAATTATTAATTTGGAAATCAAAACACATGTTTAAAAAGAGGTCTCTCACCTTTTCCATTGCCACACCCAAGGACGAATGGATATTTTTATAATGCCTAAGCCTAAATATGTAATTGCTAAAAAAAGAAATATTTTTTTTTTACTAGGAACATATGCAGGATTTATCACTACAGTAAATACAACTTCCGTACTTTGATGGACATTGTCATTGTCAACCTAACTCGCATAGATATGGTGTAACAAGTTTCGATAACAATAACATATGCAACAACAATGGCTGTTTAAGAAAAGACACAATCTTACACCGGATGAGCATCAAGCGATGACTTCATTCACCTTGTTATTGAAATGTATGGGTGTTTTCATTCTTGTTTTGATTCATTCTTAATTGCTTGTGCATAGACCACTATTGCACACCATTAGTAGTTTTCTTTAATCCCCTTGATGTTCATTTCCCACTATTGATAGGGTGTGTCCATAGCCCTGTAACATGCGCAAGCCATAGTGATTTTTTAGTGAGTTGTTGCACTTAGTCAAGGATCCTCATCTCTTCTACACATCATAGCTAGTGCACTTCCATCACTAACTAATTTGTGGCAAACGATAACTTTTTTGTCTTAGATCTTTTTTGTTTTCATTGATCATCATTTCGCAGCCTTGGGTCATATTTGCAAAAGGTTTTCTTTTCCTTATTTTTCATTGATTGTTGGCTTTCATTTTCTTTTCTTTTCTTTGGGTTTTGTCTACTCGTGCTTTCATTTGCCTTGTATTTTTTATGGATGGGTTCCCATCCTTGATTTTTCTATACAAGGTTTTTTTTCCTTCATAAAAAACTTGACACTTTTAAAATCACAATAACTTACATAGGGTTTGAAAATGCAAAAAAAAAAAAAAAAAAATAGTTCTTTTTCTAAATAGGTATTTTTTTTTTTTTAGTTTTTTTTTAAAAAATTTACCTCTTTA
>Ga0116231_10009635_pt1 | contig 16125 bp, 13 predicted proteins | sample S1TSphgellanicum_2_FD_89695 | JGI IMG/M metagenome (GOLD analysis project Ga0116231, IMG submission 89695) | Host-associated microbial communities from peat moss isolated from Minnesota, USA - S1T2_Fd - Sphagnum magellanicum MG | ecosystem: Host-associated > Plants > Peat moss > Unclassified...
AAAAAAAAAAAAAAAAAAAAAAAAAAAAAAAAAAAAAAAAAAAAAAAAAAAGAAAAAAAAAAAAAAAAAACAACTAAATTTTTAACAAAATTTGGGATATGTTCTTATATTGTTTGATGAGTTCATAATCAGCCCAATGGCATAAGCCATACTAATAATACCTTTTATGTACAAGTGCTTCTATTCAAAAATTACGATTTTTCATCATGGTGAATTTTTGCTTGGAAAAATACATTTGACACAAAACAAACACATTTCACTTTAAAAATAAAACATCAAATTCACAAGGAAAAACACACATTTTTTTTCCCCAAATTCTTCTCCAAAAAGAATTCACAAAAGAATGAAAATTCGCCACCCAAAAATAAAGTAAAATAGTATAAGTCTCCTACCATTCCCTTGTCTTCCCCAGATCAACCTACTAAATCTTCTTTATAGCGATGGCACCATTTTTTCCACTGAAAAGCTGACTTTTCCTCATTTAAAAAAATAAATGGAGAACCATAAATACCATCAGAAATCGGATGATTCCCACTTTGTCTGCATCGAAAATTCCTAAAAACACACACACACTGAAGTCAGTTGACAACTAGACCCAAAACCCTAGGTGCATGCACATTGCAAAATATCCGTTCATTTTCGACCAAAAAAAAACCTTTTTTCTTTTCAAACGTTCAAGAGCCTTCTTTCCTTCCTCCTCGGTCCGTACCTACTTCCCAGCATTTTCGCAAGAAAATTTGACCACAGCCAATCAATCACACCCACCAGCGCACCACCACCCACTGGATACCCTTTATGACCGCCTTTTGGATGAACCTCAAACTGGGTTAGTTGATATCCGGTTTCACTTTGGTTACCCTGTTTGTAAGATGTAGGTTCTATATATTTGGGTATATTGTAGGAAAGTACCTGGATGATCCCCAGGTAAGTAGATGGTTTATACCGGTGTTGGCCGGTTATAGAAAAATGACTCGGTTATTATCAATTAGGGTCTGGGTCCAGGTATCAGAGAACCTACCTGCCGGTTCCACTTTTCTGCTATACCCAATTAAGAACTTACTTGCCCTGGTATCGGTGCTTTAGATACCTCGATAAATGCCTTTTTGTTAGGGTATCATTTTAACAGAATCCAATACCTAACATATACCCTGATGAGGGCATCTCACACCTACCTACTAGGTAGGTTCTATATTTTTCATCCATTTTTTACATTCTTTTTTCTTCATTCAAGAGCTTTCACTTCATCATTTGCCCTAAACCTAAGACCCTTCAGTCCAGTTACCGACCTGGTTATCTATATTTCAAGACTCCTGGAACCCGGTTTCTCTCTTAGGTGAGGGCTGCTTTCACTACCTACAGTACTAAAAACCCAAGTACCCACCCGCTTGGGTGTTATGGGTAAAAAAGAATAAGCAACTGAGCTAACCAGTATGGTTAGCTACTGAATCAAGAACTGGAAAGGAAAAAGTTGAACTCAACAGAAAGTTGTTTCTTGACCACTTACCATCCATCCTTGATGGTCGTGCTGGTAGGCCCTGGTTCACTCTGGCCAAGAAGAAATCTCTCAAAACATTCGTGGCACTCTCTTGATTCGCATGCTGGAGCGGCAAGGAGTGCGCGCCAAGTTTTCCGAGCTCGTCACTGCACTGAGTAGCCTATATGATAAAGATCAGAGCAGGTCTCTCTGGGATTGCCGTTTCTGGCTTCTCTTGTGGTGGTTCACACTGATTCCAGCGTCCAGGGTCTCTTTGAATCCGTGAAACTTTTTTGTCACTTCCCCTAATTGAAGATCAAAACAGATAACGAAGGAGCGCTTCTTCTTTAGCGGGCAGTAAAAGAACACAAACACACACAATAGTTGCACATCGGTGAGGGAAAGAGGTACATACTACTGCTTTGTTCCTTCCATGTGTTCGTAGAAGGAGCTTCATTAGCTTCGGTCACCGGTAACTATATCAACATATTATCGTCGTTTGCGGTCCGTGTTGCGTCTTTCTGAGCTCCTAGAGGGCGGTGAGTTTTTCAGGAACTTAGAACAGGTTTTTGGTTGCTGTTGGTTGCGCCGGTTGTGATTTTCGGACGCCTTTCAGTGTGTTTGATGTGTTAGCATCCGTGAATCCTTGTTGGTCACTTGCTCTAACCGAAGATCAAAGTAGATAACGCGAAGGAGCGCTTCTTTTCCAGCGGGCAGAGAGAGAGAGAGAGAGAGAGAGAGAGAGAGAGAGAGAGAGAGAGAGAGAGATTAGTGAAGAAAGAGGTGCATGCCGTGGCCCCGTTCCTTCTCTGTGTTCTGGGTTGATTCTTTGAGAGAGAAAAAAGTTTTATTTTCCTCCGTATTGCGATAGCAGAAAGTGTAGATGATCTTCTGCCCGAGCTCTCGTGCTTTATTTTCGCTTGTTCTGCGTTCTCGTCTCTAGAGAATATTGTTTGGATTGGATTACAGAGGGAGGGCTAAGGAAGAATTTTTTGTATGTCGATGCTTGTTCCTGATTACTAAAGATGCAATATCTCCGTTGCAGTTTAGGTGAGAAAGCTGTCAAGCAAGAGGAGGAATTTAAAAAACATTGCTAAAAAAGGAGAGATATGGCCAACTTGATGCAAGCAGTACAGTACTCTAGTTACGGCGGTGGTGCTTCAGCTCTCAAGGTACAGTAGTTTACCCTGGGCATTGTCAAAACTTCTGTTGTCACCTCTTTCTTTCTCTTGGAAAGGTTCCTGTCACCTGTGGTGGAACGAAGCAGTATGCACATTGCAGTTGTTAGGTCGAATATTACTGTCATTGACTCTCAAACATTGTGTAAAACAGCGCCTCTCATCTTGTCACAATTGACTTTGAGTTTTGTGTCAGAGGGTAATTGTTGCAATGGACAATGGTCACTGAGGTTCATGTGAACCATAAGTGCATTGCTGTTTTAGTGCAAACTACAAACCTTATGCATATTGCATTGTTTCCAGCGGCATGGGTTGGTTTTCTGGGTACTGTCTGTCTTGTGACAGATGGTAAATGCTTGACAATACCATAGATGCTGCTGTTGAAGGTCGCTGAACATGCATATAACTCTCACTATTGTTTAACTGTTCCTCAACATTTCTCTGTGGTCTTGTCTCCTCTTTTCCAAGCTTTGAGTTTGCTTGCTGTTATGTTAGATCTTACATATTCATAGTCTTGTTGTCAGGTCATCTAGTTCATCTTTCATTTCTTTTGAGGTTAACCTAACTCTTAAGTATTGAAAACTTCTCCACAATTATGAAGATATATTGGGTTGTTCCCTATGATTGAGGGAGCTGAGTTTTCAGTGACACTTGCAATGTTATGACCGCACTGATTCTTGTCTTACCTGTTTTGGTTTGGCAGCAACTAGTACAGCAGTTTTCCGCAAAAGTGTTTTTGTGGAGTTTCTTTGCAATCCATTTCTCTATGTCTCTGGCAATGCTTGCTACCATGTACTCTAGCTTAGTGTCCTCAGTTTGTTGATCCTTTTAAGTCTTCTATCAAATTGTCTCATCATGATTCTGCACCACACTATACAACAATTGGGTAGCAGGCTGGAATGGGAGGTGTCTCCTTTCTTATTTTCAAGTCACTCTTCTTGTTCTCATTTAGAGTTTGATGTCAGTACCCTGAACAGAAGGGTGGCATAGATAAATTGGAAGCTACCATCAGTAGCTTGGTGCCTTCGTGTGGTATAGAAAGTGGTTTCTCTCTTTTTTCACTGTGGTTATGTGCCAATCTAAGTTGAGTCTAACCTGAAGGTCTATTCCCAGCCGATTCCTTCATGTGAGTGATACTTAACTGTAATTCAACAACTGCAGCATGTGGAGCTGCCAGTGCCTAAACCATCAAAGGATGAGGTGCTGGTCAAAGTAGAAGCTGCCAGTGTGAACCCAGTGGACTGGAAAATTCAGTCGGGTGTTATGAGATTCTTGTTACCAACTAAGTTTCCTTTTACACCAGGTCTGTGACATTCATTCCTATATTCATTGTACTTTCATTGGTTGGCCCAGTCTGCTGTATGGTACTGATACTGATGCATCATTGTCTTCAATTGCTTTTTGGCACACTTCATCAACAAATATTGAATTCCTGATTTGAGGATCGAAGTTTTTTAGTGTATTGCTGAGATTTAGTTGTTTGCAAATGTGTTCTAATACTAGCAGATGTATTTGAAGAATGCTGGTTAGCACTATTGTTCTCTAATTGATATACAATCATTGTTCATATTGTATGGGCCCATAACTTTCAATTTAACACCTATTTTAAAGCAGATCTTCCAGTTCATAATGCATGAAGGAGAGATAATAGATCCTTCCAGTTTTGTAATGTTTATTTGAAGTCTTCACACATTATTGCCTGTGCTAGAGTCATTAAATAGGATATTAGATTGGGATATATGCTTGATGAATCTGTGAAGTATTGTGTAGGAATGGGAGGAGGCAGAGTGGGAATGGAAGTTGAGTGGAAAGAAATGGAATTTTATATATGACTGATCTGCATGCTGACTTTCTCAGGAACTGATATTGCCGGTGAGGTTGTTGGCCTTGGCCCTGGAGTGACAACTTTTGCAGTTGGGGATAAGGTTTCGAGCTGGCTGGGGTTAAAGAAGGTGTGTCTTCTGAATGGGAAAAGGTGACCAGTACTAGAAATACTTTGCTTGAAGTTGACACCAATTGGGCTCAATCTGAGGGAGGCCCAATTGAGCCCTTTTGGTACAAGACCCATTTCTACAAAATTTATGATGTCCTTTCAAAGATTAGTTCTCACCCTGAGACTCAAGGAGGTACTGTGGTATACAAAGAACCTGCGTGCAAGTACTCATTTTTGGGGAGAGGGGCGTGCAGGGTGGATCACTGGCAGAGTATGCAGTAGCGCCTATCACATCAACAGTGAAGAGGCCAGAAGGGGTTTCAGCAATAGATGGTGCTTCACTGGGTGTTGCAGGTTCAACAGCATTGCAAGCTCTCCGTGACCTTGTTGGTTGGAAGTTTGATGGGAGTCAGAAAACACAAAAGAATCTGCTCATTACAGCTGCTTCTGGTGGTGTTGGGACATACGCTGTGCAGGTGCTCCCCTTCTCTCTGCAAGCTTGGGTGGTTTTCTTCTTCCCATATATACCTCGCAGCATTGATGAGTATGACATTCTTTTCTTGATGATCCTACACTCATGTCCAGTTTTTTTCAATGTGAAGAGACAAAGTGTACTCACATTTTTTGATGTAAGGACTATTGCTTGTCTTTCATTGATGGGATCTGGTTAAAGGGGCATAGTTGCGGCAGATAACAAGATGTAAAGTTCAAAGCTAGTGATAGGGTTTGACTCCCATATTAAAGTACCTTCAAATATAATCTGGGATCATCATTTTTTTTCTTGTCCTAATGTGGTCTTGTACAAGATCTATTCTGCTTATGCCTGCCTACATGTTGTCTGTGGTCCGACAGTGGTCTTACCAAAACCCAAGCAAGGTGTGCCCTTTGTATGTATTAAGAAACCTTTTATCCTCTAGAAAGGTGATGCCCTCTATGTCTGTCTGCACTTCAAAACCTCTGAACCTTAAATGCTTTGTTATTAGGCATAAGTGGATATTGCATTTCTCTGAGCTCTGCCCTCTTGCCTTCCACAAGGCCTTAGCCAACAACCATCAGAGCATGTGTAAAACCCAATAAGTACTACCATAAGTGTTTTTGTCATCCTGGTGACTTAGTCTGAGGCCTCAATTTTATCCTCTACTATCTTAGCTATTGGTTTTTCATCCTAATAATAGATGGACCTAAGTATTCTCTCCACAGGTATGCAAGCCCCAGGCTACCACAGGCCACCAAGATTCTTGTGCGCTACACTTTGAGCAATTTAAAACCCTGGAGGACATTTGAGTCTGAAGAATTGAGAAGTCTAGGATCTTTCCCTTCATAGCTGTTTGACTAATTTTGTTTCCTGTACTTTTCCTGATGTCAGAAGTCATTGGCCTTCTCTTTGACCATTATATATCTCTTTTTATTCATGTGTAGGAAAGGGCATATTACTGACATATTTAACTGGCAGCTTGCTAAGCTGGAAGGTGCCCATGTGACAGCAACATGTGGGGCTCGCAATGTTGACTTGATCAGAAGTCTTGGGGCTGATGAAGTACTGGATTACAACACTCCTGAAGGGAAACAACTGAAGAGCCCATCTGGGAAAAAGTATGATGCAGTGTTTCATTGTGCACACTACCAGCCATTCTCCTACTTCAAACCCCAGCTTACTCCTGATGGAAAGGTGCTTGACCTCACACCCTCTGGCAACTTATTGCTTTCAATGGCAGCTCAACGCTTAACCTTTGCAAAGCAAAAGTTTATCACATTCTTGACACCACCGAATGTGGACGCCCTCAACCTCTTGACAAACTTCACACAGGAGGGGAAGCTCAAGGCTGTCGTGGACTCCACATACCCTCTTTCAAGAGCTGAGGATGCATGGGCCCGCAGTATTGATGGACATGCTACTGGAAAAATTATAGTCACTGTGGTTGGAGAATGAGGTCAACATTGGGACATTGGGACATTGGGAAAGTGGACAATAAGAGGTTGGTTCTGTATGTCATGAAAGCCTCATCGAAATCAATGCATTACCATAGGCCGTGCAACATGGCCTCAGATATTTGGGCATTTTGAGGATAAACACCCATCCCAAGTCCTCCAATCATGCAAGTATTTTCTTGTTGTGTAGATGGAATGTTTCTGGTATGTATATATAGCTGGTTGTACTAGTAAGGTTTTACATGTTGTAATTCACCATATCAAACTTTTGGCTTGATGTTCACAAGCCAGTTTTCTGCCCAACAGTGATTGGAGCTTTTTTGAAATTGTTGGATACTTCACATGTTTGCCAAATAATGCTGCACCCTGTTTGTGCTGGCTTTGTCATATGCTAACTAGTGAAATTCAGTCTACAAGGTGTTGCAGGCAGCCTTGGAACAAGTTCTAAACTTGGGCGCCACCCCCCAACTAATTAAGGCAAATCACACTCTTCAACATTCCTTCATGGAAGTTATAATTAACAAGTGCAACTAACTGGTGGTACCTTCACCTTTTTGGGTGAGGCCTCTTAGTGACTATATAGAGCTCACAAAATGTTAGATTTGAACTCAGACACTGATTTAGTCTAGGCCATGAATCCTTATAATATTTAGAAATAATTTCTGGACTTTGTCTCCACGTTTATTGTAATTGTAGCTGAAGCTTGGGGTTATGAATCCTGAGGAGTTTGTGGTGTGTTATTCAAAATCTTAACTCTGATATCAATGAATTGATGTCATGTCTGAAGTTTGCTCAGAGGTCTTGGCTTGGAGACTCAAAAGTCTCGAAACACATCATTATACCATATGAATGAACATTTGATTGTGAACGGGAGAGAGTTTTCATGTTGTATAGAATTCAATTCTGACAATTCAGTTGTCAACATAAGTAGATGATTTTTTGAATACACGAAATTTATGAAGGTTCCAGCTAGAACATCAAATTACAATATCGTCAAATTACCCAAGGTAGAGGTTGTCTGTGTATGCATACCACTTGTACATTGCGTATGGTGATTCAAAGTTATTTCATCTTTCATACAAATTTACCACTCTCAGAGAAACTTCAAGGTTTTTAGAAGCTAACAAAACAAGCTACCATAAGCATCAGGGGCCCAGTACAACAACTTTGTGGAATACAATACATTATCAGTCCCATCTGAGAACATCATCCTTCCATTTTCTTCCTTTCTCTGTTGCTGCATGATAATGAAGAAAGTTTTCGTGTTTCTTTGCAAGATAGCCACTCAGGACAATGAATCATGTTGATATAAATGAAGAGTGCTTGGTCATCATAAAAAAAATAAATACTCAAGAAATCATAATCAAGAGTCCTGTAGCATTGTTTTCTAACTCAAATGGGAAATGAAATCAGTTCGAAATTTAAGTTTCAAGAAGAGGTCATTTCAAATTATGAGAGGAGATAGTGACATGCATTGACCATAAATGAGAAAACCCATCTGGGAAACATTTGCACACGACATATGGGTTGAGAGAATTGAAAATGGAATGGAAGCTCTTATAATGGTTACAGAGCCAATCTGTGATGGTCATTCATTCAAAATCCTTGGTTAGCACACAACAAGAACGACTGATGGATCTAATGGATTTTTCATGGGATTCATACCATGATCAGCACTGCCTAGCACTGACTGAATGTTTATCTTCATTGAGAATCCATCTTACTGTATTCAGTTCTTACATTAGCAATAGCTCCATCTTCCACATTGCTCTTTCTCCTTGTGCAAGTTCCATCCATTCTCAATAGCTCCGTCTTTTGCGTCGCTCTTGATCCCTACGCTCTCTCTGGCTTGAATTTTTAGTCTGGGGAGTTGAGATAGAAGTCAGAAAGAAGGATCAAACCATTCCACAGTTGACAAACAACATCAACTGCAAAATTGGTACTCAAAAGGCCTTGGAATAGTGACTCACCATAATGACAAGGAGGCGAACAAATATTGCAGCAAAATCGACAAAGAGATCAAGTGCGTGTTTGACATAGTTGTAATCACCCCTGTTTGCTCTCTCAATGATCATTTGTGTGTCAAACAAAACATATCCCATAAATACAAGCAAACCTCCAAAAATCTGCATAAGCACACTTTCATCAGCATTTGTTCTTGGTTGAGGGTATTCTAGGGCAGTTGAAATCCATGCACAGCTAGAAAAGAACTAGCAGCCTAATCATACCTCAACAATGATACAGCAAAATCATACCTCAACATTGTACATGAAAGCTGAGCGACCAAAAATAAGGGAGGAAAACTGCAGAAGAAGCATCAGGCTGACAACTGATGACAGAATGCCACCCAGAAACAAGTACTCCCTTCGCCTTGCCACCAAAGCTGCTCCAGAGAAGCAGGCAAACACCGCCACTGATCCAAGAAAGGCCATTACTACAATACTGCAACACCAAATGTCATCTCCAGTTTTAGAAAAATCTACTTGTCAAGCCCTCTTGTTGCTTTTTCTGCACACAAACCATGCAAGGAACCATGTGCCCTACAATCGTTGGTCTATGTCAGTTATCAAACAGAACCTTTTTCATTATCATATGCCATCACTTTATCATAGCCATGTTTAAGTGTTGTATATCTTGTATGGGTTTGGGAGTAGTGAGATTACAGACCTTGGGTCAAACTGAAGGACTGCTTCAACAAGTGTTCCCACAGAAGCACCCTCAAAAAATGCAGCTGCTGCCAATAGCTTCAATCTCTTTCCCTGTATGGCACAACAATCCAGGCTTACCAATATCAGTATGTGTCCACAAATGGAATTGCAATAACTTCACTGGCAAGCCTGGTTCAATTGCCACAAGCGATCATCGTACTTGAGACGGAAAGAAAGGATAACAGGACAAAAGCACAAACCTCCTCGGCTGGTGTCGAAGGTGTAGAAACAAGCCATGCTGTTGTGGCGATGAAACCAAGGGAAGTGATTAGCCCTCCAATGTGCCAAAGGGTGTGGACATAAACTCCTAGTGCCGACACCAAAAGAGCAGCAGCTAAGGTCAAATAAACCTGTCAAAACCCACATAATTCCACCATGAAATTCGCAATAATAACATACCAAAAAAACTTAAGAGTCATCTCTTGATACTGCAAATTATTCTATTATTACTATACTACAAATTTCTTACGAGTTGAAACTTACACCCCGCCTCCCAAAAAAAACTCCCTGTGCAACCTAATTTTCTACATCGGTATTCAAAAGCTACGATCTTCACATCTTCTTTGAATCGATCGCAGAGAACTTCCCCAGTATACTACAACCCTAAGAACTTAAAGGAAAGATCGAGCTCCTCCATATAAAAAAAATCAAGTTCCTCCATATCAAGAACTTCCCCGAAGCAAGGGATACACCATGTAATAACGAAGAAGAAGAAGAAGAAACCTCATGGCGACAAAGCCACGGGAGAAAACCTGCAACTTATTACTAACCTTCTGCAGATGCGATTGCACGGGAGAAGAGAGCTTGTTGAAATTCCTCAGCGACGCATAATTCCAACTCGATGACCTTGAGTCGAAAAACGAGGCGACGTAATCCATGGTCACCAAAAAAGAAAACAGAAATGGCAGGCGAAAGACACGATCAGAAGGAAAGGAAAATCACAAGAAGAGAATAGAAGCAACAACAACGCCTCGTATGGCAACCAAAGCGCCTGAAGACACAGGATCCAAAATCTAAACCCACTGCCGACAAAAAACAACAACAACAAGAACTTCTTTGCGACGATTCTTTCCACCAAAATACAAACAAGACGACGCCCCGCTCCCTATATATATCCTTTCGGTTCTCCCTCTCGGGAACGTTCCAGCAGCAACCGAACCGTCGACGAAATAGCGAGAAGACGCGTTTTATGATTGGTTCCTATGGAGTTCCCTGCCACGTTCCCATAGAGGTGTTTTCGTGGCCGACAGTTTATGGAGCGACCTCTGAGTTTTGTGGCTACGTGGCACGTTTTTATTAGTTTTACTCGGCTTCGCCAGCCAATGAGAGGGGCGCGTGCACATCATCATGCCGGAGTTTCGATACTACGTGGATTTTTATTTATTTATTATTTTTTTGGGTTTTTTCTAGGGGCCTTCTTCTACGTATGTGCAGGGGATCAAGGGGGGGTGGAAATTGCTGGCAGCTGATCCTGAATTTTCAGCCATTATTGGATTGATCGCACAGAGGGGTGGAAATTGCTGGTCCTGAATTCTCAGCCATTATTGGATCGATTGCAATTTGGAGCCTTTCTGGGCATGAGAGTGCTGCCTTGTGTCTGTGTTGTCGGGCCCCATTTTTGCTAACTGGGGAAAACTGTGGATTCGTTAGAAACCCAACCCCTTTTTTTTCCCCTTTGTATTTGTAGGTACCCGCCCTGGGCAGAACTTCCACGGGCATCTTTCCGCATCTCTAAGGTCCTCCCATTCCTGACACAGAAGACTCATACCTAAAATTAGGACAGTTTTGGGTTACGTAGCGTAAGGGCAGGCCCAGCTGACATTCGTTTGCTTTAAGACACTGGGAACTCGAGCAGTATTATGGGAAAGAAAATTTTAATAAAAATTTGAAACAGGTCTTTACGTTCGACGTGAGCTCTACCAGATTCAGGCCTGCACTAGCATGTGCCTCATGCAGCAGGCCCTTATTCCAGTGAAGCCTGCTGCCTTGGGCTTTCCTTACCATCCACTGGATGCCTGTCATTACTCAGTTGTGGATGAACCTCAACTGAATTAAAATTTGGTTTCACCTTCCTAACCAATTCTGTAAGAAACAGGTCTCATATATAGGTAGATAGGTAGGAAAAAAGGTCATTACTAGGTAAGTAGAGGGTTTATGCATAGGTAAGGGCTGATTTTCCCACCTACCTATTAACAACCTGCTTGTGAGTTGCTAATAGGTAGGTGGGAAAAAAAATAGCAACTGATCTAACCACCATGGTTAGCTAGAGAACTAGAATCCAACAGAAAACTGTTTCCTGATCACTTACCATTCATCCTTCATGGTGTGCTGGTGGGTGCTGGAACAACAAGTTATGGAGTGTTAAGAACTTGAGGGCAGCCAGAGATAATTGCATGCCTTCCTAAAAGAAAATAGGCATATCAATCTACAAGGTTACAGCGCCCCATATTGTGGTCAGGCTTCTCAATGGGTGTTGAAACAAGTAGAGAATTGCTATAGTCAAAAGAAAGCTAAGAAGGCCAGGAGGTGACTTTTCACATTTGCCACCATTGACAAAACCACCCATAACAACAAGAGGGAGTTTTCCTGCACCACTAACAATGAGAGAAGGAGCAACTACATCACAACCTCCAATTTCCTATCCCAGTGTAAAGAACTTGTCATTTCCAATTTTTGATTTGGGATTATCTATGGATTCTAGTTAGGTTTGACATGTATTTGTCTACTTTCTATTTGGAGTCTTGGACAATCATCTTCTATGTCTAAATCCATAGCAATACAATTCCATATTTAAATATATCAAAAACCTGTGTAAGACTTTTGATGAATCGTTATCTAGGAATGAAAATGTTGAGTTGTAGTTATACATGATCTAGTAGTGATGCTTGTGAAAGAAATCCATGATTTGAACATTCTTTCACCATGTCCAAATGATTATCTTGGTCAAACCAAGACACATAGTTAGTGTTCCATTGTTAATTATCCAACCAATATTAACTAGCAACATAACAAACAATTTCTTGAAAATGCAATGTGAGATCAACGAATAATAATCAACAATGCCACTAGGAAAAAATCAATATGAGATCAAATCATTGAGTCTAGCATCATCTCATATTGATAAACAATATAGGGCCTTGCACTTTACAAGGAATAAAGGAATGTGGGTGTGCTACCAAGTTCAATTTAATGAAGGCCTTAACAAGTTATTTTTGTAAAGATCCAAGATTGAAAGGCAAAAAGTGCATGCTCTCTTTGGAAACTCCACAAGCTATAAGTTCAAAACACATTTCAAGATTAGACAACGCACATAATTTGATTATGGAAGTTCATACGTTAATCTAGGACCACTACATTTGAGCACAACTATCTCAAATTGCCAAACTTAAAAACTTAATGTTGCAAAACATTAAGCATATTTGATTAGAGTGCACGTTAAGGGTGCTTGGCTTCTTGAGGCTTTTGATATCTTTAGAATGGTGTTCAACATGTTGTCTTTGGGACTTGTAAGTAAAAGTGCTACAAACAAGGAATCACTAAAAAAAATATTCAAGCATAGTGTATAGTTCCAATAACAACTTGCAATAAATTTAGTGTGCAGAACATACTTTGGTAGGTCGACAAAGCTTATGGGTTTCAAAATACATGGTCATTTATTTCAAGAAAGGAATGCTACTGAATGTTGCATTGAACATGAATTGTTAAAGAATGTGGTCTTAGTGAGAGGGAAAGGTCCTTGCAATATGAATTACAAAATTGGAAAAAAAGATAATGAAAGTGGCTTGAAATAAGTGGTTGTGAGCCGCAAGTGTGGACAAGCAATCTTGCAAGGAGCACATGTATGTAACAAACAATCAAGATTTTCATCATTTGTTATGATGTGATTTTGCATTGCACACACATTCTTTCTATCCCATAATCATAGCTACTCTCAAAACATTGGTAGTTTGAAACGGGTGGACAGGTGTGGATTTTCAACTATTTGTTCTTGGAGTTTTAGTTTGCAATGGACATGTGGAGAAGGTTGAGATGGTGGTTGTATTAGTGGTGGTGAAGAGGCCTAATGGAGTAAGGGGATGGTGTGTTGTTCATGAGAAGAACTACATTATCATCTTAACATGCCAATTCATGTGAATATTTTTTCAACATTACTTTTGGATATGGTGATGTTCAAGCAACAGCTTGCCTATTATTGTGGGTTTGCATTTTGCACCTTAAGAATGAAACTAATGGGTTTTCTTGGATAGATTATTCCCATTATGTTTCTCTCAACTTGTATTTATGCAAGAGTTAGAAATTTTGGTTCTGACAAACAAAGGGTTGCAATTTGTGGTAGAGTTTGAAGACACTTCACAAAGTGGGTGGTTTATAGGAGCAGGTCAAGCAATGATGACTAGAGTTAGCCTCTTCAAAGAGACCAAAGGTGTGGTTTTGTTGAGAAGGTGGACCATGTATTTGACCTTTTATTTTTCAATGGTATGGTTCATAGAAGTGTAGTTGAACGTACATCAAGCCACAAAGGTGTAGACAATGGTAAAAACATAGTGAATGTTAATGGAGATGGAATAGCATGAAACAAAATTGGCAGCGAAGAGAAGATGCACAATACTAGATAAAGCTACAGTTTTGGAGAAAGGTATTAAAATTCCAAATCCTGGGAGTTTCATGTGGACATAGATGAAATAAAACTATGAAATACATATAGAGTGGATGGAGAATTGGAATGATATTACTATAGAAGAAGACTGGGCTTCTAAAATAGGGCTTGTGCCTTTGTTTCTGATGGGGTGGGAAGCATTGATGCTTGATGTAATGTTGGAATTTTTGAACACATTCTTGATTAAGGGGGCAGATATCTACTTTGGGCATAAAGATAAGGTGTATGCAATCAATAAAAAACTAATTATAGATGTTTTTGGAATGTGTGTGGAAGGGTATATAAAAGAACCAAAAGGATAGGTTAGTAAGTCATTAGTAGTTCAATCATTATAGAATTGTAGAGTTGCACCTGCAAATTCTTCTCCAAATCAATGGAATGTAAAGAGTTTGGGTTTGCCATATTTTATTAGATATCCTGCCATTATATCTATCATTTATTAGAGGGACACTATTTTAACAACAAAAATGTCATTACATTGGTGAGAGCAAAGAAAGGACAACATGTAGATTAGGCATAAATTATATTCAATTGTCTGTGTAGTGAGCTAGATAGGTGGTATAAGTATGTGAAGGAGAATAAGGGAGATAAGAAAGATAGGTTTAAGGTCAATTTGCCTTGGTATTGGCAAAAATATTTTAGTATTTATTTGTGCATCAAAAGGACAATCCACACAAACCATCGACCAAGGTTAAAAGAACTAGGGAAGAGATGCTAATAGCACTAGCGAATAGAAAAAAAATTGTAGTAGACTTTCCAAGAAGTGCTCTTAAGAGGAAAAATAGAGTTGAGGAAGGAGGAGCTTTCGGTTTAGGAGTGACGAGGGAATAGGAGAGCACAAATTTGAGGGCATAGAAAATGATGAGGGGTAGAGTGAAACCATATGCAATACCGATAGTGGTAAGGGCAGTGCCACCATTAGTCTAGGCATTTAGATAGACTTCGGTAGTACCGGAGATGACATCCCATAGGAGAAACAACCAAAGGAGTAGAAGTAACAGATACCATAGATGACATTGCCACATGAGAGACAATTGTGGGAGAAGAGATAAGGAATTAATGTACATTGTTTAATTTGTTTATCCATGTGCACAAAGTTCAATTGTTTATTTCTAGCAATTATGATGTCCTACATGGATTTGCATGCCAAAATTTGGAAAAATAAATTTTTGTGAGAATCTAGCATCCTTTTCTATTGTAGCCAAACAAAGAAAGGTTGTTTATTTGTTGGGTGAAAATCCTTTAAGGTGTACCACATAGGATGAAAAAGGCCTAGTCCTTATTATAATCCTTTTTTACCCTATGTTTTGATCCCCATAAAAAATAATGAACCAAAATTTGTCAAATTTAGAAGGACTATATTTTAAACTATTATTGTCGCAACCCTAGCTTTGGGCTCGCGTCCAAGGCAAAGGCAATTACAAGGGTGCGGGCCAAAGGGAAGCCCGGGAGTAAGCCAAGAGGAAGCCCGTGAGTTAAGCTAAGAGGAAGCCCGGGAGTCAAAGCAAAAGGAAGCTCGGGAGTCACATCACATACTCCCGGGAGTGCAAGAAAGTGCTAGGGAGTGTGAGGGAATGAACACTCACACTCCCAAGGCAACTCCCACTTTGGGAGATGGAGTCCCGATGGACTCCTGAAACTTCAGAGAGCGATTGCAGGGATCAAACCTTAATGGATTGTGGCGTTTTTTATATCATTGAAAAGTTCTTAAAGCGTAGATGTCTAAAATGGGCTCGCATTGCTCATTTGGACATCTAAAACATAAGTTATGGCCAAAAGAAGGGTCGAGAGTCGAACTCCCGGGAGTCTACCAGTTTTGACTCCCGACCACTAAAAGTCGGAAATCGACCCAAAATACTTGACTGCAGAGAACGTGTGACATATCGTTGGAAAGGTCTCGACGAGATCTATAACTTTGCTTCAGACCACATTGCAATCCAAGGTCTGCTTGCAAAGTTATGGGGCTCCAAAGTCCCAAGAGTCTCATTTGGCGCGAATTTGGGACTCCCATTCAGGAGTCCCGGGAAAAATAGCCATTTGGATGTGGGCTCCGTGGAGAGTCACAGAGTATACTATAAGGGGGAAGGTGGTGGCTTCCTTCAAGTCCGGGCCGTGGTGAGTCTTGTGTGTCCGTGTTGCCCGTGGCTCGTCGTAACACCAAAGGTGCTCCAACTTTGCACTAACCACTTTGTGTGGGTTGTGTGCAGGCCCGTGTGAGTGACTAAAGCTTGTCAACTCTTCCTAGT
>Ga0116231_10009637_pt1 | contig 16123 bp, 12 predicted proteins | sample S1TSphgellanicum_2_FD_89695 | JGI IMG/M metagenome (GOLD analysis project Ga0116231, IMG submission 89695) | Host-associated microbial communities from peat moss isolated from Minnesota, USA - S1T2_Fd - Sphagnum magellanicum MG | ecosystem: Host-associated > Plants > Peat moss > Unclassified...
CCCGTCGCCAGCAGTGTGGGTCCCTGCAGCGAGGTCCCATCGTCGAGCACGACACCGCCGTCGGTGAGTGCGCTGGCCCGGCGTCCCTGCAGCAGTCGCAGCCCGCGCGCAGCGGCGCGATCGACGAGGAATTGCGCCACCGCGGGCGGGTAGACCGCGGCATCGGCGGGCACGAGCATGCCGCCGGCGAGGCCCGCGGTGAGGGCGGGCTCGCGGCGCATGAGTTCCGCGGCATCGATCCGGCCGGCAGCGATACCGGCGCCCGCGAGGCGCGCGATCTTCGCGTCGATCAGGCCGAGTTCGTGCTCCTCGCGTGCGATCCACAGCGTACCGCAGCGGCTGAATTGCGCTTGCGGCAGATCCGCGAACTCATCCCAGAGGGCAAGGGAATAGCGCGACAGCGCGAGTTCGGCGGGATCATCGTCCATCGCGACCAGATGACCCATGGCCGCCGCCGTCGCGCCGCCGCCGATCCCGCCGGGTTCGATCGCGGCAACCCGCAGGCCCGCAGCCGTCGCCGCGTCGCTGCATGCCGCACCGACCACGCCCAAGCCGACGACGATCAAGTCGTAGCACTTCACTGCGGGATACCCCAGGCGAAGGGGTCGTCGTCGGCGAGGATCAAGCGGCTCTGCGCGATGATATGCGCACGGCCGGTGATGCGCGGGAGCACGCCGTGCGCGCCCGGCGCGTAGGCGGCTTCGAAAACGCTGCCGAGAATGCCGGCTTGGCGCCATAGTGCTCCGGGGGCGAGTTTGCCGTCGGCCGCGAGGCAGGCCAGTTTCGCGCTGGTGCCCGTGCCGCAGGGCGAGCGGTCGTAGGCGAGACCCGGACACAACACGAAATTGCGGGCATCCACGCCGGCCGTGCGCGAGGGCCCGGTCAATTCGATGTGATCGATTTCGGCACCGTCCGCACCCGTCACAGCCGCTCGCTCGAGACTCGAGCGCAGCGCCTCGGCGTAGGCGGTCAAGGCCCGGTGTTGTGCGAATTCGAGCGGTATCGGTGCGTCCTCGGTGATGAAGAACCAGTTGCCGCCCCAGGCGACATCGCCGCGCGCCGGTCCGTAGCCCGGCACGTCGACGACAACGCCCTTGGCATGCCGGTAGCTCTCGACGTTTTCGATCGAGACGCGGCCACCGCCCAGCAATTCGACGCCGACCGTGCCCACCGGGGTTTCGAGCCGATGCCGGCCGATGTCGATGCGGCCCAGGTGCTGCAAGGTGCGCACGACGCCGATGCTGCCGTGGCCGCACATGCCGAGGAAGCCCACGTTGTTGAAGAAAATGACCGCGGCGCAGGCATCGCGCGCGACCGGCGCCAGCAGCAACGCGCCCACCATCGTGTCCGAACCGCGCGGTTCGCAAGCGACCGCGCTGCGCCAGGCATCGAAGCGCTCGCGAAATCGCGCGAGGCGCTCGGCCACAGATCCAGACCCCAGTTCCGGGAAGCCGTCGACGATGACCCGCGTCGGCTCGCCGCCGGTGTGCGAATCGATCACGTCGATGCAGTGCATGGGCACCATCATCGTCGTCGCAGCCCGCGCAGGGCTAGCATTCCTTGTCGCGAATCGATGCGGAAAGCGGCACAATTACAGTGGCCATGCACGACCCCAGGCTTGCCATCCCCGCCGCCGAACTCGAGACCCTGTTCGATCTCCTGCCGGACGTCGTTTTCTTCGTCAAGGATGCCGAGGGGCGCTATACCCACGCTAATCTGACCCTGGTCGCCCGATTGGGCTTCAAACAGCGTCAACAGCTCCTCGGACGGCATGTGGCGGAGGTATTTCCGGACAATCTCGGCGGCGCCTATGCGGCCCAGGACCGCCTCGTCCTCGGCGGCGGGTCGATCGAGGATCACCTCGAAGTCCATCTGTTCCCGAATCGGGCGCCCGGCTGGTGTCTGACTTGCAAGCGACCCTTGCGCAGCGGCGGCACGATACGCGGCCTGGTTGGCATCTCGCGCGACCTCGGCCAGCCGGACGGACGGCACCCGACCTATGATCGGCTCCGCTGCGCGTTCGCGTATCTGCAGGAACATTACGCCTCGACCGTGCGCATGCGGACCTTGGCGGATCTCGCCGACCTCTCGGTCGCCCAGCTCGAACGACATTTTCGCCGCGTATTCCAATTGACCCCGCAGCAAGTCCTCGGCAAGTTGCGCATCGAGGCGGCGATGCGCATGTTGCGCGGCGCCGAGAGCGTGGCCAGCATCGGCGCTGCCTGCGGGTTTGCCGACCAAAGTGCGTTCGCACGACGCTTCAAGGCGACCGTGGGCATGACACCGCGCGAATACCGCGGCGTGAGCGCCTCAGGCGAGCGCGGACGCTAGCACCGGCAGGTGCACCGCCACGCGGCAACCACCGCCGGGCTTGGCATCGACCGTCATGGTCCCGCCCGCGACTCTGATACGCTCCGCCAGGTTGCTCGAGCCGAAGCGAATGACTCCGTCGGTAATGGGTGCGAGTGGGTCGTAGCCGACACCCGCGTCGGCGACCGTGAGCTCGATGTGATCTCCGTCGCGGCGCACGCGAATCTGCGCCGCTTCGGACTGCGAATGCTTGCAGGCGTTATAGATCAATTCGCGCAACACCCGGTAGACGAGCCGCAGCTGCTCGCTCGTCAGGGATATCACCCCTGCCGTCTCCGCGGTCAAAGTGAAGCTGTAACGTACCGCGAAATAGTGGCTCAGCCAGCTCAAGATTTCCTGCAGCGAGGCACACTCGATCTCCGGCGGGCTCAAATCCTGAATGGTCGAGCGCACGGCCATCTGCGCCTCGCGCGACGCCGCTAGCGCCTGATCGAGCAGCGCAATCATCGGACTCTCGTCGCTCATGCGCCGGCGCATGGTGCTGAGAATCATGTCCTGGCCCGCGATGATCTGCGCCACGCCATCGTGCAGTTCGATGGCCGCGGCCTTGCGCGCCGATTCCTCCGCGGTATCGAGCGCCCGCGCGTACTCGCGCAGCATCGCCTGCTTGCGGGCCGCGTCCGCGAGCAGCGCATGTTGCTCGAGCACCATCCGGTTGATCAACAAAGCCTCGCCACAGGCGAGCAACAGGAAGATCTGCGTCGACAAGATGCCGTTTTGCCAGTCGCCTCGCAGGACCAAGGCGGGGAACGCGCCGACACCGTGCGCGGCGACGAGCGCGACGGCGGTCGACACGGCCGCACACGCCAGCGCGCAGGCGCGCTGGGAAAATCGCAGCGCTACCCAGATCAGCGGCACGGCAAGCAGCATCAACTCGATAAAGGGATCGAACGGCCACGGGATGAGCGAACAAATCAGGAACAAGCCGCCGATCATCAGCGCGAGGCCGGGACCCTCCCAGCGCCGCGGGGTCGGCGGCGCAGGCTCGAGGAAACCCAGCAGCAGACCCAGCAGCAAGGGACACAGCGCCACGACCGACAAGACCGAGCCCAGGATCCGCACACTCAAGTCGAGTCGGTCAATCGGCACTCCGGCCGCCAGCGCATGGATCTGCGCGGTCAGCAGCGCTCCCGGCAGGGACCCCAAGGCGAGTCCGAGCACGATCACCGGAGCCTGAGATGCCAGCGTTTGACCCACTCGATCGAGACACAGGCGCAAGACGAGTGCCATACCGGCACACACCAGCGCCCCGGTGACGGAAACCTCCGCCGTATATGCGAGGGTCGGGGGCGCGCCACGGGCCAGCGTGGTCATCAGCTGGACGATCAGAAAGTCGGTGCAAGATGTGAACAGCAGAACGAACGGCCATCGGCGCCAAGGCAGCAAGTAATATGCGGTAAATATGATGGCGAGCGGCGGCCAGACCGCCCCGGGTATCGCAATCGAAGGTTTGAGCAAGATGCCCGCGATCATGACGCAGGGATAGGCCAAGCAGAGGTAGGCGAGCCAGCGGCGCGGCAGTGTCCCGAGCCGGCCGCCAATGTCCATGCGGGGAGTCCTCATGGTTGCAGTGTGCCATGGAATTCCCGTCACCACAGGACGCCGCGCGGTAGAATTTCTTTAATGTGCTACTCGGCTCAGATTCTGCAATCCGTCCGCAAGCTGTACCGCGATCTCGGAATACGGCTGGATTATGCCGAGGCGCAGCGGCTGTTCGAGCGCCGCCTCGACGACCCCGGAGTCTCGATCTCGCGCGGCTTCGAGGCGAACTTCGACGACCCCGCCAACGAGGCGGAGCGACGTATCAAGGCGGCCATCGATGCATACCGGGCGCGCAGCGCGACCCGGCTGGAACGCGAACTGTTCGTGCAGAAGACCCGACTGGTCAATGCATCGCGCGCGCTCGAGTCCAGGCAAACCAAGAAGGCGCGCGAGGAACTGCGCATCGCGACGCACAAGATCGACAGCCTCACCCTCAAGCTCGCGGATCTGCACCGCAGTCTGCCCGCGTCGCGCGACAATCGGATCTTCACGTTCATGTATGCTGGCGTGATCATCGCCGCCGGCAGCGAACGAATTTTGACGCCGATGCGCTATTTCTGCCGTCCCGCCGGCAAACCTGCCTTCTATGACAAGAAGTATCCGGGCCTCTACAACGCGCGCCGGGACAACCTGGAGCGCTTCTGGGCGGAGCAGTTCGGCTCTCATCATGCCGTGCTGGTCGTCGACAGTTTCTATGAGAACGTGCAGCGACACGCGATGGAGCATCGGGCGCTGCGCGCCGGTGAGGCTGCGGAAAACGTCGTCCTGCAGTTCACGCCCGAACCGGCGCAAACGATGCTGGTCGCTTGTCTGTGGTCCCACTGGACCCACCCCCGTGAGCCCGACGTGCGCGGCTTTGCCGCGATCACCGACGAGCCGCCGCCCGACGTCGCGGCCGCCGGCCACGACCGCTGCATCGTGAATTTGAACCCGGAGCATGTGGACGCCTGGCTGCGGCCCGAGGGACGCCCCGCTGCCGAATTGCAGGCGCTGCTGTCCGAGCGCGCGGTCACGGTTTTTCGGCACGCGGCCCAGCAGGCCGCCTGAGGTGCTGCGCCGGCAGCTCGCGGATCCCTTCTATTATCTGCGCAATTTCGAACGGGTGCTCGCGGCCCTCGATGCCCGCTATGCGGGACTCTGGAGTTGCGAAGAGCGGCGATTTCTCGCCGGCTTCGCAGCGCTGTCGCGCTCCTCCCGCGCCTTGCTCGTGCGCATGGCGATGCGCGCCGGAGATTTGTTTCGCGCCGCCGATCTCGTCTACGCCGAGATCGGTGAGACGGCGGCGGCGCTCGAGCCCTTGCTCGCACTCGGTTGGGTCGTGGCGCCGACCGCGCTGCCGGTGGCGCGCCTCGTTCCGGTTTTCACCAAGGAGGAGTTGCTCCGCTACTTCGCGCGGCCCGGGTCGAGCCGGCGTGCGAGCAAGCCGGCCTTGGCGGCCGTCTTGTGCGCGCAGCACCCGACGCCGGTCTCGCTCGCGCCATGGTCGCGGGCAACCGGGGACGTGCTCTACGAACTAGTTGTTGCAGCCCTGTGCGACCGGCTGCGGGCGATGTATTTCGGTAACTTTCATCAAGACTGGAGCGAATTCGTACGTACCGAGTTGGGCGTGCTCAGCTACGAGGCGGTGCCGGCGCCGCTGCAGGCGTCGGCGTTTCGCACGCGGGCCGAGGTGGATGCCTTCTGCCAACTGCAGCGTTGTTCGCAGGGTCTCGAGCGCGAACGAGATCCCGCGGAACTGGAAGCCGTCCTGCCGGGGTGTTGCGACTGCGATTGGCTCGAGGAGTTGCGCCAGGAAGTGCTTTGCCGGATTGCGCGCTTGCATGAGCGGCGCGGCGATGCGGCCGCGGCGCTGCGCTGTTATGGGCTCTGCAGCCACCGCGGTGCGCGGATCCGCGCGGCGCGTTTGCACGAGCGCGGCCGTGACTGGGAGGCCGCGCGCCGGGTATGTCTTGCCGCCTTGCGCGCGCCGGAAAGCGCGGCCGAGCGTCATGACGCGCAGAAGATTCTCGCGCGCGCGTCAAAAAAACTCGGGATTGCCGCCGATTTCACGCCGCCGCCCGTGCCGGCCGTGCCGAGCTTCGATCTGGTAGCGGAGGCGCCCGCCGCAAGCTACGCGGTCGAGCATTACGCGCGCGAACGCTTGCTGGCCGAATCGACGGGCGAAGTCGTCGTGCGCTACGTCGAGAATTCGCTGGTCACCTCGCTGTTCGGATTGCTCTGCTGGCGCGCGGTTTTCGAACCCCTGCCGGGTGCGTTCTTTCACGACTTCCAGGCAGCGCCCGCCGATCTTGCGAGCGGCCGTTTCTACGAACGGCGCCGGCACAGCTTCGCGCAGTGTTTCGCGCAACTCGAGAGCGGCGAATACATCGAGACGATACGGCGCTGCTATGCAGCCAAGGCGGGAATCCAGTCGCCGTTCGTCGCCTGGCGGGCCCTATCCAGGCGTTTGCTCGATCTCGCCCTCATCTGTTTTCCCGCGGCGCATCTGCGCCTCTGGTTCGAATGGATCGTCGCGGACGTGCGGGTCAACTGCGCGGGCTTCCCCGACCTCGTGCAGTTTTGGCCGCGCGAGCGGCGTTATCGCTTGATCGAGGTCAAGGGTCCCGGTGATCGTCTGCAGGACAATCAGCGGCGGCTGCTCGAGTTCTGTGCCCTGCATCGCATGCCCGTGGCGGTCTGTTATGTGCGTGCGCCAAATTAAGGAGACGCTGGGCCGGCCGCCCGAGGGTTCACGGCGCGGTCGGTCGCCGCCGCAAGCCGGTCGCGCGCAGCACACCGGCTCGCTGCGCCGCGCTGGTCGCCGGGCCGCCGAGGACGCCCGCATGCGTTGCGATGACGCTCGCATGCGGCGCGTTGCCGTGCTGCAGCGGGAAACCGGCGGGCTTGAGCGCCGCCGGCCCCCGCGGTTGGCGTACCGTGGTGTTGGCATGCAAGGGCATGCTGATGTGGGGTGCGCCGCGTTGCGGTACGGGTCCGCCGTGCGGCAAGGGATTGGCCCCGCGCGCGGCTCCAGGCGCTGGCGTCGCGGCCGCGAGCCATACGACGCTGAGGAAGAGTCGCCCCGCAAGCATCATTGAACACACATGATGAGCACGCATCTTTCAGCCCGAGTCGGGGTCGAGTTCCGGCGATTCGCGGGGCGGGCTCGGCGTCTCGTCCGCATCCGCATCGGGATCCGATGTCCCGCCCTGTTGGCGCGCGGCGAACATCAGTTGCAGTGCCGGGACGACCGCGAGCAGCATGATCGGACCGATCAGCATGCCGCCGACCACGACGGTCGCGAGCGGCCGCTGCACCTGGCTGCCGATACCGGTCGAGAAGGCCGCGGGGACGAGGCCGATGCAAGCCGACAGAGCCGTCATCAGCATCGGGCGCATGCGCTTCTCGGCGGCGTGTGCCATGGCCTCCAGCGGGTTCATCGTGTTGCGCATCTGATTATAGTAGGTGATCACGAGGATGCCGTTCATGACCGAGACCCCGAACAGAGAAATAAAGCCGATCGCGGCCGACACGCTGAACGGCAGTCCGGCAACGAACAAGGCGATCACGCCGCCCGCAATGGAAAACGGGATGCCCGCGAGGGCGAGCAAGCTGTCGCGCAGTGAATTGAACATGCTGTAGAGCAGCACGAGGATCAAGGCGAGACTCATCGGCACGAAGATCGCCAGGCGTCCTTTGGCCACCTGCAAGTCCTGGAACTCGCCCGCCCAGACGAAGCGGTACCCGGTCGGCAGCTTGACGTTCTTGGCGATGCGCGCCTGCGCCTCGGCGACCGTGCTGCCAAGGTCGCGGCCGCGAACGCTGAATTTGATGGGAATGAACCGGCTCGTCGTTTCGTGATAAATGTACGACGCGCCCGAATTGAGCGTGATCGTCGCGAGTTCGCGCAGCGGGATGTAGGCCGTCGCGCCGCTCGGCGTCTGATAGCCCACGGTCACCGCGCCGATCGCTGCGATACTGTCGCGATACTTGGGCGCGAGGCGCACCGTCAGATTGAATTGCCGGTCGCTCTCGAGCACGGTGGAGGCGACCTGGCCCGCGAGCGCGGCCTGCACCACGGCATTGACGTCGCCGGTATTGAGGCCGTAGCGCGCGGCTTTCACGCGGTCGATTTGAATGTCGAGATTCGGCTGCCCAAGGACTCTGAACACGCCGAGATCCTGCATGCCGCGCACCTGCTCCATTTCATGCAGCACCTGATCGGCAAGATGTTCCAAGGTCTGTAGATTGGGGCCGAGGATCTTGATCGAATTCGCGCCCTTGACGCCCGACAAGGACTCCTCGACGTTGTCCTGGATGTACTGGGAAAAATTGAACACGACGCCGGGCAGGGCAGCCTCGAATTCCTTCTGCAATTGCTCGGTGAGCTTCTCCTTGGTCAAGCCCGCCGGCCAATCGTCGAAGTTCTCGAGCGGTGCAAACAGTTCGACGTTGGCGAACGAGGAGGCGTCGCTGCCATTGTCGGGACGTCCGTGTTGCGAGACCACGGTCAAGATCTCCGGATGCTTGAGCAGAATCTCGCGCATCTTGTGCGTCGCCTCGGTGCCTGCGTCCAAGGACATGGTCTGCGGCATCGCGGCGCGGATCCAGTAGTTGCCTTCTTCGAGCGCGGGCAGGAACTCGCTGCCGAGAAAGGGGACGCAGCAGCCGACGACCACGAGAAAAACGGCACCGAGGGCCACGACCAGCCTGCGCCGCTCCAAGGAGAACTTGAGCACCGGCACGTAGGCGCGGTGCAATACGCGCACGAGCACGGTCTCCACTTCCTTGATGTCCTTGGGCAGCAAGATCGAGGCGAGTACCGGCGTCACGGTGAAGGTCGCAATCAGTGCGCCCGCGAGCGCATAGGCGTAGGTCCGCGCCATCGGTCCGAAGATCTGCCCCTCGACGCCCTCCATCAGGAACAGCGGTCCGAAGGCGGCGATCGTGATCGCGGTCGAGAACAAGATCGCGTTGTCGACTTGCAGCGCCGAGATGAAGATCATGCGCAGGCGGCGGGTCCATCCGGGCTTCTTGCGCGTCGGATCCGCGCCGTAGGATTCCTCGTGCAAGTCCTCGAGCAGCTGCGTGCGCTGGTCGGGGGGCAGTTGCAGATTGCGGAAGATGTTCTCGACGAGAATCACGGCCGAGTCGATGATGATGCCGAAGTCGACGGCCCCGATCGACAGCAGGTTTGCATCCTGGTGCTGCAGCACCAGGATGATGATCGCGAAAAACAGCGCGAACGGAATGTTCATGCTGACGATCACCGCGCTGCGCAGATCGCCGAGAAAGATCCATTGGATCAGGAATACGAGCAGGCAGCCGAAGATCAGATTGTGCATGACCGTGTGCGTGGTCACGCCGACCAGCGAAGTGCGGTCGTAGTAGGGCACGATCTTGACGCCGGGCGGCAAGGTGCCGTCCGTGTTCATCTTCCGCACCTCCTCCTTGATGCGCGGTACGACGTCGTTGGTGTGCTGCGGACGTCCCATGACCACGATCGCCGCAACCACGTCGTCCTCGTGATCGCGTCCCGCGATGCCGAGGCGCGGCACATGGCCCACGTAGACGCGCGCCACTTGCTTGACCAGCACGGGGACGCCGTTGTTCTGGGCGATCACGACATTGTCGATGTCGTCGACATTGACTCCCTTGGTCAGATCGTCGGCACCGCCGTCTTTGATCAACCCCAAGCCGCGAATGTTCACCGACTGCTGGCCGACGCTGATTTCCCGGCCGCCGACGTTGACGTTGGCGTTGCCGAGTACGGTCAGGAGCTGCGACATCGTGACGCCGTAGGTCTCCATCTTGTGCAGATCCGCCTCGACCTCGAACTCCTTGGTCGTGCCGCCCCAGCTGTTGACCTGCACGACGCCGGGGATCGTCGAGAGACGGCGCTGCACGATCCAGTCCTCGACGGTGCGCAGGTTGCTCAAGCCGAAATGCGGGGGCCCGACCACCTGGTAACGGTAGATCTCGCCGACCAGGCTGGATTGTTGGATCTGCGGCACCTGGCCGCCGGGCAGCGTGACGTTCTGCTGCAGCATCAGCGCCGCCTGGGTGTAAGCGGCATAGTAATCCACGCCGTACTTGAAGGTGACGCGCACGAACGACAGCCCGTAGAAGGAGGTCGAGCGGATGTTGTCGATGCCGGCGGTGGGATACAGGCCGATCTCGATCGGCGTCGTGTAGTACTTTTCCATCTCCTCGGCGGACAGGCCGGCGGCCTGCGCCGTGATCTCCAGAATTACGGGCGCCGGGTTCGGGTACGCTTCGATGTTGAGTTTTGCGTAAGCGACCACGCCGCCGACGACGAACACCAACAGCGCCAGGAGAATGATCGAGCGCCGGGTGAGCGCGAACTCGAGGATGGCCTTTAACATCGTTTGCGGGACATTGCCTAGGTCGGACCGCCGAATGCGATGTTGCTGAGGAAGATAGCGCCGTCGAGGGCGACGAGTTCACCGCTCTGGAGGCCGTCGAGGACTTGGTCGTAGTTGCCCTGCTGCAGGCCGATCTTGACGGTGCGTCGTTCGAACTGGCGCCGATCCGTGGTCACCCACACCGACATCGTGCCGTCGCCCTCGCGAACCACGCCGTTCATGGGCACGGCCGGCGAGTGCAACGGCTCCCCGGTGCGAATCACGAAGTTCGCCAGCATCCCGGCGCGCAGCGCATGCGACGGATCGTGGATTTCCGAACGTACCGTCACGCGATGCGTGATGGGATCGACGTTCGCTCCGACCGCGTCGACCTTGCCCTTGAACACGCGGTCCGGGTAGGCGGTCACGCTGACCTGAAGTTCCTGGCCGACCGCGAACGCCGGGCTGTCCTCCTCGGTGACGTCGGCGAGGAGCCAGAGCGTGTTCGTGTCGGCGATCGCGTAGGGCGCGGGTAGTCCGCCGGGCTGCTCGAGCAAACCCGGCGCGGCATTACGCGCCGTCACCGCGCCCGTGAGCGGACTGCGGATCACCAGCGCCGGCTCGACCTGGCGTTTGGCGATGATGGCGTCGATCTCGGCCGGGGTCTTGCCGAAGATCAGCAGCGCCGCGCGGGCCGCCTTGAGCGCGCCGTCGGCGCTCTGTTCGTTCGCCACCGCGGTCTCGTAGTCGTTCTGATCGATGCCCTGGGAGGCATACAGCTTTTTCGCGCGGTCGAGCGCGCTGCGCGTCTGATCGAGCATCGCCTGGGCGCCGATCGCGTTCGATTCGGCTTGCAGAAAATCCGGGCTCTCGATGGTGTAGAGGACCTGACCCTTGACGACCTGATCGCCCAGGTCCGCATAGGCCTTGATGATGCGGCCGGGGTAGGGAGTGAACACGGCGACGGCGAGATTCGCGTCGAAATCGATCGAGCCGACCGCTTGTTTCTCCACCACGAAAGACCGATCCTGGACCGCACCCACCTGGATCGCCTTGGCCTGTTCGTCCGTCAGTGTGACGTGTTGCGTGTCGACCGCGGCGGCGGCCGTGGCGGGCTGATCCGCGGCTTGCTTGGAACAAGCGGCAATACCGGTCAGTACCCAAGCGGCGCCACCCGCGGACCCCCAGAAGCTCAAGCGGCAGCTCAACCGACGTCGCATTGTCCTTCAAGCCTCGCACGGAATCCAGGCCGCGATGATGTGCGTGCGGCGGCGGCCACACCACTGTGACGGATCACAGCCGGCTGTCATTGATCACAGTACCGCGCCGAGGAGCCGCGGCCTCACAATGAGCGGATGCCGAACTCATCCTGCCCCCGGTGCTTGCGGTTCCTGCCCTGGGGTGTCGCTGCCATGCTGTGCGCTTGCGCCGTGGGTCCGAATTTTCACCAGCCCGCCGCGCCGGCGAAGGTGGACTATGCTCCCGCGCCGCTGCCGGCGGCTACGCAAAGCGCGCCGGGTCTCGCCGGCGATGCGCAAACATTCATCGCGGGCGGCGAGTTGCGCTACGACTGGTGGAAGTCGTTCGAGTGTCCGGCGCTCGATTCCCTGGTCGAGCGGGCTTTGCGCGCGAATCCGTCGCTGCCGGCCGCACGCGCGGCCCTCGCCCAGGCACAGGAACTCGTTTATGCCCAGCAGGGCTATTTCTATCCGACCGTCGGCGTCGATTACCAGTTCGAGCGGCAAAAGTTGTCGGGTAATACGGGCGGAAACTCGCCGGGCATCCAGGGCAACGGCACGGTCATCACGACCGGATCGAATCCTGCGGGACCGCCCTACAATGCACCGGTCATCTACAGCTTTCACACCGCGGAGCTGACCGTGGGCTACACGCCCGACGTGTTCGGTGCCAATCGCCGCCAGGTCGAGTCCCTCGGCGCTCAGGCGCAATATCAACGCTTCGAGCTCGAGGCAACTTATCTGAGTCTGGTCGCGAACGTGGTCGGCGCCGCCATCCAGGAGGCCTCGGTGCGCGCGCAAATCGCCGCAACCGAGGCGATCATCGCGGACTATCAAAAGTCTCTGGCGATCCTGCGCGACAAGCTCGCAAACGGCTATGCCATGCGCCTCGACGTCGCGGCCGAGGAGGCCGCCCTCGGGGCGGCTTTGCAGTTGTTGCCGCCCCTGCAGAAGCAGCTGGAGCAGACGCGCGATCTGATCCGGGTGCTCGCCGGCAATCTGCCGAACGAAGACGTCGCCGAAACCTTCGCGCTCGAGGACTTGAAGCTGCCCGGGCAAGTGCCGCTCAGTCTGCCCTCCAAGCTGATCGAGCAGCGACCCGATGTGCGTGCCGCGGAGGAACAATTGCGGGCCACGAACGCCCAAGTCGGCGTCGCGATCGCCAATCGCCTGCCGCAGTTCTCGATCACTGGCGCGGTCGGCGGCAATGCGAGCGTGTTCAGCCAGATGTTCAGCTCGGGCGGTCCGTTCTGGAACATCATTGCGAGCGCCTCGCAAACCCTGTTCGACGGCAATACGCTGCTGCACCAGCAGCGCGCGGCCGAGCAGGCGCTCAAGCAATCCGCGGCCCAGTATCGTGCCACCGTGCTGTCCGCCTACCAGAACGTCGCCGATAGCCTGCATGCCATGCTGGCCGACGCCGACGCCCTTGGTGCCGCCGTGGTGACCGAACGGGCGGCCAAGCTCGAGCGGGATCTCACGCAAGCGCGCCGCGATGCGGGCTATACGGATTATCTGACCGAATTGACCGCGGAAACGACCTATCAGCAGGCGCTACTCGGCCTCGCCCAAGCTCGGGCGCTGCGCTTCGGCGACACGGCGGCGCTCTATCAATCCCTGGGCGGCGGCTGGTGGAACCGCCCGGCCGATGCGCTGTGAGGCGCCGCAGCTCGAGGCGCCCCCTCGCGTGATACCATGACGATCTTGACGTCGGGCATCACCAAGCTTACCGGTATGGGGTCTTGCATCATGGTTTCGCGGGTAAAGCGTATCCTGTGCATCGAAGACGATCCGGAGACGGCCGCACTGATCACCGAGGATCTGCAGGAACGCGGCTACGGCGTGACCATCGCCTTGGACGGCGCGGCCGGCCTCGAGGCGATCTTGCGGACCAGCCCGGATCTGGTGTTGTGCGACATCAGCATGCGCGGCATGACCGGCTTCGACGTGCTCGAGCACCTGACCTCGCTGAGTCCGCGGTTCGAATCCCTGCCGTTCCTGTTCGTGACCGCGCTCGCCGATCGCGAGACCGAGCTGCGCGGGCGCCGGCTCGGCGCCGACGACTACGTCACCAAGCCCATCGATTTCGAGGTGCTGGCGACCATCGTCGAAGCGCGCCTCGCGCGGGTAGCGCGCAACGAGGTCTGGTCGAAGTCGGTCGATCTGAACGATCGGGAGGTGCAGAGTCTCACCTGGTCGGCGCGCGGCAAGACTTCGGCCGAGATTGCCGTGATCTTGGGGCTGAGCAAGCGCACGATCGACTTTCACATCGAAAATGCCTGTCGCAAACTCAACGTGGCGACCCGCATCGAGGCGGCCGTGAAGGCGAGCAGCGGCCGCTTGATCGTGCCGTAGCGGTCGCCCAAGCTCGTGAGCGCGGCCAATCCCCAGCCCGAACCGCCGCGCAGCCATGCGGCCGCCGTCACCGCGCCGGTTTGGCTCGAATGGCTGCAGCCGCATTCGATCCGTGTGCGCCTCTCGGCGATCTTCGCGCTGCTCTTTTTGATCGTGATCTCGTTGGGACTGTTCGGGATCGAGCGGCTCGGCGACGTGAACCGCGCATCGGAGGCGATTCGCGATCACTGGCTGCAGGACGCGCGCATCCTCGGCGACCTCAATAACTATATGTCCGATTATCGCACCGCCGAGGCGACCCGACTGCTCTCGCACACGCCGCTCGAACTCGCGGCGAGCGAGAAGGAGCTGATGGCGCTCGCGGTTACGGTCGCACGCCATCAAACCGACTACGAGAGCATGCCCCAGGACGACGCGGACAAGGCGCTGTACGCTCTGTTCGCCGAGCAGTGGCTGGCCTACGAGGCGATCGCGGAGAACGTGTTGCAGCTCGCCCGCGTTGGCCGCGAAACCGATGCCGTCGTGATGTACATGACGACTTCGCACCATGCGTTCGATCTCGCCAGCGACAGCCTCGGGCGTCTCACCAACCAGACGATCGCGAAGGCGCATGCGGCGAGCGCGAGCGCGGCCTCGACCTACGAGCATGCACGCACCCTGATCGTCGTCGCGATGCTGTTCGCCGGCTCGATCCTGATCGGCGGCATCGTGTATTTCACGCGCTCCATCTTCAACCCGCTGCTCGATCTGGCCAAGCGCATGCATGCGCTCGCACAGCAGGACACCGACATCTTCGTGCCCGGGGCCGATCGCGGCGACGAAATGGGCGAGATGGCCCGCTCGATCGAGGTGTTTCGCGACAACGCGATCGCGCTGGCGAACAGCCGACGCCGGCTGATCGAACAGACCGCGAATCTCGACGAGGCGCTCGAGAACGAGCAGCGACTGACCGTGAAGCAGCGCAACTTCATCGCCATGACTTCGCACGAGTTTCGCACGCCGCTGACGATCATCGACGGACACGCCCAGCGCCTGATCAAGATCAGCGAGCGGATCAGCGCCGCGGAGATCGCCGAGCGCGGCGCACGCATCCGCGGCGCGGTGTTGCGTATGACCAGCATCATGGAAAGCCTGCTCGAGGCCTCGCGCCTGCTCGACGGTCACGGTGTCTTCCAACCTGCGGATCTCGATCCGCGGGCTTTATTGCACGAAGCCTGTCAGACGCATCGCGAGGCCTCCCGCGGCACCAACATCGCCGAGCATTACGACCGGCTGCCCGCGACCGTGCATGGCGATTCCAAACTGCTCTTTCATGCGTTCAGCAACCTGATCGCGAACGCGGTCAAGTATTCAGGCGCCGGCAGCCCCATCGAGTTGCGGGCCGGGGAGGAGGCGGGGCAGTTGATCGTGCGCATCACCGACTATGGCATCGGCATTCCGCTGCGCGATCGCGAACACCTGTTCGAGCGCTATTATCGGGGCGGGAACGCTACCGGCATCGCCGGTACCGGAGTCGGGCTACATTTCGTCGCCATGGTCATGATGCTCCATCACGGCGAGGTGGCCGCCGAGAGCGTGGTAGGAGTCGGTTCGACGTTCATCGTGCGCCTGCCGGCGGCGAGGTCCGAGCTCGACGAACACGACGTCGCAAAGCCCAGCTTCGCCTGACAGCGCGGACGCAATTGTGCCGCGCGGCGCAGCAGGGCGATCCCGCGCTGTACCTGCTCGAGCCGCCAGGCCGCCTCTACATCCTTGCCGCGCGCGCAAGCCGAATCGATGAGTCGCAGCTCCGTTTGGATCCACAGATCGGCGCGTGCCGCGTCCGCAGGGCTTGCGTTTGCCTGGACGGACCACGATGCTCTCGTGCTTTCAATCGATAGCGCGAGCGGCTGGTCGCAGGTATTGGCGACGGCATCGAGCGGCGGCCCGGCGGCGAGCAGCAGCAGTGAACAAATGCTCCGAGTCGGCGCATTCAAGCGGTGGTTCCCTCTCGCGTCGGCGAGCACGCTGGCGATCATCGATCGAGCCGTATGCTCGCAAAGTCGGCGTCAAGAGGTCATAAAAATAGTGTCCTACCATCGATTATTGTTGTTCACGGCGGCGGGTCTCGCCGCACTGCTCGGCGCCTGCGGCCGCCACGAAGCGGCGCCCACGGCGGCGTCGCCGCCCTCCGCGGCGGCCGAAGCTGCGCCGGTGCGACCGAGCGCCGCCGTGCCAGCCACGCTCAGCCATGGGCGTTTCGCGAATCTGATCGTCATGATGCCCGCTGGCGAA
>Ga0116231_10009638_pt1 | contig 16123 bp, 13 predicted proteins | sample S1TSphgellanicum_2_FD_89695 | JGI IMG/M metagenome (GOLD analysis project Ga0116231, IMG submission 89695) | Host-associated microbial communities from peat moss isolated from Minnesota, USA - S1T2_Fd - Sphagnum magellanicum MG | ecosystem: Host-associated > Plants > Peat moss > Unclassified...
CCGCGGCCGTTCACGACGCTCGTGACGATCGCGCTGCTCGTGCTGCTCGTCTGCCTGGGCCGTTGGCAAATGCGCAGGGCGGACGACCAGCAGCGCTTGTTCGACGAGTTTGCCGCGGGCAGCGACGCCACGCGGATGCTGGACGAGCGCACGCCGCCGCTGCAGCGCTTCCAACATGTCGAGGCGAACGGGCACTACGATTCCGCGCATCAGATCTTGATCGACAACATGGTCAGCGACGACGGCCGGGCGGGCTACTACGTGGTCACGCCGTTCGCCTTGAGCGGCGGCGGATGGGTGCTCGTCAATCGCGGCTGGGTTGGCGTGGGCGCTAGCCGCGCCGTTCGGCCCAACGTCGCTGTTGCGGAAGGCGAACGCACCCTGCGTGGCCGGGTCGACCATCTGCCGAGCGCAGGTCTGCACCTGGGACGACCCGCGCCCCCGAGCCCGCCTTATCCGGTCGTCGCGACCTTTCCGCGCTTGGCCGAGCTCGCGGCGCTGCTGCCGCAAAGGGTCTGGACTCCGGCGGCTGAACTCGTGCTGCTCGACCCCGGTGAGGCCGACGGCTACCGGCGCGTCTGGACGCCGCCCGGTTTCCCGCCGATGCGCCACCTCGCCTACGCCGTGCAATGGTTCGGCCTGGCGGCGGCCCTCACCGTGATCTACGTCGTCACCAATGTCACGCGCCGATGAGCAGCCCACGATGAACAGCGCGACGATAAGGCGCGATCCACGGCGTGACCGCCGCCAGCGGCGTTTGCTCGTCGGTCTCGCGCTGCTGTTTTTTGCGCCGATCGGCCTGTCGTTTTATCTTTACTATGGCCACAGTGCGCTACAACCGCTGGGGCGGGTCAACCGGGGCGTGCTGGTCGAGCCGCCGCGCGCGCTGCCCCGCGGCTCGCTGCCCGCCGCCAGCGCCGGTCTTTGGACCCTGCTGTTCGTCGGTCCCGGCGACTGCCCGGCGCTGTGCCGCGAGAAGCTCTATGACACGCGCCAGGTGCGCCTCGCACTGGATCGCGACATGACGCGCGTGCGACGTGTGTTCGTCGCGACCGGCCGGTGCTGCGACCAGAGCTTCCTCGCGCGCGAACACCCGGATTTGATTACCGTATCGGCCGGTGCGGACTCGACACTGCTCGCCGCGCTGGCGGCGACGGGCGGGGCGGCGGCCGATGCCGGTGCCACCTTACCGCCGGCGGGCCGTATCTATGTCGTCGATCCGCTCGGTAATCTCATACTGTGGTATGCGGCCGATGCCAAGCCGAAGGGCTTGCTCGAAGACATGCAGCGGCTCCTCAAACTCTCTCACATCGGCTGAACGATGCAGCACAGCAACAGCATTCGTTGGTTTCGTCGCACCGCACTGGTCGGAGCTCTGCTCGCTTTTTTCGTGGTGGTGCTCGGTGCCTGGGTGCGATTGACCGCGGCCGGGCTCGGCTGCCCCGACTGGCCCGGTTGTTACGGCCACGCCTATCCGCAGGCCGAGTTCGGCTTCGCCAAAGCCTGGCACGAGATGGTGCATCGCTATTTTGCCGGGAGTCTGGTCACGGTGATCGCGGTGCTCGCGGGCTTTAGTATCGTCAAGCGCAAAGACCCGGACCAGCCGCTGCTGCCGGTCATCGTGTTGTTTGCGATCGTCTGCCTGCAAGCGACGCTAGGTGCCCTGACCGTCACGCTCCTGCTGAAGCCCTTGATCGTCACCGCTCACCTCGTCGGGGGACTCTCCACGCTCGGCCTGTTGTGGTGGCTCGCGCTGACGCCGGAATCCCGCCCTAGAGCGGCCGTGGAGCGTGGCCTGCGCTCATTCGCTCTGCTCGGTTTGGCCGTCTTGGTGCTGCAAATCCTGCTCGGCGGCTGGACCAGCAGCAATTACGCGGCGGTCGCCTGTCCGGATTTTCCGACCTGTCAGCAATCGTGGTGGCCCAAGACGGACTATCGCAATGCATTCGTGCTGTGGCGGGGCCTCGCGATCGATTACGAAGGCGGCATTCTCGGCGGTCCAGCCCGCGTCGCGATCCACTGGACGCACCGCTTGGGCGCCCTCATCGCCGGCACGATCTTGTTGGTCCTCGGAATCACCGCCGCGGTGCGCGGCGCCTCGCGCAGGGTCCGTTGGGCGGGTGTCTTGCTGTTCGGCGCCGTGATCCTGCAAATCGCACTCGGCATCGCGACCGTGCACTGGGGGGTGCCGCTCCCGGTGGCGACTCTGCACAACGCCGGTGCCGCCTTGCTGGTCGTCGCGATGGTCACGCTGCTGCGCGCGCTCCGGCCGGCGACGGCGCGGGTGCAAGCGCCGGGGCAGCCGCAGGCGCCGGCGGGGCCGCAGGCGGCCGGCATGGTACCCTTGGCTCGTGTCGACCCTACCCGATAATCCCCCGCTGCGCGAAGCGGCTCTTGCGAGCCCAACGGTGACACTCGCGAAACCTCCGGCGGCGCTCCTGAGCGCACCGCGGCTCGCATCGACGGGGGTCGTTGGCGCGACTTTCTGGAATTGACCAAGCCCAAGGTCAGTCTGCTGATCGTGTTCACCGCCGTCGTCGGCATGGTGCTTGCCTCGCCCGGCATGGTGCCACTACAGGCGCTGCTACTCGGATCGTTCGGCATAGCCCTCGCTTCGGGGTCGGCCGCAGCCTTCAATCACGTGATCGACCGGCGCATCGACGCGCAAATGGCGCGCACGCGCAGGCGTCCGCTGCCGACCGGCCACCTCAACCAAGGGCAGGCCGTGTTGTTCGCCGCCGCTCTGGGGCTGGCATCGATGTTGGTCCTGTGGTTCGGCGTCAACCCGCTGACCGCGACTTTGAGCTTCGGCTCGCTGATCGGCTACGCCGTGGTTTATACCCTTTGGCTCAAGCGCGCGACGCCGCAAAACATCGTCATCGGCGGCGCGGCGGGAGCGGCTCCCCCCATCCTGGGCTGGGTGGCCGTGACGAATCACATCGCTCCCGAGTCGCTGCTGCTGTTTCTGATCATCTTCACGTGGACGCCGCCGCATTTTTGGGCGCTCGCGATCGCGCGGCGTGACGATTACGCCAAGGTCGGCATCCCGATGCTCCCGGTCACTCACGGGATTGCGCATACCCGGCTGCAGATCGTCCTGTATACGATCCTGCTCGTGCTCGCGACGCTGCTGCCTTACCTCGTCGGCATGAGCGGCCTGATTTATCTCGCCGCCGCCGTGCTGCTCGATGCCCGTTTCATGTGGTACGCAATCGAACTCCACAAAGGGCTTCGTCCCGACCTGCCCATGAGAACCTTCCGCTTTTCGATCACGTACTTGATGCTGCTGTTCGCGGCCTTGATCGTCGATCATTTTGTACGTTTCAAATTCTGAGATGGCCCCTGCGCACTGCCTGCTCGCCTGCCTCTTGAGTGTGGCCCTCGCCTGCGGCAACGCGCACGCGCAGGCGCTCGCTGAGGCGGCGACGGGCCGGCCGTTCGCGGCGCAAATCGCGGCCTTCGTCGCCGAAGACCGTGCGACCCCGCCGGCGCCTTGTCAGGTGCTGTTCGTCGGCTCCTCGAGTATCGTCAAGTGGCGAGACACCCTCGTTGCCGACATGGCGCCGATGCCGGTCGTCAACCGAGGCTTCGGTGGCTCGCAGATCGCCGATGTCAACGCCTGGTTCGACACGGTCGTCGCTCCGTATCAGCCCAGCGCCATCGTCTTCTATGCGGGTGAAAACGACATCGATGCGGGGAAATCCGCGGAGCAGGTCGTGGCCGACTTCGATGCGTTCATGGCACGCAAGACGGCGACGCTCGGGCGAACGCCGGTCTACTTCATTTCGCTGAAGCCGTCCAAGTTGCGGTTTGCGCAGTTCGCGCGCCAGACCGCGGTCAACGACGCGGTGCGCGCCGAGCTGCGCACGCGCGCCGATCTGCATTACATCGATGTGGTTCCCGCCATGCTCGACTCGGGCAAGCCGAAGGATATCTTCGGTCTCGACGGGCTGCACATGAACGCCGCGGGCTATGCGATCTGGACTCGGATCGTCCGGGCGGCGCTCTTGCCTCATTTCCGCGCCGACGAGCGACTCTGTCACAGACACGGTGACAGCAGCCGCGGCGCGTAGGCCGGGCAGCTCCGCAGTGCTGCCTCGAACCCACTGCTCCGCGCGGGCCGGCTCGGGATGAGTGTCCGGCTTTGTCCGCGGACACTGTCCGCGGACAGTCGCGGTGCACTCGTCGCGGCGGGGAATCCACAAAAACAAGCGCTTGCGCTGGCGGCGGCGTTTGGCATGGAGCTTGCTCCATTGCGCTCGAGCTCGCCTGTGAGCGTGCGGAGTCATCTTGCGACCACCCGGGATCATCTTGCCACTGTTGGCCGCCGCCGGTCTGGCTGCCGCCGGTTTCGTGCGCGCGAACGATCTACAGCAGCTGTACGAGATCGCGCAGAGCCGCGACGCGACGCTGCAAATTGCGAGCTTCCAGCGGGACGCGGCCGTCGAAACAAGGCCGCAGGCGATTGCCGCCTTGCTGCCACAAGTCGCCGCGAGCGCCTCGGCGATGCGGGAGCGGGCAGGCTATGATCCGGCACAACTCGGCAGCTTGCAGACCGGCGAATGTAATCTCAGCAGCGATGCCACCGCCCAACGCTGTTACGGAACGGCGCGCGCGCTCGGCCTGACGCTGTCGCAGACGCTCTGGAGCTACCAGGCATTCAGTCAGCTCAAGGAGGCGAATTCGACGGCGGCCGCGGCCGAGGCAAGCTTTCGCGGCGCGCAAGAGAGCCTGGTGCTGCGGGTCGCCCAAGCCTATTTCGCGATCCTGTCGGCAAGCGACCAGCTGACGACCAACCAGCGCGAGCGCGAGGCGTTCCGCGTGCTGCTCGATCAAGCCCGGGTGCGCGAACAGACCGGTGTCGGCCCGCGCAGCGACGTGGCACAAGCGCAATCCTTCTACGACGCGACCGAGCAAAGCGTCATCGACGCCGGTAACGCACTCGACGATGCGAATCTCGCGATGACCGAGATCGTCGGCGCGCGTGCCGCCTCGATCGCACCACTGCGCGAGGAGATTCCGCTGGCCGCACCCGATCCGGACTCCGCGGAGGAATGGGTTGCCTCGGCGCGGCGTGACAACTTCGATGTGCGTGCCGCGCAACTCAAGGCCGAGGCGGCCGACCACGACATCGCGGCACAGCGCGGCAAGGGTCTGCCGACGCTGTCGCTGGTCGGCTCGGCCTCGAAGCTGTCGCAGGACCCGGTGCTCGGGGGCGACCAGTCGCTGGACACGATCGGCATTGCGGTCAGCTGGCCCTTGTTCACGGGTGGCGCGGTCGCCGCCGCCGTGCGGCAGTCGCGCGCCCTGTACCACGAGGCGGCTGCAGCGCTCGATGCCGCGCAGCGCGACACCGAACGTCAGACCCGCGCCGCGTACCGCGGCATCGTGAGCGGCGTGCAGCGCATCACCGCGGCCCATCGAGCGATGGAATCCGGGCGGGAGGCGGTCGAGGCCAGCCGTCGCAACGTCGAATTCGGGACCGGCACCGAATTCGATCTGCTCAACGCGCAGAACATTTATTACGCGGCGATCCGCGCCTACAGCCAGGCCCGCTACGATTATCTGACCAGCGTACTCACCTTGAAACAACAGGCCGGGCGCTTGAGCGAGCGCGACTTGCTCGCGATCGATCAGCTGCTCGTCGAGAACCAAAAATGACCCAGCTGCGCGACACCGCCGGAACCGACCGACTCCTCGAGCGCGGGAGCCCGTGGCGGCGCCACCGCGGTCTGTTGATCGCGGGCGCGGCCGCCGTGATCGCGCTCGGCATTCTAGCGGCCTATATCGCGAAGTTTTCCGGAGCCGGTGCCTCGGTGGACCGCAGCCACTTGACCATCGCCGCGGTCGAGCGCGGCAGCTTCGTGCGCGACGTCGTCGCCGACGGCCAGGTCGTCGCGGCGGTGAGCCCCACGCTCTACGCGAATTCGTCCGGCACGGTCACGCTCGAGGTGCATGCCGGCGACAGCGTCACGAAAGGGCAGTCCTTGGCCACGATCGACAGTCCGGACTTGACCGCGAAGCTGTCCCAAGAGGAGGCAACCCTGCAGTCGCTGAACATCGATTGGCAGCGTGCGCGCCTCGATGCGGAGCATCGACTGATGCAGATGCACGATGCCTACTCGCAGGCCGAGGTCGATGCGAAGACCGCGCAGCGCGAATACGAACGCAGCCGCAAAGCCTACGAGCTCGGGGCATACTCGGAACTGCAGTCGCTGAAGGCCCAGGATGCGCTCGAGAAGGCCCAATTCACGCTGGCGCAGGCGAAAGCCAATTTCGAGTCGCAGCCCGTGCAGAATCGCTTCGACACCGACGCCAAGAAGGCTTTGCTCGACCGGCAGCAATTCGTCGTCTCGGACCTGCGTCGGCAGGTCGACGGCTTGAACCTGCGCTCGCCCGTCGACGGCCAGATCGGACAAGTGCAGGTTGCCGACCGCGCGAGCGTCGCGAAGGATGCACCGCTGATGACGGTGGTCGATTTGTCGGCGCTAGAGGTGCAGATCAAGGTCGCCGAGAATCTCGCCCGCGATCTGCGCCCCGGCATGAGCGCCGATCTCGAAGGCGACGGACACCACTGGTCCGGCACGGTCAGCGGCGTGTCCCCGGAAGTCGTCGGCGGCCAGGTGACGACGCGAGTGCGCTTCGGAGCCGAGAAGCCGGCCGGTTTGCGCCAGAGCCAGCGCTTGTCGGTGCGCATCCTCATCGACCAGCGCAACGACGTCCTGATGGTCGATCGCGGCTCGTTCGTCGATCAAGACGGCGGCAATTTCGCCTATGTCGTACACGACAATATCGCAGCACGCCAACCGATCCGGCTCGGTCAATCCAGCATTGCAAAGGTCGAGATTCTCGAGGGTCTCGCGGTCGGCGACCGCATCGTTATTTCCGGCGCCGATGCGTTTGGCGGCGCGGATCGAATCATATTGACTCATTGACGCTCGGCAACACTCGGCACCATCTACCCACCAGCAACGCACGGCGGACAACTCAATGCTCAAAATGACCCATCTGTCGAAAGCTTATCGCACCGAAGTCGTCGAGACCTATGCGCTGCGCGATTTTTCGATTCACGTGCGGCCCGGAGAATTCGTCGCGGTCACGGGACCTTCGGGGTCCGGCAAGACCACGTTCTTGACGATCGCGGGTCTGCTCGAGGAATTCACGGGCGGTGAATATCTCCTCGACGGCGCCGACGTGCGCGGCCTCAACGACAAACAGCGCTCCCGCCTGCGCAACGAGAAGATCGGTTTCATCTTTCAGGCGTTCAATCTGATTCCGGACCTGAACGTCTTCGACAACGTCGACGTGCCGCTGCGCTACCGCGGCTTCAAGGGCGCCGAGCGGCGCCGGCGCATCGAGAAGTCGCTGGAGCGTGTCGGCCTCTCGGCCCGCTCGCGCCACTACCCCGCGGAACTCTCTGGCGGCCAGCAACAGCGCGTGGCGATTGCGCGGGCACTCGCCGGCGACCCGCGGCTGCTGCTCGCCGATGAACCCACCGGCAACCTCGATACGCAGATGGCGCGCGGCGTCATGGAGCTGCTCGAGGAATTGCATCGCGACGGCGCGACGATCGTCATGGTGACCCACGACCCGGAACTGGCGATACGGGCACAGCGCGAAGTGCATATCGTCGATGGCCAGGTGGTGGACCTCGTCGCCCCGCCGCGTGTCGGCCGGCCGTCATCCCAAGCCCAAGTCTAGGGGCGAACGGCACCATGTTCGGCTACTACCTCGGGCTGGCCGTCCGCAGCCTTCGGCGCAACGTCGTACTCACCATGCTCATGATCGGCGCGATCGGCGTCGGGATCGGCGCGTCGATGACGACGCTGACGATCTTCCGAGCGATGAGCGGCGACCCGCTGCCGGACAAGTCGGCGCAGCTGTTCGTACCGCAGATCGACAACTGGGGGCCGAAGAGGCACGGCGCCGGTACGACGGGGTCGGGCCTCAAGCTCCAGGATCAGTTGACCTACATCGACGCGATCCGGCTCATGGACGCGCACGCAGCGAAACGGCAGAGCGCCATGTATGGATCGGGGCTGCCACTGGTCCCGGCAAACCCGAAGCTCGCGCCCTTTACGGCGCGTATCCGCGCGGCTTACACGGATTTCTTTCCGATGTTCGAGGTGCCTTTCTTGTATGGCGCGCCATGGAGCGCCGCGGATGACACGGCTCACGCCGCGGTCGTCGTCTTGTCGCGCAAGCTCAACGATAAATTGTTCGCGGGCGCCAACAGCGTCGGGCAAAGCGTGAACCTCGACGGCCACGTCTATCGAGTCGTCGGCGTGCTTCAGGACTGGGAACCCGTTCCGAAATTCTACGACTTGACCGACGAGAAATTCGGCAAGGGCGCGGACGTCTATATGCCGTTCACGCATGCCATCGAGCAGCAATTGCGGGGATCGGGCAGTTTCAACTGCAAAGACCCGCCCGAGAGCGGTTTCGAGGGAGTCTTACGCTCCGAGTGCATCTGGATCCAGTTCTGGGTCGAGTTGCCGACACCCGCCGCGGTCGCCGACTACCGCCTATTTTTACGAAATTATGCAGCCGAGCAACGGCGCTCGGGGCGATTCGACTGGAGCGCAGAGACCGCGCTGCGCGATCTGCCGGAGTGGCTGCGCTTCAGCGAGGTGGTTTCCGACGAGGTACGCATACTCGTTTTGGTTTCCTTCAGTTTTCTGTTCGTTTGCCTGCTCAATGCCATGGGCCTGATGCTCGCGAAAATCATGGCGCGGGCGCGGGAGATCGGCGTCCGACGAGCGCTCGGGGCGAATCGCAGCGCGATTTTCATGCAATGCCTGATCGAATCGAGCGTCATCGGACTTCTCGGCGCGGCGCTCGGGCTGGCGCTGACCGCGCTTGGGCTGCTGGGGCTGCGGGCCTTGCTGTCGAAATCGATCGTCGCGCTGACGGCGCTCAACACGCTCGACGTCACTCTCGTGCTCGCACTCGGGGTGGCGTCAGCGGTACTCGCCGGGCTTTATCCGACCTGGCGCGCCGGCCAGGTGCAACCGGCCTGGCAACTCAAGGCTCAATGAGGCAACCCATGGAATTGCGTCCGATCCTCTCGTCCATGCGCCGCAACAAGGTCGGTGCGATCCTGATTGGCGTACAAATTGCGGTCACGCTCGCGATCCTGTGCAACGGCATCTTCATCATCGAGCAGCGTCTCGCCTTGAGCCAACGCCCGAGCGGCGTCGACGAGACCTCCGTATTCGCGATCGATAATGAATGGGTGGGCGACCCCGGCGACCTACCGGCCCGCCAGCAGGCCGACATCGCGGCTTTGCGTGCGCTGCCCGGAGTCGTCGACGCATACGCTGCCAACCAGTATCCCCTGACCAACAGCGGCTGGAGCGAGAGTGTGCAGCTAGACCCCGACGCGCAGACACCCAACACCAGCGCAGCACTTTACATGGGCGATGAGCATGCCTTGAACACGCTGGGACTCAAGCTGGTGGCCGGTCGGAATTTCGAGGCGAGCGAGATCGGCGAGCGCCGCCCGACGGATCGTCCGCACACCGCCGTGATCATTCTCACGCGAAGTCTCGCGCAGGTATTGTTCCCGAACGGTAATGCGCTCGGTCAATCGATCTACGTCGAAGGCAACAAGCAGCCGACGCTGGTCATCGGGATCGTCGAACGGTTGCAGATGCCTTGGACCAATGCCGGCGGTTGGGCCGAGAAATATTTCGAGCATTCGATGATCGCACCTTATCGGATCGTCGATTCGGGAACCTGGTACATGGTTCGCGCGCGGCCCGGCCAGCTCGCCACCGTCATGAAGGCGGCGCGGAGCAAGCTGCTGGAAATCGACCGAGCGCGCTTGCTCGACACCGTGGAAGCTTTGAGCGATACGCGTATCGCCGCTTACCGGGACGATCGGGGCCTCGCCGTGATCCTCGCGGTCGTTTGCGCAAGTCTGATCGCCGTGACGGCCTGCGGCATCGTCGGTCTGACCAGCTACTGGGTTTCGCAGCGGCGGCGCCAGATCGGCATCCGCCGCGCGCTCGGCGCAACCCGCGGCGCGATCCTGCGCTATTTTCAAACCGAGAATCTGCTGATCGCCGGCATGGGCGCGCTCGCCGGCATCGGCCTCACGATCGCCGTGAACCTGTGGATGGTCACGAGCTTCCAGATGCCGCGCCTGAATCCCGGCTGGGCGGTCATCGGGGCGCTGGCGGTGCTGCTGCTCGGACAGCTCGCCGTGCTTTGGCCCGCGCTGCGCGCCGCCGCCGTGCCACCGGCGCTCGCGACGCGCAGCGCCTAGGCTGCAAGCCGTGATGCGGTATTACCTCGAGCTCGCCCTGCGCAGCCTGCGCCGCAATGCCGTGCTCACGACGCTCATGGTCAGCGCGATTGGCGTCGGCGTCGGCGCCGCCATGACGACGCTCACGGTGTTCCGGGCGATGAGCGGCGACCCCATACCGGAGAAATCCACGCAGCTGTTCGCTCCGCAAATCCGCAGTCGCGGGCCGAACAATCCAGACCGGGAAAGCGAGGATGGCCTGCCGACCACGGTCAACTACGTCGACGCGATGGCTTGGATGCAGTCGCCCTCCGCCAAGCGCAAGACAGTGACTTACGCGACATGGCTGTCGGTGCGCCCCGCCGACCCAAAACAGCAGCCCTTCAAGAAGATCGTTCGGGTTGCGTACAAGGACTTTTTTGCGATGTTCGACGTACCGTTCCAGTATGGCGGTGCGTGGACGCAGGCTGACGATGAGAATCGTGCCGCCGTCGTCGTACTCACGCGTGCGATCAACGATGTCCTGTTCGGGGGCTCGAACAGCGTCGGCAAGACGGCACGTCTCGACAACGAGACCTATACCGTCGTCGGCGTCATCGACAACTGGTTGCCGATACCACGGTTCTACGATCTGCAGACGACCCCGTTCGGTGAAAGCGATCAGCTGTTGATCCCGTTCACCCGCGCGATCGATCGGCAAATGACGGTCAGCGGCAGCACGAGTTGCACGGGCGAGACCGGCGCCACGTTCGCTGACCTCCTCAAGTCCAACTGTATCTGGCTGCAATTCTGGGTGGAGCTGCCGACTCCGCAGGATTTCGAAAAGTATCGCTTGTATTTGAGTAATTATGCGGCGGAGCAGCAACACAACGGCCGCTATCCCTGGCCGCCGCGCACCGAACTGCGCAATGTGCGCGAATGGCTCGCCTATCGCCACGTCGTGCCGAACGAGGTCAATGTCTTGATACTCCTGTCATTCGGATTCTTGGTGGTCTGTCTGCTCAATGCCGCGGGACTGTTGCTCGCAAAGCTCATGAGTCGCGCCGGTGAAATCGGCGTGCGGCGCGCGCTGGGGGCATCGCGGGCGGCGGTTTTCTGCCAATGCCTGATCGAAACCGGCGTCGTCGGCCTGTCGGGCGGCTTGCTCGGCCTGCTGCTGACGATACTCGGGCTCGCCGCCGCGCGGGCCCTGGTCGGTGCGGACTTCGTCGCGCTGATGCATCTCGATGTTGCCGACCTCGGCATTGCGATCGGACTCTCGGTCACGGCGACTCTGATCGCCGGTTTGTATCCGACCTGGCGTGCGGCCCAGGTGCAACCGGCGTGGCAACTCAAGTCCCCATGAGCAAGCAAGTCCCAATGAGCAAGCTGGAAATCGGTCCGATCCTATCCTCCCTGGGCCGGAACAAATTCGGCTCGATGCTCATTGCTGCGCAAATCGCGATCACGGTCGGGTTTCTCGCGAATGCCCTCAGTATCGTCGAATTTCGCCTGAGTTGGAGCTCCCGCCCCACCGGCATCGACGAAGCGAACATCTTCTCGATCCGCAGCGACTCGGTCGACCATCACACCGATACGGCGGCACGCGTGAGCGCGGACCTCGCGTTGCTGCGCGGACTGCCCGGCGTGATCGACGCATTCGCCGATTACAGCTATCCGATGGCCGGCGGCGGCTGGGGGAGCTCCGTACACTTGCAGCCGGATCAGGCAACGCAAACCACCACCACCGCGATCTATTTCGCGGATGAGCATGGCTTGCGGACTCTGGGCACGCGCCTGATCGCGGGGCGTAATTTCACGGCCGATGAGATCCGGGATCGAGCCGAGAGCGACAGCCCGATCACGAGCGTGTTGATCGTCACCAAGGCCTTGGGCCTCAAGCTGTTCCCAGCCGGCGATGCCTTGGGCAAGGACATCTATGTCGACAGCGACGAACACCCAGAGCGCATCGTCGGCATCGTCGAGCGACTGCAAGCCTTTGATACCCGCTCGAGCGGACCTTGGAGCACGATCGCGGAGCATTCGGTGCTGCTGCCCTACCGTCCGGTCGCGGAACGATCGGACTATCTGGTACGGGTGCAACCCGGTCGATTGGATTCGGTGATGCCGGCGGCCCAGCAGGCGCTGTTCGCACTCGACAGCAACCGTATCCTACGGACGAGGTCCATGGCACAAGTCAGGGAATCGGCCTACCGCGGCGACCATGGTCTCGTGGTGCTGCTGTTGTGCGTCAGTGTTGCCTTGCTCCTCGTCACGGGCTTCGGCATCGTCGGCCTGACGAGCCACTGGGTTGCACAGCGGCGCCGGCAAATCGGTATCCGGCGCGCGCTCGGCGCCACGCGTGGCGACATCATGCGCTATTTTCAAACCGAGAATTTGCTGATTGCCGCCGTCGGTGCTCTGATCGGCATCGGCTTCGCGGTGGCGCTGAATCTCTGGGTGGTGCGGGAATTCGAGATGCCGCGCATGGAGATCGACCGTGCGGTCGCAGGCGGGATTCTGATGCTGATTCTCGGCCAACTCGCCGTGCTCTGGCCGGCACTCCGGGCGGCGTCGATACCCCCCGCTTTGGCGACGCGCTAACATCGGGTCATGCGTACCGTTCTCGTCGTCGATGACAATCCGGCCGTGGCCGAGGCCCTGACGCTGTTGTTCGGCTTGCACGAGATCCAGACGCTATCGGCGCGAAATTCCGAAGAGGCATTCGCACTGCTCGCGCGTACCCGAGTCGATCTCGTGATCGCCGACATGAATTTCTCCGCGGATACGACCTCGGGTGCCGAGGGCGTCGCGCTATTCCGCGCGCTGCGTACGGCACATCCCGATCTGCCGGTCATTCTGCTGACTGCCTGGACGCATTTGGAATCGGCCGTGCATCTCGTCAAGGCCGGCGCCGCCGACTATATCGGCAAGCCCTGGGACAACGACAAGCTGCTTGCTACCGTCGAAAACCTGCTGGAGCTCGGCGAAGCCACGCAGGAGCGCCTGCGTGTGCAGCGGGAACAGCGCGAGCGCCGCGAGCGGCTGGCGCTAGCCTACGATCTTGGCGGGATCGTGTTCGCGTCCGAGGGTATGGAGCGCGTCGTCGAATTGGCCTGCCGTGTCGCGCGCGCGCCGGTACCGGTGCTCATCACGGGGCCGAACGGAGCCGGCAAGGATCGCCTCGCCCAGATCGTACACGCAAACTCATCCGTCAGCGAAGGCCCCTTCGTTGCGGTCAACTGCGGCGCGATCCCGTCGGATCTCATCGAAGCGGAATTGTTCGGCGCCGAGGCCGGTGCGTACACCGGTGCGCACAAGACGCGCACCGGCCGCTTCGAGCAGGCCGACGGCGGGACGCTTTTCCTCGACGAAATCGGCAATCTGCCGCCGGCGGGTCAGGTCAAGCTGCTGCGGGTGCTCGAGACCGGCCTGATCGACAAGCTCGGCTCGGCGCAAAGCCGCGCGACGCGGGTACGCATCGTCGCGGCGACCAATGCGGATCTGCGCGGCATGATCCGCGACGGACGGTTCCGCGAGGATCTGTACTATCGGCTCAACGTCATCGAGATCGAGCTACCGCCGCTCGCCGAGCGGCCGGCGGACATCCTGCCGCTTGCCCGCCATTTCTTGGGCACGGGAATGCAGCTCAGCGAGGATGCGGAACTTGCCCTGCTCGCGCACGATTGGCCGGGCAACGTGCGCGAATTGCGCAATTCGATCGAGCGCGCGAAGCTGCTGGCGGAGGCACGGACCGTGACGGCCGCCGCCTTGGGCCTGTCGCCCGCGCAGCGTCCGCTTGCCGACGGGTCGGGACGCCGCACCGATGCGGAGGAACCCGCACGCGAACTCATCGAGGCCATCCTGCGGGAGGCCGGCGGCAATGTATCGCGGGCCGCGCAAAGCCTCGGCCTATCGCGCCAGGCCCTGTACCGGCGCATGCAACGGTTCAACCTGCGCACGCCGTGACGGCGATGCCGGTTCTGCGCAAGCTTCCGCGAGTCGGCCTGCAATTGAAGCTGGCCACGATCCTCATCCTCGTGGCTACCGCGGCGGCGGCGCTCGGCGCCTATCTTGAGCACAGGCTCGGCGACCCCGGAGTCGCTTTCCTGTGGGCGGCGACCGTATCACTGCCGGTAGCTTGTTGGTTGGCAGCGCATTTCATGCGTCCCGTGCGCCTCTTGCTGCGCGGCCTCAACGGTATCGTCGCAAGCTACCGAGACGGAGATTTCAGCGTCTCCTTGATTGCCGACCGGCGCGACGAACTCGGCGAATTGATGTCGGCGCACAACGAGTTGGCTGCCGCGCTGCGCGACCAGCGCACGCATCTCGTGCAGCGCGAACTGCTCCTCGACACGGTGATGCAGAACTCGCCGGTCGCGCTGGTGCTCGTCGATGCCCAGGAGCGGGTGGCGTACGCCAACTTGGCCGCGCGCCAATTGTTCAGCGCCGGGCGCAGTCTGACCGGTCTCAAGTTTGCCGACGCACTCGCGCAAACTCCGCCCGCACTGCGCCGTGCGGCGGAGGAGGGCAACGACAGTTTATTCTGCGCCGACATCGACGCAACCGAGGAAACTTTTCACCTGTCACAGCGGGCCTTCGTGCTGCAGGGAAAGCCATACCGGCTGTATCTGCTGAAGCGATTGACGCGCGAGCTGTCACGCCAGGAAGTGGCGACCTGGAAAAAGCTGATCCGCGTGTTGAGCCATGAGCTCAACAATTCGCTGGGACCGCTCGCCTCGCTCGCGCACTCCGGCGCGGAAATCGCCCGACGTGGCGATTGGACGAGCCTGCCGCAGGTGTTCGCGGCCATCGGCGAGCGCTCGCGGCACCTGCATCACTTCGTCAGCGGCTATGCGGCGTTCGCCAAGCTGCCGGCACCCCGCCCGGAATGTGTCGAATGGGCGCCGTTCCTCGATGACCTGGCCCGTCAGTCGCCGTTTCGCATTGCGGCAAAGCTCCCCGTTACGGCCGGTTGGTTCGATCGTGGCCAGATCGAGCAGGCGCTGATCAACCTGCTCAAGAACGCGCATGAATCGGGCGGATCCGCGGACTCGGTCGAAATCGAGGTTGTGGCAAGCAGCGAGATGCAGCGCATCGAAGTGCGCGACCGAGGCACGGGTATGAATCCGTCCGTCCTCGCGCAGGCGCTGCTGCCTTTCTATTCCACCAAACGCAGCGGCACGGGCTTGGGACTCGCGCTCGCGCGGGAAATTGCCGAGGCACACGGCGGCCGTATCCATCTCGCGAATCGCAAAGCCGGGGGCCTCCGTGTGATGCTCGACCTACCTACCGCCCGAACGTAAGCCGGTCCGACGCGCAGCTAATCCACAGCGCCTATGGCATCACGGCATCGACCTATCGGCCTCACGCCGTGAGATTGTCGGCGGCAAATCCCCAGTTGATCAGTTTATCGAGCACGGCCGTCGCGTAATCGGCGCGACGATTCTGGTAATCGAGATAGTAGGCGTGTTCCCAAACGTCGATCGTGAGCAGCGGCTTCTGCCCGCGCGTCAGAGGCGAATCGGCGTTGCCGGTCTTGGTGATCGCGAGCTTGTCGCCGTCGAGTACCAGCCACGCCCAACCGCTGCCGAATTGCGACGTCGCCGCGGCGAGCCATTCCTTCTTCAAGCCGTCGATGCTGCCGAAGGCGGCATCGATTTTCTGCTGCAGCACCGGCGGCGGGGTTCCGCCGCCCTGGGCCCGCAGACTCTTCCAATAAAAACTATGATTCCAATCCTGGCTGGCGTTGTTGTAAATGCCGGTCTTGTCGGGAACTCCGTAGGTCGCCTTGACCACCTGTTCCAAGCTCATCTGCGCCAAGGGCGTACCGACGACGGCTTTGTTCAAATTGTCGACGTAGGCTCGATGGTGTTTCCCGTAGTGAAAGCCCAG
>Ga0116231_10009639_pt1 | contig 16122 bp, 14 predicted proteins | sample S1TSphgellanicum_2_FD_89695 | JGI IMG/M metagenome (GOLD analysis project Ga0116231, IMG submission 89695) | Host-associated microbial communities from peat moss isolated from Minnesota, USA - S1T2_Fd - Sphagnum magellanicum MG | ecosystem: Host-associated > Plants > Peat moss > Unclassified...
CAAGAGCTCGGCGTAGCTTACCTAAACACACAATGGCAAGCTTGGGGGGCACGCATGGCTTTTGGCTGCGTCCTTTGGTTGCTTGCTCCTCACTTTCCCTCCTTTGTTGTTTTTTTTTTTCCTTTTCTTTTCCCCCCCCCCCCCCACCCCCCCTTATTAGTTCTAAGGATAACCCCCCCCCCCCCCCCTTAACCCCACTCCCTCCCCCAAACCCCCCCCCCCCCCTCTCCTCCCAATTTCAAGGTTTTGTCACTATTCCAGAAGTATTGCCACATTCCTCCAAAGCTTTACCATCATTTTAGAAGCTTCGCCATTGTTCTAAAAGCTTCATTATGTTCCTATGAAGTTTTACCATTGTCATCACCATTACTAGAGGAGGGAAAGTGAGGAGCAAGCAACCAAAGGACGCAGCCAAAAGCCATGCGTGCCCCCCAAGCTTGCCATTGTGTGTTTAGGTAAGCTACGCCGAGCTCTTGGTTGGTCCTATTACTCATGTGCTCCTTTTTCCTTTGCTCGCTCCTTTTTCTAGTCAGGACCCTCTTGTTCCTAATAGTGCTCATGGTGTTCGCTCCTTGTCGCTCCTTTTCTTTGTTTGCTCCTAATGCTCTTAGTGTTCATTCTTGGTGCTCCTCTTCCTTACTCGCTTTTAATGCTTTTTCATGGTTGTTTTTCCTCCCTACTCACTCCTAGTGCTCCTAATGGTCACTCCTAGTTGCTCCTCTTTCTTGCTCACTCCTAATGCTCTTCTTTCCTGATCGTTCATTGATGTTCTTCTTTTTTAATCACTCCTTGGTGCTCCCTGGTGCTCTTATTTCTTAATTGTTCCTGAACATTAAACCCCTTATTTCTTGGTGCTCTTGAAGCTCCTCTTGGTTGTTCTTGTTTTATTTATTTATTTATAGTTGTAATTGGTTGTTTCATTTTTATTTGGTTAGTTTTGGTTTTTGTAATAGGATGATAACTCAAAATGAATTGAAGTGGATTCAAGATGGTGCAAACATGAATGCAGCAAATGCACCCACATTTGCAAAAATGGAAATGGAAACTTAGCTTGTAGGTGGAAGTGAAGAAGTTCAACCAATTGATGGAAGCCTAGATGTTGTAGTAGAAGTTAAGCTAGTTATTGAAGTTAAAGAGGCTTAGCTTGTTGATGGAAATGAAAAACTTCCTCCATTACAATCAAATTTTAGATTGATAAAAGAACATCATCATACACTTATGGTCTATGTGCCTCCTAAAGGCGTTGAATTTTTGTATACTTACAAAACATTACCCCATTCATCTCTCACATTGAGTGACGAGGGTTTTTTTTGTCAAATTCTTTGTTGCAATACCCCAATTGTGAAAAGCCTATGTCTAATTAATCAATGCATTCATAATTTGGAATACCTTGCAATACTTGCATTTTCTATTTAAAACCAACATCATTAACTATAATACCTACATTATATCTTTTATATATGAATCTGGTTTTTTTTTGTATGTTGGTTTAAGAACAATGGGCCATTGGGGGTAGCCAAGGAAGGGGTTGAATGGGCCAAGGTTGGGAAGAGATTCACATGCAAGATGGGTGCATGTGATGTTTTTTACATGGCAAAATGTTTGCTCTAGAAGCATCTCAATGGAACTCATCATCTTGCCATGGAATAAAGTAAGTTTAGTCATTCATATACTTAACATGAGGGGCCAAGGCACAAAGACCATGCATTTATGAAAGCAAAGGTCTTAGTTAACCCCTTGGTTCAATTATGATGAAATGATTAAAAGGCCAATGCTCATGCTAAGAAAAAAACAATTGAGCAGTGGGAGCAACTTCAATTTGATGTGGAACACACCTTTTCAATTCGAATGAACTTCACACATAATTGATATGCTTCTAATGCTAAAGGAAGAAACATGAAATTAGAAGACATTATACTTTTTTATGAAGTTCATTCCAAGAAGATCATGGTACATATCTTCGTTTTGAATCATTTGATTTGATTTGGGTGTTCTTTGGTCAGGATTGGATCTAATATGTTAGATTAATTGTAAACGCAAATCTTTTGAAGGAGGAGCTTAGGAATGATGCAAACACACTACTCTTAAGGGCCCAAGGGATTTAGGAGGACCAAATTGAATGCAAAAAGGTACACAAATTTTCAACTACAAAACCCACTGAACGTTCAAGTATTTTTTTGTTTTATGTAGTTGTTCAAGGTTTGAAGGTCATTAAGATCCAAAAGTTGTAGGGTTTAGGGTTCAAGCTTGACTTATTAGAAATGTTTCGTTGAGTTTGTGTCTTTTGCTCAAGTGTCAATTGGCCTTTCTTTTGGTTTCTTGCTATGAGGTTTGTTATGAAAGCTTTGCAACACATCTAAGGTCACGATTTTTTTTCTTTATCAAATTTATAATCGTTGTTTTGGAATTGGTGCCCTTGAAGCCTCCACAAAACTTCAACTTTCATCTCTTCTTCTCAACCTCTATAGTACTTGATTTTGCTACAAACCACACACCCAACGAATCACCTAACATTTCTACTAATTTAGCTCCTTCTTCATTATCACCTACATCTTCTGTTGTGGTGAAGGGTAAAGGTTTGTTGGTTTTTGAATCTACACGCACATTTAAATCTATAGATCATGTGTTAGACCCTAAAAGTAATGAACCAAAGAAAAAGAGGCCAAAAATGTCTGAATGGAAAATAAACAAAGTATTTCAAGATTGATGGTCAACTAAGTTCCCTTGGTTTGAACCAATGTGTGGACCAAATGGAAAAATGAAAATGGTCAGATGCAAAATTTGCTCTAACATTAAGGGGAAGGAGAAACTTTTAATTCTAAAATTAAATTTTTCATCAAACATTCTGGAGTGAGGAAATGTAGCAAGGCTAAATTAGGAACTATTCTAGAGCAATCGTTTTTTCATCCTTATAATGTTCACGTGAAAAATGTAAAGATGCATGCCTCCAAAGGATGTGTTATAGTTGTAGTGCAAGTTGCAAATGGTGACAAAACATAGAAGAAGAAAAAAAACCTACGATTTGTTGTAATCTTCCATTTGTTCCAACAAGGGCACCTAATCACAAATTTTGAAGATTTCAAGACGCTTTTCTAGTTCCTAAAAGTGGAGCATTGTCCTTAGAAACATTGGTCAAATACCATGGCTGGACCATGGCTAAAAGAATGCATAGCCTAGTGTTGCGAACCATAAAGGTTGTTGTCCAAAAAACACTATTCATTTTAGTGAATTGTGATGAAGTCACCATTATTAACAACTAAAGTTGGCTTTCAATTCATCTATATGTGATTGATGGGTGGAAGTGGGTCCCAATTTTGCTCAACTTTTAGAAGGTTTTGGATGGTGTAACTTCTACTAATTTGACCAAGCTTATTATGTGGAACCTTGTTGAGTTTGGAGGCATGATTGAAACAAATGTGGCAAATAAGTTGGTTTGCTTTGGAGCAGATGGAGTGACAAATTTTGAGGGCTTAAGATATGGTGTCACCACGAAGCTGATGCAAAACCATGTTCCATTTGTGAGTGGTGTGCATTGTATGGCACACCACACAAACCTAGTTGTCCAAACTTTGAGTAATTTGAATTTGGTGGAAAAAATCAAAAGTTTGCCTGCATCTATGCACAATTACTTTGCCCAAATTCCCAAGCACCATCTTGAAGCAAGTAAGTTGGTTGAACTCTTTGAATGCAAAGGTAATAAAATTTTCAATAACATCAAAACAAGTTAAATCTCAATGTTATTGCCTTCCAATAGAATCCTTAATGAATACAGAACTTTGGTTATAAAAATGGTTGAAGATAATGTAATTGTTGAAATTGGCAAAACCAATTATGAACTCTTGTGTGATCTCGAGATGTTGTTGGGTCTTTCTTGCATCATTTCTTTGTTGGAGTTGGTGCAAGGTTTGTCAAAATTTGCCCAAAACCAATAGACCTTCATTTGTGACTTTATCTCTATTTTAAAGCTTTGTGATGTAGATCTTCTCACAATGTACTATGAAGTTGGAAAAAGGTATTCTTCATAACACTTTAGTTGTTTCCAAGATCTTTGTGAGCACATCCATGAATACTTGTACTTGACATGGTGGAAAGAGCCTACCATAAGCATTGAATGTGCCACCTTCTTTTTGGGAGGCAAATTTTATATGTTGCATACCCATGATTTGATTAATAAGGAAGTGTTGGGCCTTGTAACCAAACAAGTCTAAGCTAACTATGTGGAATTTGTGAAGTAAAACTGTTATAAAAATGTTACAAATTTCATCTCTAAATTGGAAAAGAGGTTTCCAATATAAGATTTACTATATGCCATTAGGGTGATCTACTCATAGTATTTGCTTGTTTTTTAGGCTAAAACAACAAAGCTTAGGTCACTTAACTATTATCTAAGCTTATTTCGGTCACTCCAAGGCGTGGGGGACTGCTAGGGTTGGTGGGCCATTGCTAAACCTACTCTTGATGAGTAGTTACCTTTTTTCAAATTGACAATGTAAAACCATGCCCAATCTATCATGCTACCTCCTTATGATTATAATCCAACTACATGTTTATGGGAAAGACTTAGGCCTAATGTGATTCTAAACCACCATCTTTTTAAGTGTTTTAAGTTAGCCAAGTTATGATTGGTGATGATGTTGGGCAATGTGAAAGATGAGTGCACTTTTTCCAACCTAGCCTTCATCAAAACAAAGTTTCAAAATTGCTTTACTACGCATCTAGACCTTGTTGTTCAGATGTATGTTTAGAAATTCTATGACTTAGAAAGCTTTCCTTTTTACTCAAATGTTTATGATTAGAATGAATGCCAATTGCGATATGGGGTTGATGCATAGTTTTTAGGTGGCATTGCATTATTGGTTTTGTAAGTTATTGGTTTATTAATGTTTGTTGAAGATTAGATGCATTGGTTGGAAATCAGTTATGTATTCCGGTTTCTATTCAACCTATGGCAACACTCAATGAAAATACACACCTTTAACTACATTTTTTTTCTCTATGGTGGTCAACTTCTATGTTAGTCACATTTCACATATGTTTTGATTATCAATGGTGGTGACATGGTTACAACTTACAAGCTCAAATGTTCAATTATACCCCAAATTCATTCAAGTTTGCTCTTGCCTCTTAATCTTGTTTCTAATTAGGTTTTGGGTGCAAGTAGGGCTTGAGCTATAAAGGGCAACACCCTTCCAGGGTTGGGGTTCAAATCCCCATCAAGTTATTTAGGGTTTAGTGTAGGTTGTATTCAAATTCTAGCTTGCAATAATTCCGTTTCTCTACTTTGCTTTTGTTCCCCACATTGCTCTAAATATTTACTTTTCTGCCCAAGTATGTGTGGAGACATGATTGGCCTTTTAGGTTTTCTTGCCAATGAAACTTTTGTCAAATATTCTAACTATTTATTATTCATTGTCAAATTATCAATGTATTCTAGTATTCAGTGTCAATGTAAGGCCTTTTACTCTTGAGCCTAATCATGTCAGATCTATTTTATTTGCTTCATATCTTGGCAGCCAAGTTGCAATGATTGATTAGAAACTTGTACATTTTATAGAATGAAGAAGGGAACTATGAATGATTCTATAGGCATAATTCACAAGTAGAAATTAGGTTGCTCTTCTTTTGTTTTTCATTGATAGAAATGGCATTTTAGTACTAATTTGGGGTATAGTAAAAATGCAGGGGTTTGGAGAATTATCACTTCTGCTTGACAAGACAACTACAAGGGGGGTGGGGGGGGTGGGGGGGGACTACATGTTGAGGAACAACATGCCTAGACATAGAACTTCTCCTAGTTGATTACATTGTGGGCTCACTGGTTTAGTAAGCTCCCCAAAACTTTTTTAATCCCACCTATCAAAAATTCTACTTTATGCAAGCTCCTTGTGTTGTGTCCTCAAGTTTGTGCTATGTATTTTAAGGCTTTTAGATTCCAGCCATCTTCATTATTGGAAATTATATGATTGTTTGGCTGCATTTTAAGGCTAGTATCAATCTTGTAATATGTACAGCAAATGCAGTGGTGGGTGGAGATGCATGGGTGGGGAGCACTTTCTTTTAATTACTCCTTTGACAACAGCAGAAAATATTTACTTGTTTCCAATTCAAGTGATGTTCCCTAGATTTCCTAGATTTTGAGTTGAGGAAGAAATTACGTAGGTTGTTAACATCCACTGTCAATGAATGTTTGTGATTATTGAACATCATGCAGGCTACAACAAATCTGACAAATCACAAATGTGCTAGCATGCAGAAAGACTAGAAAGTTTGCAACCGTGTTTAAGTATGCTATTTGATGGGTTTCATGTAAAGCACTAGGTATGCATGGTTGCCTTTTGAAAGTTAGAGAGAGCTTAAGGTTTTGTATGTGTAATTTCCTAACTACTAGGTATTCGTTGTAGGATGCTCCAAGAGCCCTTTGGCACTTTGCATTTCTAGGCCGCACTTTATTTGGGCTTATGTCAAAGCAATGGAAGCAAATGGGGTGGCAAGGCTTAAATCCTTCCATTGACTTCAAGTCTGTGACATCATGCCCATTAGCAAATCTTAGACAATTTTCAAAGAGCTGGTGTATAATGTGTTTTTCCATCTTACCTTGCCTTTGTTATGCTTGTTTGAAGGTGGAGTGTTTGGCATCAGAAACTATATGTATTGGGGATCTTGTATAGCTCTCTCTCAATGGGTTCTTACCATCTGTTGTTTTTATAAATTCGATTGTCAAATGTTGGTTGTATAAATAGTGTGTATTTCTGTATGTGGGAGGAAAACAATTGGTGGGTGTGGACACATTTCCAGTACTACAAACATCAGCACTACAACTACCATTGTTGCTAGTTTTGTTGTCAGTTGCTACATAGCAAAAAAACAATATTGATTTTGGAAACATGTTGGCACCAGCCCAGGCTGCTTACATCTCAAATGTTTGGGATATCACTTAATAACCTTTTTGTTCAAGATTTGGAGAATGAATACAAAGGAGGGCCACTAGATTACCTTCTTTCAAAGGGTTTGGAATAGTAGTCTTTTCTTTTTGGGGGGGTGGGGGAGAGGAATTGACACCCTAGTTTTAGTAGGTCATCATTTGCACTTTCTAGAAATAAGTTTAATTATCCTATCAAAAGTAGATGAGAGTTTTACTACTAGTTCCATTGGATTCAAAATCGGGAACTATCTTGTTAGGTAGCTTGTTTGCAAAGATGTTGTGTCAAATTGAGTCTTTGGCTGTTGTCTTTTGAAAAACATATGAAGGGCCTTTGACAAAGAAAGTATAGATTGACAACTCTTCACATTCAATAGGGAATAAAACTTGCCATATTGAAGCATTTGTCACCACAATGACACAATGCTAAAAATTCAATAGCCAATAAAATTTACATATTGAAATAATATTCAGCCACTTGAACATACAACACTTTGCATTTGTCGCTAGCAAGTTATGAACATACACAAATTATGATAGCCACATCTAGAGAAAAATATTTTCTTTGTAGCCAACTGGATCCACCTACCCCAAAAAAAATAGCCACATGGGTATACAAGCATTGACAATTTGTAGCCAATCAACCTACCTCACAAATTTGAGAAAAAAAACACTGGCTGCTATCCAGTTGGGGGGAGGTGGGGTGGGGGTCTTTGGGAAAAATAGCCAAAAGTTGCCATATTGCAAGGGAATAAAAAAGAAGCTGGAATTGCCACACCTATTTAGACAATGAGTTCCAGCTTGTTGAGACTATATAGCAGGAACCCTAAATTTCTTCTGATGTTGTCTCTGACATATAGCCAAAATTTGGAGCCAATATAGAGCAGGAATCCAAATTTTTTTTAATGTCCTCTCTGACCTGTAGCCAAATTTGGCTAAGTCGTCTTGTGGACGATCGCCAACTCATCGACCTCACAAAATTGGAAAAAAATAAATGCCCTGGAGCCTACTACTTAGAGAGTGCAAGGTAGAAGCACAAGCCATAAGCCATACTAGGTAGGTACATTGTGCAATATTCTCTCTGACTTGTGGCCAAATTTCACTAAGTCCTCTTGGGGACAATTGCCAACTGACCAACCTCACAAAATTGGAAAAAAAAAAAAAAGCCCTGGAACCTACTACTTACAGAGTGCAAGGTTGGAGCACAACACACTAGTCACACTAGGTAGGTAAGTGGGTACAATGTGCAATGTGCCAAATTTTGCTTAAGTCCTCTTATGGATGATCGCCAATCCACCTACCTCACAAAATTTTGAACTTACAACCCTGGAGCCTGCTACTTCGATCATTCCCAGCGGTGCTCAGTATGTGACCTGCACATTAAAATTGGATGAAGAAAAGTCAAAACATGTGACCTGCACATTAAAATTGGATGAAGAAAAGTCAAAACATGCCGGTTTGGGGCAGCGAAATGGTTACAGAGTGCGAGGCTGGAGCACAACACACAAAGGCATGCTAAGTACGTTTTACACACTAGTGCGAGCAAAGTGAACACAGCGAGCGAGAAGTGTCCGCGACGTGGCAAGGGTCGAGTTTGCAGACAAATTTGGATCGCGCTCGCAGGTAATTTGTCGCGGCAGAGTTGTGGAAGGTATGTTTGAGAAGGCGTGTTTGAGCACGTTGTTGGCATTGTAGAAGTCTTGAGTGCAGGAACGAGGCAGAGAGGCAGCGGTAGAGGCGGGAGGAGGACGGGTTTTGTGTTGTTGTAGAATTGGAAAAGGGTTTCAAGGGTTTCAACTCTTAGGGTTCAGGTGGAGGGGTTAGGGCTAGAGGAAAAGAGAAGAGCTTGCGGAGTTTTCTGGAGGGGGAGCGGGGAAAGGCAAGAGCGAGAGAGGGAGAGACGCACGCACGCACAGCGGACGGCTTGGTTGTGGTGGTGGTCGCCGTGATGCCGTAGCAACCGAAAGGAAGGGGTTTCAAGGGTTAGGGTTCAGGTGGAGGGGTTAGGATTAGAGTTAAGGAGAAGAGCTTGTGGGTTTTCTGGAGGGGGAGCAGGGAAAGCCAAGAGCGAGAGAGAGAGAGCAGACGGCTGTGGTTGTGGTGGTCGTGATGCCTTACCCACCGATGCAAGGAACGCAGCAGGGACAGCTTATATGTGGTGGTTGTCGGACCCTGTTGGTGTATCCACAGGGAGCGAGTAATGTGCGATGTGCTTTGTGCAGCACCGTCACTTCTGTGCCTCCTCATGGCACAGAGATGGCGCAGTTGGTCTGTGGGGGATGTCGGACTTTGTTGATGTATATGCGGGGTGCTACCAGTGTCCAATGCTCATGTTGTCACACAGTAACTCTCGCCATTGACACACCTCCTGCGGCACACATCAATTGTGGCGGTTGTGGTATGACACTTATGTATGCATATGGGGCTCAGTCAGTCAAGTGTGCTCTTTGCCAGTATGTGACTTCCATTGCCATTCCCAGTATGCAGATGCCATTGCCGCCACAGCAGCAGCAGAGGCCTTTAGCACCACCACAGCCTCCGCCACCTCCCGTCTCTGTAGCACTCACACAGTCTGAACCACAGACAGTTGTAGTGGAGAATCCTATGACATTGGATGAGAGTGGCAAGCTGGTCAGCAATGTGGCTGTGGGCATGACCACGGATAAAAGGTAATAGGATTGTCAACTCATCTCTGATCCCAGCTGCCAACCTCATGGATCATCCTTTGATCCAATACCTGGATTTCACTGCTATACCTCAGATGGCAGATGGTTGCATTTTACTGTGAAAACTGGAAAACATGCACAGGCACAGGAGGATATGAAATGCTCACAGGCAGGCAGACAGATCCAAGGGGTGTGGGTTAGAAGGAATATTATCTTCCTTCTGTTTTCTCATCCTAAATTGAGATTTTAAAAGTGTAACAAGATACAGAGTTATGGACTATGATGTAGAAAGTGGCGAGGTCTTTCTACTCTGGTTCTTTTTCCTCTTGAATTTCAGCTTTGTACAGAGGGCAATCTAAAATCAATGCAGCTCACACTCACAAGCTTGTTGTGGCTATGGCAGATGATACTACCTAATACCTTATTTGATTAGCTATCTCTCTTGAATGGTACCCAACATCATGACCAACTCTGCCTGTTACTTCTGAAAATGTGACAGAAACACATGTGTTTTTATGAACCTGCAACTTTGAGCAGATTGTTATGGATTTATCTATACCCACTGTGGGGAGCGGATGAAGTCAGTGGGTGAAGAAGATATGGCACCTAGTCACTACCATTCATGATGAACATAATGTCGAATACTTGGTGACACTCCAGGTTGTAAACACTTGGCAAGGTGATACTCTGCAGTCTCATAGATCTGGTCTTTTCCCTCTGTGCAGCAAATCATAAGTATGAGAAATTCTCAGTATTTATGAAGATAGTTTGCTTCTGCACAATTTTTTGGAATAATTCTTTTGATGATGTCCTTCAACTTGGGTGAAAACTTTCCAGATTCCCCTCTGTTTTTTTGTCATGGGTACTGGTCTCCTGAGTTGTCAGAAACCCTAGGTTTTTGTGGGGTTCCGCTGGAGGCCCAGATTTTGTACTGTTATCTATTGCAATTTGAATACATGTGTTGACATTTTAATTTGAAAATGTACAGCAGGCAAGCTTTGGCTCCTTTACTGCGAATTGGGTCTACTTCTTCCTTCCATTCTAGTTCTCCCTTTGAAAGCTGCTTTTCCTGATGTCTACATGCTTTGGGTAGATGTTTTAGGAAGTTCAGATTGAGAATGGTAGCAGATTCTATGGGATCTGTGTTGTACCTGAGATGACTTGGTTTTGCAGGTGCCTTGATGCCACATCTGTGCTTACTGAATATGGTAGCATTCAGAATTTTGTCTCAGTGGAACCTTGTTGACACTTGTGGGTAATGAGTACCCTAGTTTGTAATCCAACTTTTTATGATCCTTTTTTGCTGGCTATATATAGTTCAAAAGAGAAATTACAAATTAAAAGTGCTAAAATCAAGTTAAAAAAAAGATTTTCAATAGCTATAATTTGACCAAAATTTAAGATAATTTGCCATATTCCTATATATGGTTCAAGTTGGTGGCCCAAAATATAAGAGATGTTTAAAATTTTTACTTTCATATATAGTTTTCTGGTCAATTTTGGCTAAATCTTCTTATGGATGATCCCCACTTTGGCTACATCACAAAACTGACCCCAAAAAACATTGCTCTGTAATGCATACACAGACAAGGTAAAATGAAAACCCCCAAAAAAATCCAAAAGCTTTAAACCCAGTGAGGATGTTCCATAGGAGCTTGGTTGAAGTAGGACGGCTTTAGATTCCTTTAGTCAACATCGTCATCCTCACAATTCCAAAGTCAAGGATGCACTAAAATTTGTGCTTTTGATTGAATGCTTTCGCATTTCTTTTGATGAAGTCCTTTTGCATCTCTTCTTAGTGCTTCACATCTTCTTAACATGTGCTGCTGTTTGCAGCAGCTAGAAAGAAATCACTTAAAAGCTTGTTGAGACACCTGAACGATCAGGAAAATTGACATTCCCCATGTCTACTGACATTCGACCAAAAAGACCAGGGATGAGTTTGCTGATTCGGTGGCCTCACAATGGGAGTTGTACAAAGCCTCTATCATGCAACGATTTGCATCCACCGGTACCATCATTTTCTCCACTGTAAGAATGCTCTTTCTGATAACCCCCTGAACTCTTGCTGAGTTCATTCTCTTTAGCAGGATATTATTCTTTATATGATTGCTGGTCATGAATAGTTATTATACATATTTGGTTCCTAACTGTACACCATAGAAATGACACAAATATTGTCTCAATCTTTTGTATTGTTTTGTGAATATCACAAGCATCCATGATCTGTTTGTTCCATTCTGTTAAAAGTAGTGCCATTCCATGATTATTTGAAAACATTTGCTAAATATATTGTCCCTTCTTCTCTGTCCACACTGTTGATGCAACCATCAAAGTTGCATATTGTTTTATTATGCACTTGCAAGTGTTGCAAGTTGTGTGTTCTACTAGGGTATCTTGTGGAAGGAAAATTGTTCAGCTGTATTTGCCAAGTGACATTATGATGATTTGGCCATGGAACACATCTCAACTTTGAATTTGTGAAGCAGTTGATCTTCTCCTTGTTGTATATTTGCACTCCTGTCATTTCAGTACATGCCGCTGGCTTGCAACTTGAAGAGGTGTAAAGTTTGGAACATGATCTTTGTTAGCTTCTTGTTTGGTATTTTGCTTTGCAAACATTGAATATCATCTCCAAGGAGCCAAAACGTTGTCCAATTTCTGCTATACTTTTGAACTTGCAATTTATGGAAAAAGTACGCTTGTTCTAGGTTGATGCCTTTAAATTGTTTGCAAGCCATAACCCTAAATTTGTTTGGTTTGTGTAGCTTATGTTGAGGTGGATTTCTGCTATTACAGTGTTTGATCTGTCAGCTCCAAGTGAATGTGGGTTGATGATGCTGGCCATAATGCTTGGATATACAAACATTGAGATTCTGAAGCATGACTTCTTTTTTGTGCAGTTATCTGGAGGCTGCAATATTGAGGTGCATGCATTTTTTGGAAGGGGCCAGCTATTTGGAGTGTGGAAAATGGAGTACAAGGGTGTGGGTGCACAAGTGCAGAGATTGGGGTGCAAAGATTTTGGGGTGCAAAAATGAGGTTTGGGTTTAAGGATTTTGGGCACATTTATTGCATGAACCAACATGTATGATACCTTTTCCAACTAAGCAATGACATGGCAAATGACATGGCACATATGTGACAAATGACATGGCATATACCTACGTGGTAGGCAACGTGGAACTTATGTGGTAGGTGACATTGCATGTAAGTGGTAGATGGCATGGCATCTATGTGGAAAATGATGTGGCAAAAGCAAAATGACAATTGTTCATTTTCATTGATCAATATCTAATATTAATCACAACATTGATGGTGCAAATGTTTTTAATGCACACAAAATTTTTGAAACCAAAACATTCCTACCAAAAACTGGGAATATCTACTCAGTTGTTCTCTCATTTCCAAACCTTGCACTCAAATATCACTCAGATATATCAATCAGTAAAAAATCACATTAGCTCTGCCTACAATTTTTTCAAATTTTGCATTGAAAATCTTGAATGATGCTAAAGAATGCGTGCAAAGTGAAACAGGCTAGGTCTAGATGTGGCACTTTCAAGTATTTCCATTTCAAGAAAACACAAATGAAGTTCGATAAAATCACAAATATTTGTTTTTTATTATCATTTCTAAAATAATTTTCTCCAAGTAGTGAACATTTGTCACAAAAAATTGACTCTTTATGTGATCTGGGTTTTTAGTTAACAATAAAATCAAGAAGGCACTACAATGTGAATCGCCATCACTAAACATCATTTTTCAAAATTCTTGATTCAAGTGGCAACCTTGAAAAAACCTAGGTTTAGATGTGGCTATTTTATTTTTTTTAAATGGCAAATACTGTCAAAGAAAATCACAAAATTTTCCTGGTTTGTTTCATTATATGATAAACATTTTGCCAAGTTGGGAACATACATAACAAAAAAAGACTTAGATGTTCATTTATGTGTTAATGTGAAATATTAAAATCTATATCTAGAACTATTATTAATATTAACTAATCTATTTATCTTTGGTCGTTCCCCCATGAACACCACTATCTTCAATTTGTTCCTTAATAAACATGACTATTTTTAGTTGAACATTCATTAACTATAATTCCCCCTTCCCTTTCATTTCCTTTGACGACCCACTATCTCCCCCTTTCTTTCCTTATTTCTCCCTTCCTTACCTTGAGGTGTTCATCAAACATTCGCCCCCTCCCACTCTCCTTGGGTGTTCATCAATGATCAATGGTGTTCTTTAGGTGTTGGTCAACTAACAACCCCTTCTTGGGCATCCCTTCCCATGTCTAAGGTGTTTGCCAATGAACACCTCACTTTCCCACCTTTCAATTTTGGAGTCTGCCAAATGAACACCCATGTCCCTATTGTATTTGTATCCTTCTCTTGCTTCTTGTCTTATTATTATTATTATTAATTATTTTTCTCCTTTCATCTTTCTAGTTTCATCTTCTTCTTATTATTAAATGTCATTTTATTAACTTGGGTACATATTTACACCCCCTAGGACCCCTATTGGTATATTATAAGAGGTTACCTCTCATGCACCCTAAACTCTTAACCTAAACCCAAAGTTCTTATTTATAAAAACATGTAGGTACAAAACATAAAAGCACTATTTTTCAAAGAGGGCCCCACTCCAACCTTAAGGACTCTATTCCGAATTGAATGGCCTTTCTTCAAGGTTAAAGGTTCTACTATGAACTTTCATGATTCTTTCACATCTTCATCTCTTAATAGGGCTCTACTCTAACCTTTTGATATAAAAAGTTCCACAAGTGAATTTTTTTTCATCCATTTGACAACCACATGATGCCACATCCATCCCAATGCCCTTTTCTAGTTATTTGAATTACTTCACTAATCACCTTATTGTTTATTTTGTTAGTGGTCATTAATATTAGTTATTAGTAGAATCTAAATGTTATACATAGATTTTTCTTGTACCATTTTATTCATCAAATTTCCATGACATCCACACATGCATCCAAATCATTCTTCACCGATCAAATGTCTTTGAAACATAATATGATTAAATTGGTTCCATATTATGCAAGATTAAGATGCAAATTTTTTGCAACTTTAGCACACTTCCTTAGGTAACTTCTACAAGTTTTTCCATAGTTTTGTGGCTTGCAAAAACTCATTTGCCAAGTATTTTGAACTTCCATCTTTTTTAATTTTATTCATATGGTTGTGAAAAAATGATTAACATTGATTTCTTTTTTAGATGGGTTCCAATTTTGGAAGCTTGTGTGCTCCATCCTCCATGTTAAAAATGCACTATACAATGTGGCATAAAGGTAGAAAAGAAAAGATGAAATTGGGTGTTTCTATCAAAGGTTCACTAAACCACCATTGAAGGTTGAAGGAAGTTCGCATAGCTAAGAATGTGCTAGCATGGTTCGATTACAAATTTTTTTAGAAACCTAACATTGAATGTGCCATGAAAAATTCTACATTTATTTGAGACTTTTTTTGTATATGGTTTTGAGAATATTTTGTTTTCATTACATGATTTTATTAAACACTTCAAATCCTACATCAGCCTCTCAAGGGTGTATCATAAGTTTGTATTTGTATATATTTTGTGAAGCTAATAATGTAGATGTCATTGATGTTTGGCATTAAATAATTTTCAAAAGGGCAAGTCAAAAATATATGTATATATACCTGACACTTGCAAATTTCTCAAGAATTGAATCCAAAATTGTTAAATAGGGGGAGAAAACAAAGACCAAGCCATTGGATTACTCATGTATAATCCAAAAAAAGTTGTTAGACTTTGCATAGTTAGTTATATTTGATTATCAAAATATTCAAATTGAGGTTGTTGGATGTAGGATTATTTTTTCATACAAAATTTCCCATCATAATGACAAAAATATCAATGGGAATATCCTAAAATTTTCAAGAAGAAATTTTTAATTTTTAAATTTTTTTTTGAAAAAATTTACCAAATTTTGACTAAACACTAGGTAAGTGAATTGAAATACAAAACAATGTTCAAAAAATGGATGGTGTGTACAAATGTGTCACCAATTAATGATATATCTTTTGTGGGATGTTTGCTAGTGAGTTTACATTAAAAAAAGTTGAGAAAAAAACTTGTGTTGAATTCATTTTTTGTAATAATTAAATATTTCAATAAAATTTATTGGTTATCAATGGTAAATACACCTGAGGGGGGGGAGTATTAGATAATTATCCAAGCTATTATTTATCACCTATTATTATCTTTTTTTTTAATGTATACATATTAAACCCACATTATATTAATTATAATCCATTATTTCAGATTATTACATACCCTATCTTATAATCAAATTGATTATTTGAATAAATTTACCCTATTCTTTAACTAATTAACTTATATTTTTACCCAACAACCAATATATTACACCCTATATTTTTACTTTTCTAATTTTTTTTACTATTGTCCCCCCCCCCCCCCTTTTTTTTATTTATATAAAATTTTTTTAAAATCAATTAAAAAATACTTTTTAAAAAATTAATTTATCAAAAAATA
>Ga0116231_10009640_pt1 | contig 16122 bp, 8 predicted proteins | sample S1TSphgellanicum_2_FD_89695 | JGI IMG/M metagenome (GOLD analysis project Ga0116231, IMG submission 89695) | Host-associated microbial communities from peat moss isolated from Minnesota, USA - S1T2_Fd - Sphagnum magellanicum MG | ecosystem: Host-associated > Plants > Peat moss > Unclassified...
TTCCAAAATGGCCCCCCCCCCCCCTCTTTGGGTTCACCTTACACATAAGATAGACACCTTTTACTACAAGAGAGTGGCCTAGCTGCTACTGAGTCTGACTCCCTGTGAGGTCTTCATGGGTGAACCGAATAAGCTGATTCTGGGTGACTAAAGACTAAGTAAGGGGCTTAGGACAAGGTGGTAGCCAAATCTGGCCTTGCATTTTGGGAATGTTGCTCACATGTGAGCTTTATCCATCATTAAGGACACTTGGCAAATGCTATAACCTAAACATATGTAGATCATGAGGCATAGGAGGGAGAAGCTTTTTATATTTAAGCATGTGAGGGATTTTAACCCTATAACCTAAAACACATAATATCTGGATGTTTAAAGTGTATGATGTAAGTGTAAAATCCCTCACATGCTTAACAAGTAAATATAAAAAGCTTCTCCCTCCTATGCCTCATGATCTACATATGTTTAGGTCATAACATTTCATCCTATTTATTTGTGTTTTTATACACATTTTAGATGGATGACATTTGTGTAAATAGATTTTCTGAACCTATAATAAAAACAAATTTCACATAACCACTATTTTTATCTATGAGGTATAAAAAGCTCGAAAAATCTTTCCTCTTTCTACAAAGGATATTCACAAATACAAGGTGCCCTAGTAATACATTGAAAAATATGTCAAATGCTTTACAAGATGAATAAAAGGCCTCATAAGACATCCGTGCCTTCAACATATTTTGACAAACAACTTAATTTGGTGCCTTTAGTATATTTCAAAGCACAACTTAATTTAGGTCCATATGAAGTTTTGGTACTCAAGTATTAACTTCAGGTCTTAAATATCCAGATTGAGTTACATTATCCATCCATGTTGAGTTGACAAAATGCCCAGAACTTAAAAACTTACAAGTTACCACTCAGGGGTCTCAACTAATATTGGGTCACACCAGTTGGTACTGTTATCAAATTTATTGAAAAGATTCATACTAGCCTGGTACTGGTATTAGGGTCTAAGGACTAGTATGAGGCGTGTATATATCTAATATTGAAATTTGTACCACCTTGATTTGAAACTGGTTACAAATCTTTTTTAAATTTTCATATTAAGCAGGTACTGGTATTGAATCTTTTTAAAAAATTTCAGACCTGGCTTGTAATGGTAAGGGGAGTTGTTGCCCCAAGACCCTGCAATGCAGATATGTTCTTCAAATACAAGGACCAATATCAGTCCATATATCAGGGTGCCATCAATTTACCCACCTCACTGGTCTGAACTTTGGAGTCAATAATGCTATTATAGTTGACCAACCATGATGTTTCAGTTCATATCATCAAGTGTACTAGAACAATAGCAACCTCAGAGAAGAATACCATAATTGCCACTGATAATTGGCAGGATTTTGTGGAAATAATTAGTTACTGAAATGAATGGGGTTAGTCTTAATTTTAATATTTCAGATTTTGACAGTTTAATATAAATTTAAAAGGTCCACCGTGTTTTCTCATAACTATGCCCCTAGGCTAAAGGCATGGTTTGTCGTCCCACCTATATAGCAGGTCACAAGTTCTCAATTCCTTAAAATGCGACTGGGTTTATACGAATTTATTTTTCCCAAGTGTTGGGAAATAAATAAATGCCGAACATCAGTGGCACCTATTCATCACCCATAAATCAGCAGGCCTGGTGCCACCACCAAATAGAGCTCACCTTCCAACCAGAAAAAAACAAAAAGTTTCTTCTCTATGGTGTAGGGACAGGGTTTCTCTCTTACTTGATTGAGTATGGACCAAGGAAAAGGTTTTCAAGAATACCTAGTAGCCTACTGTCAAATTTTAGTTTCTCTCTTGCTATCTCTGGAGTGTCTCCCCTTCCATGGTCAAGTGTTGGGCCGAAAAGAAAGATACGAGGAGTAGTAGCAGGATCTACTTTACAGACAAAACAGAAACATTCATGAACTTGTGAATCGCTGTTGGGATCTTGGGCTTTTATTGGGGGCGAATGAGAAGAGGTCTGGGGTAGGAATTAGATGTCAGGTTTAGGAATTGGGGTCCCAAATTTGGAGTTGGGGGAAACGTATTTGCTTGGTTTGTTCCAAAACAACAAGTAGGAAACACCAAGAAGGAAGGGATAAAGTAATGGGTCATATTTTTCCAGGATCCTGAAAGAGACAAAAGGGGTTATGCTCACTTGGCAATGTTCCTGGATGAATGCTTACATTCGGGCTTGTGTAATCACTATCAGATAGGCTAATTACAGATGTTAATCCGGGATCAAGAATATCAAGTGAGTCTGAGGCCTTTGACATTGGGATATATGTGTGGGGGTCGCACCCTGGAAGTGAGGTATTTGTTCCGAATAAGTGTCCACTTGAGCCAGAGCTGATGGCCACTTATTACAGGAACTCCCTGCTCTGAGGCCACTAAGCACTGGCAGTTTTTTCCCCATTATACTTGTTGTGTATCTCAGGAAAAATAAACAGAGAAAGAGGTAAGGTGACTGAAAAGAGAAAAATGCCCATTGGATCAGGCGTTTCATTCTCAGAATGTCCTTTGCCATTTCCGGATCTGACCTGGATAGGGTGCCCTCCACATACACTGAAAAATTCTGCTGGAGCTTTGCAAAACTATTATTTACTAACGTGGAGCTTGTCCTGTACATCTAGCAGATGCTAAGCGTGGATGAAGTAGAGAAGGTGGTTGGATGAATATAATTTTGGCAAACCCTACAATTTGTCAAATGTGAATAGAGTTTTCACTTGTCCATTGGCAACTTTCTAATAAGTAGAGAGGTAGATTGTTCATCTGAATTCGGCAAAATCGAAAAAGTTTGCATTCAGGGGTGTGCCTGTAAAGTAGCTACTTTTCAACAGACAAACAAATAAATACTACAGGGGCTAGTACTGCCACAAAACAAATGTGATAGATACATCACCCTACTGGTAGATGATGATGGAGCTTTCTCACTCTTAGTCGACAGACTTCGGGATCATTAAGTCATTTTGTTCATGACACCCTTTGAGAGGTCATCCCCCTCCTTTTGGATAGCAAATAAGCACGAAGTTTCATCTGCTGGTCATGATACGTCATCCATTCATTGCAAAAACGCTGTCATGATGATGGAGTCGTTTATTGCACCCCGCTGTAGGCACTTTTCTTTTCCCTGCCAGGTTTACAACTGTCATTGATGATAATCATGAAGCCTACTGCCCCTGTGCTGTAAGTAAGTAAGTAAGTACAAGATTTAAATACCAATGGCAAACCATTCCAAGAAATCTCCACGAAAGTGGATTTGTAGGGCGCCTTCTGCCGCCTTCCCAAAAACAGTAGGGATCTTACACCTACTATTTCAGATGGGGAGAACATTATGTAAGGTCCCTCTTGCTTCAACAAAGTGGGTAAGGTCCCTCCCACTCCTGCATAGTAAGTATAAGATACCCAACCTACTCTTACTGCCTCATGAACTACATATGTTTAGGCTTGTGATCAGCTTCACCTTGTGCTTTACATAGGGTAAGGTTCATAGATTGGGGATATTCATTTAAAAAACCTTTTCGAATTTTTGTAGTATAATTGGAGGGCATGTTATAGTGCATATTATTCATCTGCACTGGAAGTGGGTGTTCTACTTTCACAATGGGATTTACAAAAACCCTAAACACTGTATCTTTGAAGGTTGCATTGATTTCTACACCATAGTAAAACTCACAGGTCAGAGCAATAACTGAAATTGAGCTTGCATTTGGTTCTCACTTCGTGTGCTCTTCTTTCAGTAATGCCCTTTACCCTACACAAAATGTGCACTGGATTAGGCTATATAATTGCCCTAGGCCCTTTATTTTGGGAATGCCCCCTACCGAGGGCCTTTTAACGCACAGACAATGAAGGAAGCGGACTTGCGTTTTTTCCTACTTCTGTGGGTATAGTAGTACTATTGGAATGTGGGGTGTCACGAGGTACAACCGTCATTTGCAGGAGGAGGTTGCTTATATAGGGTTAAATTCCATTGTGAATTCTGGATGGATGCCATCACCAAACATCATGGGAGGCGCCGGCCCTTAATGGGATACAAATAAGATCGTACAAACTATTATTAAGGCTGCTCTTTTTGAAACTATTGAGCAATCCGGCGCGGCACGTCTGGACATATAAATACAAAGTGCATTCAAGTGGGACATCCACTGCCCAAAGATGCTCAGAATCTGTGTCCTTTGCTTCTGTTTCTTCATTGAATTAGTTAGGTTATTCCAGAGAAAGGGGGCCCGAGTGAACCAACAGCCACCGTCCACGATGGCACCGTGCATTAGAATTTCACCTATTTTGTAAAGGATGTGTCCTGTAAATAGGTTAGTAAGATCATCAATGCCTGGTTAGGAAGTAAATGCATGTTGATGACTAGTACATAGGTGAGGGATGCTATAATGGTACCACGTTGTTAGTACGCAGGTGACAAAAACAAAAACTGATTTAAACACTGATTGTTTTATCAGGGTTACCTCCCTTTTCTTTAGTTGATATGCTTCAAGTGACTGGCGGAGGTTTCGGTACTTAGGGGTTCCCTTGCCTCCTTGTGGCCTGCCTCTTTTGGGTTGTTTGTTTACTTGGACTTTGGTCTTCACCCCTTGTTTCTTTTTCTCTCCCTTTCTTGGGCGCATTCCTTTTATGAAGTTTAGTAGGGTTTCACAATTGGAACTCAATGGAACAGTGTTTCCTGCCAATCACCACCCATCCTCATGGTGGAGCGGGTGGCATGGCCTTACATTTGAATCTTTCAATGCCCTTCAATCGCACCTAGCACTTCTAGTGAAGGGAAAAATCTTTTGCGACCCTTCACATGCGCAGGGCAACTTCTTTTTCAATCCTTCCATGTGAAGGGCAATTGTTTAAAATAAACTTGAAAAAAATTGCTTTTCAAAAATCTGAAAAGTAAAAGAAGTAGAATTCCCAATCCTTTGGAGTCCATAGTATATACCCTAACAATCTTTCTCACCTTGGCATGGGAGGGTTAGGTTGCATTCTAATGTTCCTCTCCTCTTTCCATTTCCTAAGTATCAAAACTCCATGCAAGTTCAACCCCCACCAAGTGCAGGTCACCTTATCCCTTTTTATTAATTGAGTGGAAGGCTTCCTATCATGTTAGCATTGTGCATGTTTTTTCATGTGTGTATGCTTAAATTGAGTGAGACCAATTGAGAGGGAAGCAGAGAGGTGACCCAACTTAGAAACCACCTAATTTGATGTTTGGTAAATTTTAGGGTTTAGGCAAGTTTTTTGTGGGCTATGGTTATTGGTGACAAATGGAGTTTAAGGTTTAGAGATAACCTACTTGTTTGAAATGCAAGGCTTCACATTTGAATGTATGTACTTGCTATTACCATTTCTCAAAGTGATATTAAACCAACAAAGTTTTGATGGGTATTTACAAAGCTAATACTAAAACAAAAGGATATTTAATTAATTTTCATCAAAATTCATACTAGATAAATCAATTTTCAAGTAATTGTTTGGGATCCAATTGGTCACCTAAATCAAATATCAATATTCGCCCAACATTTGTTTGGACATTAGACCTACAATTTACAAATGGCACAATGGTCCCTATAAAGCCCAATAAAAACAATTGATTATTTTTAATGGGTTAACCATAATGATTTGGCCAAGTGGTATCATGTATATATTTTTCACCTTATTGTATTCTTTTTAGTTATTAAAGTAGTTTGAAGATTTATTGAATATTGACCCCATTTGATCAAAATAGATAAAATGAAAGAAGAAAATCCAACTTTTTAAATGATTTAAAATTCCAATTCTATTATAATATAAAATGAAAAAAATTGTTCAAATACATGTTATATTCAATGTTTTTTTATGGCAAAATTTTGCCACTTGTGACAAATACAATTGTTGTTTGAAGGTTTTTCTTCACAGTTTTCAATCATCAAATTTGAAACAATTACCAATATTTGATGGTCCACACCCCCTTGAACCATCAAAAAGATGTTTTGCATTTGTCACCATCAGTAACAATTCCACACCATTTTTGGTGCCGCATGCCCCCCTGCCCCACCCATCACTTTCATTCACACCTCCCCTCCTTTGAAAATATTAGCCATCACCAATATTAATGTAAGTTTAGACTTGTACATTGCCCATAGTTATGTAAACTTGCATTTACATATCATCTTCATTAAAAAGGTCAGTTTTTTTATGGGGTTAGTTTAGAAGGGTGGGATTTGAGCACTCAGGTTTAGGTGTTGGATCTTGGGAAGTGATTGTTTTATAGTGGAGACAACAGGAACAAACATCATTCCCTGAAAATATGCAAGTTTTGTATTTTGCAAGTTCCATCAATTTTAAGTTGAAAATACAAGCTCAACAAGTGTGCAAGATCTTCAATGCGAATGGGAAGAGAAGATAATAGGTTGTGAGTTCAAGAAACAGTGTAGTCTATACACTTATGATGTCTTTTGATTTTCTTTATGCCATTTTAGTTTTGAAGATTGAAAAATCTATTAAAAGTTGCAACTAAAGTCTACCTATAGTAGATCCATTGCTTTGAGTGCCAAAAGTATTAGTGGACGAAGTTGTGCATGGGTGACAAGAGCTTTCACAGTGAAAACACATTATAATGACCCCCTTTTGGGCTTTTTGGGTCTTAGATTATAATATATATCTCCTAAAACATCGTCCATTTAATTTTGGGTTTAACTTTTAGTGTTCAAGCCTTAGGATTAGATTTTCACAAAGCTAATGTTATTTAATATTACTTGAAAAAATAAGAAATAGATTTAATCATTTGCATTTTTTTGATATATATAATATAACATTGCTTATTTTTCATTTCAGACTATATTAACATTCAAGAAAAAAATACAATGTGATTGTAGATAAAGGGACTCACCATAATGTGCTTTCACCTTTCACATGTATAATCACATTTTGAACTTTCTTTGATTTTTTGGGGGATTTGATTATTGAGAACATTAAATGGAGCAAATGCCAAGTGGTGAGGACATTTCTTTTGAATCTACAAAATATGTGACTCAAAATATAGATTATGAGAAATTGTGTCCATGGAAACTTCACTACCTTGTAACTAGAACTTTGAAACAACTAATTTGCAATTACATTGCAACCATCCCATGGAAATACATGGAATTAAAAAATAAAATGCCATGTCAAAAATTCACGGAATAATATTGCAATTGCATATTAGTCTTAAAACGGACCTTTATATGAATGAATGCACATGCCATATGTATGATTTTGGTTAACCACGTTTGATTTTGCTAGCAAGTTGCACAAGTATCACATATGACTATAATACAATTGGAATAAATGAAGCATTCATTAGTCATTTTTTAAAATTACTTTACAACTATTATATTGGATTTTTATGCAACTACCCAACTACTAGCTACAATAATAATAATAATAATTTTAGGCTAAGCTACCATAGCCTAACCTATCATAACTAAAGGTTAATAATTAATAACTAACTTGAGGTATCATTATTATTATCATTATCATTATAATACATTAGCATCTAGATTTCAAATTAGTAGTTAAAATACTTAATAAATAGACATGTTAGGATAGAACTGCCCATCATTAATCATTGGCTGGAGATTGAACAAGTTTAGATTTTTAATCTATTTTGTGCGATGTAAAACATCATGGGAATGTTAAGAAATGTTTCAATTCCAAAGGGAAAAGAACAACATAAAATGAACATACAACATGTTGAAATCACATAATGTGTTTTTAAAAAATGACCCTTTATTTTTAAAACCCATATCTTCTTTGTTTTTTGTATGTTTTCAATGATTTAAAATGATATGAATGTGCCAAGTTAAGATCTAATTTTAACTATTTGAGCTCCAAAGGTAAAGGAAGAACATAGAAGAGCCATGAAAAGACAAAGGTGTTGAATTTCAAAATGTGAATTAAGCTAGTGACCAAACATTGACCCTACTTACTTTTGACAACCATATCTTTTTCATTTTGTCCTTTTTTAGTTATCTAAATGGTTGTAGGTGTGCCAAATCAACATTAAAAAAAATCTTTTGCACTTGAAAAGTAAAAAGACAATGTATAAGGGTTGAAAGTTTTTTGAAAGCTTAAATGTTTGTTCATTAACCTATCTTGTAGTAATTGTAACATTAATATTAATCTTCAAATATATGCACTACAACAAAATGTGTCCCTATATGTCAAGTGATTTCATTAGATTTTGAGTGAATTCACTAGTCACAATGAATAGGACCTAGTGAGGAAATAGTAAATTCACTAGTCTAATGAATGGGGACTAATGAACTACACCCACATTTTGTAGTAGTGATGATTAAATTTATGACTAATATTTTAGTTATAAAGGACATATGTGAAATCATTAATGATAATTTAATCATTTTTAAATTATTTTTTATTATTACAAATTGGACCCAAAAACTTGGGCAACATTATTATTTAAATTTATAATATTAAATTTATAGATTTATTATATATAATATAAAAATAAAATAGATTTTTAATTTCATTATTTTTCATCCTATCAATTGTTGACATATATCACCACCTAACCTAGGTAGGTATGAAATATTCAATCAATATTCCAATGTTGACGACAATGAATGTGATATGAGAAGTTTAATCCTTGGACTATAAGGATGGAATTGAATTCTTTTACCACCAAGCCATTTTATTTGTTGTGTAAATAATTTAATGTTTATTCTATTTAGAACATACTTCATTTAAACATTAGGCAAAAACACACTAAGGTGTTTCAATTTCGTCGAATTAAAGTCCTTTTTCAAAGTTCTTTTCTAATGTAGCTGAAAATTAACTAAAAAAATGAATATTTAGCTGATATTGAAAGTAACATTTTTTTCCATTTCCAATTTCAAGTCATGATGCTATAAGACATATAAAAAATATCATAAAAGAAAATTTTTTAAATAATTATTTTTAAATGCTTAAATTTTTAAAAAGTAATTTCACTTTTTTGGGATTTTGAAAAGTCCATATCATACTAAATTAAAATCACATTCCATTCAGTCAATGGATATTTAATTTCTTCAACATTGTTCATGCAATATCCCAAAGTTTTAAATACATAAGACTAACACATTGTAAAATAAAAATCCATATCGATGAATTTGTAAGTGTGACAAAAAATGTGAGCAAAATCCAAAGTCCATTACTAATTAGCTATCCATGACTTTGATTTGATTTTTTCATTCTTAAGAGGTTGATTATGATAGCTTTAGATAAGTGAGTCTTTTTTTTAATTATTCAATGATTTTTTAAATTTTTTTGTATTTAAGAAATACAAGAAAATTTGCCATTATGATGTCCATATAAGGTCACCATAGTGTGCAAACAACCCATTTCACAAAAGTTCACATTTGATAATTGATATCTTATTGATAAATTTTCCAATAATGTACACAATTATATTATTTATTTATTTTAAATTTAAATTCATTGCCAAAGAAAATTATTTGAATTTTGTTATTAAATAACATTTCAATGACTATTCTTTGGAAAAAAACTATCAAACACATGATTTGCTATTGGAAAAACATGAATTATATATATATATATATATATCATATCTTAAACCTTCATTTGATTTAAGAATTTATATTATATAATTTTGCTTCCCAAATATTATAATTTTACCAATAATTTTTAATTTAATTTGAAGAATAATAATAATAATAATAATAAAATAAATACTAGAATTTTTTAAAAAATCTGAAATTATAAATTTTATTCATTTTTATTCTTATAATCTAATATTATTAAATAAAAAAATTTACACATGTAAAATAAATTATATATTTCCCATATTTTACACTTCGAATTTATTTTTAAATTATTTTATTAAAAAAATATTTATAATATATCATACTTTTACCATTAAAGTGTATTTCAATGTATAATATCTAATTTATTCACATTGGATATTTAAAATGGATCATATATATAATTTTTTAATGTAATAAATATTATTATATTACTTATATGTTTCAAAATCAATTCTTTACATTTTGTAGTTCATTATGTTTCTATACTCATATTAAATTATGATAGTCAATTTTAAATCATTGTAAAATAATTGTATGACCACATTGTCTATGTAATGACACATCATTTTTTCCATGTCATTTGCATAATTATTTTTTACCCATATTTGAAATGACTTTATACTAGTCACATTTTCAAATGATATCTTGGACATCCATGTCACTTTGTCATCAATCATGGATGCCATATGCATGAAAATTTGCAATAAAAAAATGATGTCATCCTTCTTTTTACCACATCATCATCTATTAGTCAAATGCACCATTGATATATGACTACAATTTTTCCCACATAGAATTTGAAGTAATATCCTATTACTATAGTTAATTATATAGTTGTTCAGGACATATAATCATTGATTTCTTGATTGCAAATGACAAAATTCCTTCTATGTAAATGAATTGTGATTAAGATACGACTAATGTTTTATTTCATATTTTTTTTCGTTTTATCTTCAAATTTGTAAAATATATAATTAAGTGCATTATGAATATTAAAAAAACAAATGACATTTGGAATAAGCCAATAAACAAGGTTTGGCCTTAAATGTTAAACCCATAATAACATAGGATTATCCCAAATGACCTACTTACTTAGTTAAGCTTGCCTACCATAATGGCTAAACCTAATGACTTAAAGTAATGGCTAAACATAATGGCTAAACTTAGTGACTTAAAGTAATGGTTAAATTTAATGATTTAAAGTAATGACTAAACATAATGTCTAAACTTAATGAGTTAAAGTAATGGCTAAACTTAGTGATTTAAAGTAATGGTTAAACTTAATGGCTAAATTTAGTGACTTAAAGTAATGGCTAAACTTAATGGCTAAATTTAGTGACTTAAAGTAATGGCTAAACTTAATGGTTAAATTTGGTGACTTAAAGTAATGGCTAAACTTAATGGCTAAATTTAGTGACTTAAAGTAATGGCTAAACCTAATGGTTAAACTTAATGAGTTAAAATATGGTTCAACCTAATGGCTAAACTTAATGAGTTAAAGTAATGGCTAAACTTAGTGATTTCAAGTAATGGTTAAACTTAATGGCTAAATTTAGTGACTTAAAATAATGGCTAAACCTAATGGCTAAACTTAATGGCTAAATTTAGTGACTTAAAGTAATGGCTAAACCTAATGGCTAAACTTAATGGTTAAATTTAGTGACTTAAAGTAATGGCTAAACTTAATGGCTAAACCTAGTGGTTAAATTTAATGACTTAAAATATTTGCTAAACATAATGGCTAAACCTAGTGGTTAAACTTAGTGACTTAAAATAATGGCTAAAGTTAATGGCTAAATCTAATGGCAAAACTTGGTGAATTAAAACAATGGCTAAACATAATGGCTAAACCTAGTTTTTAAATTTAGTGACTTAAAGTAATGGTTAAACATAATGGCTAAAATTAGGTAGATAAATGGTTGGATAAGTAGGTATATAAATAAGTAAATGAAAAGGTATAAATAGATATGTAGGTAAGTAGGTAAATAAATAATTAACTAAATAAATAGGTGGATGAGGAAGTAGGAAGTAAATATATAGGGTAGTAAACCATGTTGTATTTGATTAAAAATCATTAGCTATTTTGACTAAATGTTCAACTTGATTAAAGACCATTGGTCATTTTGACTAAAGATCATTGGCCATATTGATATTCAACTTGACTAAAGACCATTGGTCATCTTGACTAAAGTTGTACAACTTGATTATGTGTATCTAATCAAATAAATTGTTATAGTCAAGTTGATTAGTCAACAAATACATGTGTCATTCAAACCCTCGGCCTTCCGTCAAATGCACATGTCCATTAATAAAAAATGATAAGTTAATCAATTTGAACCTCTTAAAAAACCATGATTTGTTGTAGTGGGTGTCCCCTTAGATGTGTATGTAGATGGCCCTGCACTTTTGTATCTACCAAATCTATCCCCCAACTCATATAGTCCTACTAAAAATGATGGTTTTAAGTTGCAATTGGTTCTATGGTTTTTACATGAACGTTGTGTTGGGGAGATGGTGAACATGATGTATACCACCCAATGGGGTTTCTATTTAGATCTATATAGATATGTCCTTCTAGTCTTCCTATGGTTGTTATAGATTTTTAAACAATGGAACTCCTTGTACAACCTGATCCTCAAACTATTGTTCCCTTTTGGCAACATGTTGTGGAGGTGGAACCTTTATAGTTGTTGCAGGTCTTTGTGCTTCTTCTTAAGGTTGCTATGGTCTTGGTATGGGGTGAAATGGTAGGACTTTTGGTGTGGGAAGTGTTCATCACATTTGCTTCCTCTTGATCATCAAAGGTTTCTGCTCTTCCTCAGGTGAAAGCATGGTATTTTATTTTTAAAAAAGTTGACAAAAAAATATCAAATTTAAGAAAAGATAGTTCTTCACGAAAACACAAAAAAGTAGATTTAATTTTTACTTAAATTTCATTTTGAATGTATGATGCTTTCCATTGGGTTTGTATTAAGTTGAATACAAAATTTGAAAAAAATTGGAATAATAAAAGTAAAGAACAAGTACTTTTGAATTTGATTCAATACGATGTTCAAAATTATTTTTTCATTAGAAAATTTAATGAAATAGATTTGTGTGAAGTTATAACATAAAGATCATTGTGTATTCAAAAGAAGGAAAATAAATAAATTTTCTTTTCTTTGTGGTAGAATATACTTAACACATATTTGATACATTATCAAATGTTACATTGCAAAAAGTAGGTTTCAAAATCTATTTACATTCACAAAAGTCTATTTGAAACTTACTTTTATAACGTAAAAATTAAAAATTAATACACAATAGTGAAGAAATATCTTGTCTTTCATCATTTCAATAAAACTATTAAATGTATAATAATTTTATGATGGATTTTAGTCCTACTTCTTGTTAGTTTGACAAGTACTAACAAGAAGTAATTGAATTATATATTCTACCATGTCTTCGCCCCCTCTGAATTTTATGTAGTTATTTATTCCTTGGCCCACATCTATTTTGGTGATCCTCTAGATGATGCCAAAGGTGATTTAGTTTGATGCAGTTTTTCCCTCAACTCTGAAATGTTTATTCTTGATGTAGAAGCATCATGTACTATAGTAGGTACAACTTCTACTAGAATTTGTCAATCAATGTTAAGGAAGAAATGTTGCATCAATATCTCAATGATTAATGTTGGATGGCAAATATTTGTCTTAGGATCAACCTTCACTATTCCCATCATCATTTTAGTCGAGGAGGTTGTCCATCTCATCAACTCTCTTTATAATTGTTTAAACAAGGTGTATGCCCAATCTATAGCATTTCCTTTCATAGCTATCATAATTGATATGCCATTTCTATTATTGAAATAATAGACTTTATCCCTCTAATAAATGACTTGAATGAATGTAGGGAGACGAATGTCATAAGGTTCTTTCATCTTGCTAACACTCCATTGTTTTACATTAACATATGCTACTAGTAGGGCAATGTGCTGAAGCACGGCCTTTGCTTGTTTGCTTACTTTTGTTTTTTCCAACCTTTGTTGGAAATTTTGAACATATTCGCAATCAAATGTTTATCGATTGTAATAGATTTCTCTCCCAACCTTGCAAAAATAGTTTTTCTTTTAATTTGATAAATGTTGAGATGACGTGGAATTCTCCACTATAGTTCCAATAATCCTACCAATCCTACTTTGGATGCCCATTTTTTCTCATCCTCTCCCATTCTAACCCAAGTTGTAATCCTCTCCAACTCTTGAATATATGTCTACTTTGTGGGTGTCAAAATCAACCTTTTTGGTTTTAGTGAAAGCATAGACCTAGCTTGATGCACCATTGTATTACTTTTATGCTTCTTCCTTTTAAACTTAGACTAATTAAGTTTTGAAGAACTTGGAATAATCAATGGTGTAGATTTTGCAATTGGTGGTGGTGTTAGAGTTATTGTTTGTTTCAATTCTTGAAAAAAATAGAGGTTGTTTTCATCCTCACCTTTTGAATCTATCAGCACCACCATCTTTATTAGTAGCATGAGGTTTTGAAATTCCACATTCTTTTAGAAAACATAGCCATTTCTCAGTGTCACTCCTTGTGCGGGTTGAAGTCCGCAATGTGATTTTAATCCTTCTCCCTGGTTCATAATTTAAAGAAGAATCTAGAAATTGAACTTGTAGCGGAGTTGGATTTGTAACTTCGAAATGTGCAACATGATTTGCCCCCTACATTTGAAAATCTACAACAAGTGCTTCCTATGTTTCTCTCTCTCTTTGACAAATTAAATTTCCATGCTCTTTTTTCTTCTTTTGAGCAATTTTTTAAAGTTTTTTTACAAAGCTCTTGTTGCTCGCTTTGATTTGCTACAATGCTTGGAGATTGGATGAAATTAGAAAAAACTATTATTCACAATCGACATCATGCCAAGTTAGTGCCAGTACCTCCCACACTCCTTAATGTTTTATCATGCCTTGTTAGGGTTTCGAGATTTAAAACAATACATTTTATATTGCCACGTGTCATTGAACCTAGACCATGTTCAACCAAATTTACCTTCACATAAACTACTGTCATTTGTTGTAGGGAATTTTCATCAATTGGTACATTTGTATTTTAAATACAGATTCTTCATGATGCTTATCATCCTTATCATCCATCTTGATATTTTTCTAGTCCTTCCCAATAAATTAGTTAAGGTCAATAGGTAAACATATTGCTTAGCTCCATCTTTTCTACGGCTATAACCCATTTGCAATTTCTAAATATCTATTTTTCAATGGCAAAAAAAAATTTCATAGTAATAGTCACACTAAACACTTTGGAAACTATGATTGATACATTTCAATTTTAAGCATACTAGATAAAATATGCGAAATGATAAAAACACCTTTGGAATATCCAAGAGATCCCACCTTGCTAGACCCCTTCAAGTAATTACTAAAAATCAGAACATGGGGAACAAAATGGAAAAAACAAATTGATAAAACAAATGAATGAGCACACTAATAGAAATCTTGTTGTTTGCAATTAGTCATTATGCAACTAGCATGAACTACACCAAAATGCATCCTAATTCAATCTAGGTTTCATTAGATTTTGAATGAATTTGGACATTTTTACCATGGTGAAACTAATCAACCCCCTAATGAATGGGGTGTAACCAAAAAGAGCGGGTCCAAGAAACCTACAACCCGATGCGCTGCACCCCCCCTCAGACCCTGGGTACTCACATTCTGACAGTCCGATTCACATCCATGTACACTTATCCCATCCTATTTGCAAACGGCCTACCTGCCCGATCTCCGGTCCAGCTCGATCCGAGCTGCAACAGACTCAGCAACACAAGACTTGACACGAGATGCGACTCTGATCATGCCTCACAGATGAATGTACTCAAGAAAATACCCGGATTCTCATTATCAGATTATGTACATAGTCTGAGAGCACAAGCATTGCCCTCGAACTTCAACTCCTCACAACCAGAGGGTCTGATCATTCCTCAAAACACTCTCTCTCTCCTAGGAACTCCTGCAGCAACGAACTGAACCATACATCAGACGCAGCAGAAGATCACGATCATGGCTACCAACTCCTTGCTACCGAGCTATTGTATCTTCTCCTTTCCTTCCGTCCGACTCTACTTGCCTTCTCTCAACATCGTCGGCTTCCTACGCAGACAGATGCTTTTGCTCCAAAAAGAGACCGAATTTCCACAGCTCTTATCCTACTTCACTGACCTCTACACACTATCCTTTCCTAACAATCGCTCCATTCTTCTGCAGACAGAATATCTCTTACATCAGACAACAAGAATCCTCGCCTGCTTCCGTCTTCCTAACAACACCTTTCTTCTATTTGGTTCGATCTTCCTTCCCAATCGCCTTGGCTTCCTCCTCACGCTTCCAAACCGCCATTCTTCATAAATGCAGCACGATCCTTCATCATAATTCGAAGCCGCCATACAGACTCCATGCCCATTCAGTCAGCCGTCACAGATCCTCAACCAAGGTGCAACCCATGCAGATGTAATGCAAAGGCGGCCGTCACAGACACAA
>Ga0116231_10009641_pt1 | contig 16119 bp, 19 predicted proteins | sample S1TSphgellanicum_2_FD_89695 | JGI IMG/M metagenome (GOLD analysis project Ga0116231, IMG submission 89695) | Host-associated microbial communities from peat moss isolated from Minnesota, USA - S1T2_Fd - Sphagnum magellanicum MG | ecosystem: Host-associated > Plants > Peat moss > Unclassified...
ACTGCACGGCTTTGGGGCGCCCACCTCAGAACCTTGGCGCAAAGAGATCCAATACTGCGTCACCCGTCACCACGCGCCTTTTGAGAACCATCCCCTGCACCGCCCTAAGAGCGGTCCTAAAACCGCTTAAACGAGAGGAACTCAAAGGTATAGCGGATGGTGTCGCTCGCGCGCTCATAGTGGGCCAAAGCCAGATCGGCGATCAAGGCGTCGACGATCGAAAGCTGCGCGGCCCGCGAGCTCATGGGTTCGGTCCGAAGCTGGGTCTCCCGGACATTGGTCTGTAGGACGACGTCGGCGAAGCGGTGAATCGGCGATTTGCCGAAGTTCGTGATGCAGATGGTGCTGGCCCCCGATTCCTTCGCGAGGCTCGATGCCGTGACAGTTTCGTGGTTTCGCCAGAATGACAGGCTGCGGCACCGCGGTCTTCGGGACCGTTAGGCCTGCCAAGATCGCCTGATTTTGAGACGCGCGCTCAACCTTCGCGTTCAGGCCAAGTCCGATGATGCGGTCCTGCGCGTCCTCGGCGATGGGCGCAGGCGATCCAATTCCATAAATTGCTACCCGGACGGCCGTTAGGATGAGGCCCTCCCTCTCGTCGGCGCCCTTAGCACGTCTCCTTTTGATTCGATGGTGCGAGGGCGCGCCGCAGCGCCGGGCGTCAAGGAAACTTCGACTCAAGGGCCCTTGCGTTGGCGAAGGCGACGAGCGTGGGCAGCCGCTCTGTGAACGCGGCGAGCTGTGTTCTCACCTCTTGGAGGGCGGCGTTGACATCCCCGGCCAGCACGAAGGCGGCTGAGCGGTAGAGGCAACCGGCGATCTCGTGCCGGTTTGCGCCGCTTCGATAGTCCAGCAGTCTCACAAGATGGGTCCGGTCGAGGTAGTTTTTGACCTGCGTGACCAGGATCTCGTTTTCCGTCGTGCCGGCAGCTTCGATATAGACGTCCTCGACCTTGTAGGCGAAACGCTTGGCGTCCTGCTCCGCCATGTCTCCGCTGTCCGAAAGCGTCTCGTCGCTGAGATCGGCGATGGCTTGAACGCGGACGTCGAGGTCCGTGCGCGCCCCAAGATCAAGGCAAGACACGGTCCCGAGACCCGTGACCTGCATGAGATCCCGCTGCTCCTTCACCACAAACGGCTTTGTGAAAAAGCCCTGGCTCGGGCGCCAGATCAAAAACCCCTCATAGGCGAGGAGCGTCAGGGCGTCCCGGATGGGCGTGACGCTGAAGCGGAGTTGATCTGCAAGGTCGTTCGGCGCGAGATGAACGCCAGGACGAAGCCGACCATTGATCGCCTCGTCTTTAAGATAGTCGTGAGCTGTTGTAGCTTTCACCACAGGTTTCCTGCCCCGAACATTATAGGACCCTCAACCTGAGGGCACGAAGCTTTGCTGTGACTTCTATCGTGAGATGACGTTTCAGTCAAGAAATTTCTCGTATGTAGTCTACCCGACATAAAATGGCTTCGTAGGCCTTTCCACAAGCCGATTGTCTGTCGGGTAGCCGACACTTGCTCTTGGGAAGCTTTCGAACGGGGCCCCGGGTCGAGCCGAAGACCTCGGCGCTCGAGATCAAGCGGATGGGCTGCCTCTGCGGCCGAGCGCGTATGTTCGGGGGAAAGAGGGGTCCTCAGGCGCTTGCCTTCCCCGTGCGGGTCAGCGTCGGGCCGCCTGTGGGATCCCCTTGCGAAAACCATGCTTTCTAAGAAAAATGATTCCGCATAGAGGCCGGGGTGGGCAGGCGATCTCATGGGAGGGGCAGGTGGACATCGCGCAGATCTCGGACTTCCACGTGGTCGAGACAGGCGCCCTCGCCTATGGTCGGGTGGATACGGGCGGCGCGCTGAGGCGCGCGGTCAAGGCCTTAAATCTCCTGGATCCCCGCCCCGCGGCGGTCCTCTGCACGGGCGATCTTACCCAGAGCGGCAAGGACGCCGAATACGCTGTGCTGAAGGCCATTCTGGCTGAGCTCGAGGCTCCCATACTCCCTTTGCTCGGCAATCATGACCGGCGGGCCGGGTTTCGGCGGGCCTTTGAGGATCTCGGCCTGGACTTTGGTCCGGGGGCTTACATCCAGTACGCCTATGACCTTAACGGCCTTCGGATCCTTGTGCTCGACACGGTCACAGAAGGCAGCGACGAGCCCCTTTTCGACGCGGAGCGCCTTATTTGGCTGAAGACGGCGCTCCGGTTTGAGGCGCCGACCCTTCTCGTCATGCACCATCCCCCCTTCCCGAGCGGTGTCGGCTGGCTTGACCCTAAGGATCCCCTCTGGAGCCAAGAGATGGCGGCGGCGATCGCTTCAGCGCCCCACGTGGTCGGCGTCCTCTGCGGCCACGTCCACCGGACCATGATCCGCCGCTGGCAAAACACCCATGCGGTCACAGCCCCCTCGACAGCCCACCAGGTCGCCCTTCACCTCTCTTCTAGCGCCCGCCCCTTATTGTCCAACGAGGCGCCAGGGTTTCTGGTCCACCGGTGGGCTGAGGGCGCGCTCAGCACCTACGCTGCATCGACCCTGGGGTTTGAGGACCGGTTTCATCCGGGCTCAGGGGACTGACGGGGTGAGGCCCTGCGCCCCCTACCCTCTCACGAGGATTGAATGACTTAAGGATTTTCGGCCGCACGCCCGGATGCGCTCGCCTTAGCCAGGGGCGTCAGAAGAGCACGGGCTTCGGAAACTTCTGCGTCTCGTCGAAGAGATCGCGGGGGTGGACGCTGAGGGCGCTCGCCAAATTTACGAGAGCCTCAAGCGACGGGTTTTCCTCGCCGCGCTCGATACCGCCAAGATACCGCATGGCCAGGCCCGCTTCCTCAGCCAGCTTCTCCTGGGTCAGGCCCCTGGCCTTGCGCAGCCGGCGCACATTTAATCCAACCGTTTCTGCCCAACGCATGCGTCCAAGAATGGTCGACCACGATTCTCGTCTAGGATCTATAGTGCCTATTTGATATAGTGCGTGAACCTTAATCCTCTTGCATCTGGAGCGCGTCAGCCGTGGCGTCCTCGAATGAAACGCCCGCCGATCTACCGCCGCCGCCGAGCGACGGCGTCAACTGCGCGCTTACGTTGGCCACCGGACAGGCGCTGGCTCTGATCGCCACGCTCATCCAGCGCGGCGGCCTATACTCCGCGCAGGAGTTCGGCGAGGTGCTCTCGAGCCTCGCCCGGACGCAGCCGGATTCCGACGAGAAACGTATCCTTGACCTTTGGTCCCTGATGATCCGCGACAGCGGAAAAGCCGTCGATGGGTTCGAAGCCTCGCTCCGTCCCAATCCGCCGGGTTAGGCGCCCCACCTGCGCGGGAGACCCCGGGCGATGCTGGCGATCGGCCTTTGCTCGATGGATCCTGGTCTGGGTGAACACCTATCCAAGACCACGCGCCTCGAGCACATAGCGTCCGGGGTTTGGAAGGTCCTGGCGACGACGTCCGCTTGACCTGAAGACCTCTTCAGCCCATCACCGCATGCCCAAACCCAAGGCCTTGCTCGCCGCTTTCAGGCACGGGGACCGCATCTAGGGACACGGTCCGCTGATGTACAAAAGGGGATAATTCTACCTCATTCAGGACCCCATCACCCCCTTAGATTGAACACGATTTCCGCGTAATCATTATCTGAGATTGCAGCTTTTGTGGGTCGTCACAGGCCTGCAATGGGCGCCAGCGTCACCGTAAGCCCTCAATCGAGACATTCTGCCGCACCCCCCGCAAAAAAGCGGAGTTCAGCGTCGTCGAAGGCGGAGGGGGCGGCGAAGGGAAGGCTCATAAAGGGATGGCTTCACATCCGCGGATGCGGCGCCCTTGAGCCTTGGCGGTGAGGGCTTTGAGGTCCCTTAGGGATCGGCTCACCAGTCCGTGGGCTTCAGGATGATCGTCGGGATAGATCAGGCCGGTCGCCACCGTGAGACGGGCGATCACACCTCCCAGGGTTTGAGCGGAGGTTTTCGTGAGCGCCCGTAAGAGCGCGTCGCATTCCCACCCGAGCGCCTCCATCTCGGCGGAGAGCGCATCGAGCTTGCGCCCCTCGGGGAGGGCGCGCCGCTCGTCTTGCGAGAGACCAAACCCGTTATATTTGCGCGCCAGCACATGCTCGCAGCGCCCCCAGGCGCGCTGCAGGCAGTCGATTTCAGCGTTCGCCGCCAACCAGCGTTCAGAGAGATCGACGGCTCTATCTTCGGCAGCGCCGGACGGCGTCTTTACAAATTCAGGCGAAGCGGCCAGGCCGGTAAACACCCCGCGGCGGGATAGGGCGAAGGACACGCCCTGGCTTTTGGCTCTTACGCTTTGATCATCTGCCACTGCAGCCTCCATAACCGATATCGCTTTCATATAAGCGATATCGGTTATGTCAAGTTTTTGTATTGGCTGGTTTGACGGACTTGGAACCCAGCGCTTCGCCCGATAGGCATGCGCCTATGGGACGTCCCGCACTTGGCTTGAAGCAGACAACGGTCAGATTGCCGATCGACACGGTCCACCGGATCGAAGCCCTGATGGGCCGCCACCAGCTTGCAAAATTCATAAGGGAGGCTGTCGAAAACGAACTCAGGCGGCGTGAAGGCGCAAAATAGGTCCTAAAGGAGCGGCGGGTTGGTCAGAGCAAAGGCGAGATAGACCGCAGCCCCTCGTGACGCGCCGAGCCTGCGCCCCAAAGCTTGGAGACGACCAGCGCCGATTGCCGCCCTGGAGCGATAAAAGAGAAAAGACGCCGCCCACGCCCCGGCGCCCTCGCCTCAGAGCCGATCAGAGCTCTGCGCCGGGCTCCGGACGGCTTGAGGCGATCACCTTGTCGCGGACCAGTTTCAGGCCCGAGAGCACATCGCGCGCCGCCGACGCCGACGCCAGGGCCTCAGGGCGCCTCAGGAGATGCATGGCTCTGACATGGACGATGACCACTGCGGTATCCAACCTTCCGGACCGAAGCATGCGGTCAAGGACATCGCAGAGGCTATAGGCCGCATGGTCAAAGTCCTTCAGCCCCGCGGCGCTGCCGAGCCCGATGAGGCCATTGATCGCCTCGTAGATCCGCTTGAACCTTGCTGCATCGCCTCTTGGATCGATCTCCGCAATCAGCGCTTCGACGCTGACAAGGACCTTGTCGATATCCTCGAGGCAACGGCCTGCGAGCGCCGCGACGTTCTCCTCCGCATCCCTAACGGCTTTCGCGACCGTCTTGCCGCCGGGTTGGCGCAGGAGCTTGGAAAGCCGGTAGGTCGGAAAACTGAAACTGGCGGGCGTCACGGTGTGGACCTTTGTTGCAACAGGGCGTCGATCTGATCCTGGGACATGTTGGGCATGATCGCATCGCCGATCTTTGCTGAAAGATCGTCGCGCCGCCGGCCAGGACCGCTGGCGGGGGGACCGTCGAATTTGAACCGGCGGTCAGGGCCGACATAGGTGTCGCAGGTGACATAGCTCCGCTGCTCGCGGGCGATCCATAAAATCCGCTCCAGCATCACCGTCGGCGTCAAGGGCTTTGCAATCGTGAAGTGGGCGCCGCAGTCCCTCGCGAGCTCGATCTTGGCCTGGGCCGTGTGCGCGGTGACGATCAGCACCGGCGCATACTTGTTGCCGTCTGGCCCGTCCCTTCGGATCCACTGGATCAACTCGTGCCCGTCGGCGCCGGAGACCAGGCTTCCCACAATCACAAGATCGAAGGTGACCCGGATCAGGAAGGCCTTCGCCAGATCCATCGTATCGGCCTTCTGGATGTCCTTGGCGCCCAGCCCTGAGATGATCTGAATGACGATGTCGACCGACGTGGACGCCTCCACCACAAGCACGTGGGCGTTCTTGAGGTTGAATCTATGACGACTGTCGGGGCTGAGGGACATCGGACGTCACAGGAGTTCGAGGTCGCAGGAATGGGTATCGACCGGGGTTTGGCCGGCGAGGCGAAGCGCAAGGGCCCTTAAGGAAATCGGCTGCAGGATCGGCCCGAGCGGCACCGTCCATGAAGGATCGGAGACGGAGGCGACCCCCTCGAGGGCCCGGCTGAGCTGGTTTAGGCTCTGAAAGGCCCGGTCCAGCGCCTGGGCGCGCACCACAAGATCATCCCCCGGCGTCATCCCCCGGAAGAGATCCGAAAGGGTGGTCTGGAGCTCCTCCATGTCTTCGGCCAGCACACGGAGCTCGCGCGCGATCTCGCCGGTCAGAAGGCCGACCTCCATCTCGCCGGGGGTGTCGGACGCCCTCATGCGGCGAACAATTCGACGTCGCCGCCGTAGGCCTGAGACACCGGCCGTTCGCGCACAACCTCAGAGGTTGCGACCGCCAGGCGATGCTGACGCGCGACGCCGCTCACCGGCCAATAAAGCAGGCGCCGGGCGGAGGCGCCGCCGAGGCTTCCCCCCAGAAACGCGATGCCCTCGTGCTCCAAAAACGTCCGGGCAAAGCGGGCGTTCTGAGCGCCGATGTCGGTCAGGCCCTGCACCATCCGGGCGCCGCCAAAGAGCTTGGCCTCGAGACGGTCCCGCCGCGCCCCTCGCTTCAAAAGGGCGTTGATCAGAACCTCCATCGCGTAAGCGCCGTACTGAACCCCTTCGGTTTCGCTCCGGCCAGGGAGGAGAAAGTGGTTCATCCCGCCTATCCCCATGACCGGGTCCCGGAGGCAGGCCGAAACGCAGGAGCCTAGGATCGTGGTGACGACCGTGTCCGGATCGTCGACCACAAGGTGCTCCCCCTGGATCAGATGAAGCTTGGTCCCAGCCATCATGTGAAGGCCCCGAAGACTTCTTCGATTTTTTCCTTGAGGGTCGCGGTATTGAACGGCTTGACGATGAAGTTGTTGACCCCGAACTGGCGCGCACGGGCGACAAGATCGATGTCGGCGCGCCCGGTCAGCATGATGAAGGCGGTGGTCTTCAAGGGCGGGTGGGACCGAACCGCCCTTAGCAAGGACAAGCCGTCGAGCTTCGGCATATTGAAGTCTGAGATCACAAGATGGCTCGGCCGGGCGATCAGGGCGCGGAGCGCCTCTTCCCCGTCCCCCGCTTCGCGGGTCTGGGTCACGCCGATCTGAGTCATGGAATTTCTGATCAGACTGCGCATGGTCATCTGATCATCGACGATCAGGACACTTAGGTCTGCGGCGACTGGCATTAGGCGGCGCTCCTGTCTTGGCGGCAAGCTTCGAGGGCCATTGAGGCCAGGCGACTAAGCGGGGCCTGGCGCTCGACCGCCCCAAGTTCAAATGCGGCCTTCGGCATGCCGTAGATCACCGAACTGGCCTCATCCTGGCCCAAGGTCCGCGCGCCCGCGGTCCGCATGGCCAAAAGACCCTCCGCGCCGTCGCGCCCCATCCCGGTCAGGATCACGCCCACGCTGGCCGCCCCGGACACGCGCGCGAGGGATCCGAAGAGGACATCCACCGAGGGCCGGTGACCGCTGACCGCGGCCTCGTCGCCGAGGCGGCAGCGGAGGGCGCCCGAGCCTGACACGCTGAGGTGATGGGTCCCGCCCGGCGCCACATAGACGTGACCCGGCAAAAGCGGCGCGCCGTCAAACGCCTCCTGCACCTTGGGGCGGCACTGCCGGTCCAGGCGATCGGCGAAGCTTCGGGTGAAGCTCGCCGGCATATGCTGGGTGATGACCGTGGGCGGGCAGGTCTCAGGAAAGCTCGAAAGGAAGGTCAGGAGGGCTTCGACCCCCCCGGTCGAGGCGCCGACCCCAAGGACGAGCCCGTTGCTTTTATAGTCCGCGGCGACGCTGGAGGGCGGTGCGGCGGTCCTGTGGCCGACCCGCGCCCGGGCGGCGGCCTTAACCTTGGCGGCCAGATCAACGAAGATCTCCCCGGCCCCTGTGTTGACCGGCTTGCCGACGCAATCCACCGCCCCAAGAGAGAGGGCCTCGATGGCGGCCTCCGCCCCCTGGTGGGTCAGGCTTGAGACCATCACCACCGGCATGGGGTGAAGCCGCATCAGCTTCTCAAGGAACTCCAGGCCCGACATGTGCGGCATCTCGACGTCGAGGGTCAGAACATCGGGCAGGAGGGCCTTGATGGCGGCTCTCGCCTCCAAAGGATCCCCTGCCGTGCCCACGACCTCGATGTCGGGGTCGCGGGTCAAAGCGGCGCTGACGAGGTGTCGCATGATGGCCGAATCGTCGACCACCAGGGCGCGGATCCGGCTCATTGAAGGCCGCCTTTCAGGCGATAGGCGGTCTGTCCCGCAGGTTCATAGCGGCGATCGCCCACCCGCTCTGAATGGCCGATGTAAAGCCGCCCGTCGGGGCTGAGGAGCGGGGCGAACCGGCCCCAGAGCCGCTCTTGAGTTTCCGCGTCGAAGTAGATGGCGACATTCCTGCAGAAGATCGCCTGAAAGCGTCCCCGCATCGGCCAGTCGGCCATGAGGTTAAGCTCACGAAAGCTGATCAGCGCCCGGGCTTCTTCGGCGATCACGAAGTCCCCGCCCCGCCGCTCGGTCCAGCGCTCGCGAAGCTTTGAAGGCACAGCCTCGAGGCTGGCCGCGGGATAAACGCCCTCTCTGGCCTTCTCGACGATCATAGGATCGATGTCGGTCGCGAGAATGCGCACGTCATAGCGGGCGGCGTCCGGCAGGGCGCCAAGGAGGGTCAGGGCCAAGGAATAGGGCTCTTCGCCCGAGGAGCAGGCCGCCGACCAGAACCTTAACCGTTCGCCCCGCTTGGCCTTTTGCGCCCAGCCGCCGCGGAGCTGTTCGGCAAGGTCGTCGAAATGGTGCTCTTCGCGAAAAAACCGGGTGACGTTCGTGGTGAGGGCCGAGAGCATGGCGCGCCGCTCAAGGGCGCCGCTCGCGGAGGAGACCAGCGCCACATAGTCTCTGAAGCTCTCCATGCCGAGCACCCGCAGCCGCTTGCAGAGGCGCGAATGGACGAGGCTGACCTTGCCGTCCGGCAAGTGGATGCCTGAATCGGCGTAAAGCAGGGCGGCGATCTCGCGGAACTCACGATCGCTGAGGGGCATGTCGCCGCCTTTGGAGGCCGGCGTCGGCGGGTCGGCAAAGGCAGCCATCATGACCTACGCCGCCTCGGCTTCGAGCTCGGGCAGGATCCGGTCGAGGGAGACGAGGCTGATCATCCGCTCGTTGACCGCTAAGATCCCCCGCACGAAGCTTTTGACCGTGTCGCAGGCCACATCCGGCGTCGGCTGGATCGCGTTATTGGCGACGGTCAGGATGTCGGAGACCGCGTCCACCAAAAGCCCGACGAGACGGGCGCCGATATGGGTGACGATGATGACGTTCCGGGCGGACGGCGCCGTCGGTCCCCGGCCGAGCCTGGCGTTGAAATCGATGATGGGCAGGACCGCGCCCCTGAGATTGATCACCCCGCAGACGTAGGCGGGGGACTGAGGCAGGGTGGTGCAGGGGGTCCAGCCGCGGATCTCGCGAACCGCGATGATGTCGACGCAGTACTCCTGGTCGCCGGCGCGGAAGGAGACCAGCTCACGGCCGGATTCGCCTGGGATGATCGCAGATTCGGTCATGGGTCAACTCGCAAAGGCAAAGGAGGCGGGCGGCGCCTGGAGGGCGATGGCGGCGTCCACATCGAGGATCAGGGCGACGCGGCCATCCCCAAGAATGGTCGCCGCCGCGATGCCGGCCACCTGCTGGTAGTTGGCTTCCAGGCTCTTGATCACCACCTGGCGCTGGCCCTGGATCGCGTCGACCAGGAGAGCGGCGCGCCCCCCGTCGCTTTCGACGAGAAGGCAGACGCCCTTCAAGGGATCAGTGGGCTCGGTCCGCCAGCCTAGGATCACGCCGATATCCAAAAGCGGCACATAGCTGCCCCGGACCGCGAGCACCCTCTGGGTCGGTCCAAGGTCGCGGACCTCCGCTTCCTTAGCCTGAAGGGTCTCGATGATGGCTGTAAGCGGCGCGACCAGGGTCTGATCGCCGACCGTGACCACCATACCGTCAAGAACAGCCAGGGTTAGGGGAAGGCTTAAGGTGAAGGTCGAGCCCTCGCCGGGCGTCGAGGCGATCGAAATCCGTCCGCCGAGGGCCTGGATCGAACGCTTGACCACGTCCATGCCGACGCCGCGTCCGGAGATATTGGAAACGGCCGCGGCGGTGGAGAAGCCAGGCAAAAACAGAAGGTTGTCGGTCTCCTCGTCGCTGAGGGGGGCGTCGGGCGGGATCAGGCCCTTGTCGATGGCGATCTGGCGGACCCGATCGCGGTTGATGCCGCCGCCGTCGTCGCCGACCTCGATGACGATCCGGCCCGAGCGATGAAAGGCCGCAAGGCGGACCACGCCTTCTTCAGACTTTCCGATCTCCCGGCGTTTTTCGGTGGACTCAAGACCGTGGTCGACGGCGTTGCGGATCATGTGGGTGATGGGATCGGTCAGCTGTTCGATCACGGTCTTGTCGACCTCGGTCCCCTCCCCTTCGGTGACGAGACGCACCTTCTTGCCGGTGGCGACCGCGATCTCACGCACGAGCCGCGGCATTCTCTGGAACACCGATTTCACCGGCTGAGCCCGGATCGCCATGACGCTGTCCTGGATCTCGCGGGTCAGCTGTTCGAGGTCGTCGAGGGCCACAGCCACCGTGGTCGAGCTCGCAAAACCGGACTCGGCCGCGCGCTGGGCCAGCATGGCCTGGTTGATCACAAGCTCCCCGACAAGATCGATCAGCCGATCGACGCGCTCGAGATCCACCCGGATGGTCTGCTGGCCCGCCGCCTGTTCGCGCTGCGGGTCCGCCGCCGTAAGGGCCCCAGGCTTTGCCGGCGAGGGGACGAGGGCGGCTATCGGCGCCTCCACCTCAACCTCCGGCTCCGGATCCGGGGCGCCCGCGGCGGCCAGAGCCATGGCGAGGAGGGCTTCCACGTCGATCGAGGGCTCGGCGCCATCATCGCCCAAGGGCAGGATCTCAAGCTCGCAGTCGCCCTCGACAAAATCGAACACTTCGGCCACGGCCGTCTTCGGCCGATCGGTGGTGAGCTCGACGGTCCAGCGGAGATAGGCGCCTTCAGGCTCGAGTTGATCGAGCGCCAGGAGGCCGCTTTTGTCGAGGACGACGCGGGTGGGGCCGAGACGCTCAAGTTCGCGCAGAAGCGGGGTGATATCGTTGGCGCTCGCGTACATCTCCCGAAGGGGACGGATCGCGATCCGCCATCCGGCGGTCGGAGGCGGCGCGCCGATGTCGACCTTGAGGGGCTTGAACTCCGCCTCAGGATCCTTGGCCAGGGCCGCAACAGGGACCCCCGACGCCTTGGCCTCGATCAGGCTCCAAAGCTCCTGGCGCACCGCTTCAGCATGCGCTTCATCGACCACAACCTTCTCTTTGGCGGCGGTCACAAGGTCAGCAAGAACGTCGGCGGCCCGGAGCATGACCGCCAGCATGGTGGAGCTCGCCTCAAGCCGGCCTGAGCGCACCTCATCCAGCACCGTCTCGAACACATGAGCGAAGGCGACCAGCTGCTCGAGGCCAAAGGCCCCGGCGCCCCCTTTGATGGAGTGCACCGCCCGAAAGACCGCGTTCACGACCTCAGGGTCGCGCTCGCCGGTCTCGAGCGCCAGCAGTCCCAGTTCCAGATCCGCCAGGAGCTCCTGGCATTCCTGGAAGAAGGTGACCTTGATGTCCTCGAGCGAATCCACTCTGGCCCCCGAACTCAGGTCGTGACGCGGCGGATGGCGTCCACCAGCTTGTCGGGACTGAAGGGCTTGACGACCCACCCGGTCGCCCCGGCCTTCCGGGCCCTGTCCTTCTTCTCCGCATCGCTTTCGGTGGTGAGCACCAGGATGGGCACGCCCCGGTGACGCTCGTCGCGGCGCACGCCTTCGATGAAGCCGAAGCCGTCCATCCTGGGCATGTTGATGTCGGTGATGATCACCTGAGGCGAGGTCGTCGCCAGAACCTCAAGACCGTGGACCCCATCGACGGCCTGAACGACCTCAAAGCCCGCGGACTTCAAGGACATCATCAACATGTCGCGCATGGTGCGGCTGTCGTCGACGGTGAGAACGGTGACGCTCATCGGCAGAGCTCCAAAAGCTCATCGGCAGCGGTCAGCCGAAGGGTTTCCAAAAAGGCCTCTGAGCCGTTGACGATGGTGAGGGTGCGGCCATCCTGGGACCAGGCGTCGGCCGCGGCGATCAGGACCTGGACCCCAAGTCCGCCGATCTTCTCCACGGCGGAGACGTCGATGATGAGATCGGTCGTTCGGCGCTCTAGAAGGGCGTCCCTAAGGGCGGTGATCGAGGCGAGATCGATCGCCGAAGGCGCGGCTAAGGGTGTGTTGTCGTCCATCAGAATTCCTCCCAATCGTCCTTGGCAGGCCGCCTCTGCGCCTGCTCCGTCGGCTTCATCGCCGCCGCGGCAGGCCGCGACATCGGGGTAAAGCCGCGCCGGGGGCTGGATGCGGAAAGGCTCACGGGCGATGACCTGTGAAGCGGCTCAGAGCCCCCGTCCTCGCCGGTTCTGAAGCGGGACATCAGGTGCATGAGTTCGTTGGCTTCCCGGGCCAGGGCATGGCTTGCGGCGGTGCTCTGTTCGACCATGGCCGCGTTTTGCTGGGTGACCTGGTCCATCTGGTTGACGGCGGTGTTGACCTCGGCGAGGCCCGCGGCCTGCTGCTGAGCGGAGGCGGAAATGTCGGCCACAAGCGTCGTGATCTCAGCCACCTTGGCGACGATCCCGACGAGGGCGTCGCCGGTCCGGCCGACGAGCTCAACCCCGTGTTCGACCTGTTGGGAGGAGGCCGAGATCAGGGTCTTGATTTCCTTGGCGGCCGCGGCGGAGCGCTGGGCCAGGGAGCGAACCTCTGACGCCACCACCGCAAAGCCCCGGCCGGCGTCTCCGGCCCGCGCGGCTTCGACCCCGGCGTTCAGGGCCAGAAGATTGGTCTGGAACGCGATCTCGTCGATCACGCCGATGATCTGGCTGACCTTGCGCGCGGAGGCCTCGATCTCGCCCATGGCCGAGACCGCCTGAGCCACGACCTGACCCGATCGCTCGGCCTCGACCTTGGCCTGCACGACCACGGTGTTGGCCTGGGCTGCGCCCTCGGCGGTCTTGCGCACAGTGGCGGTGATCTCATCCATCGCCGCGGCGGTCTCTTCAAGGGTTGCGGCCTGCTGTTCGGTGCGCTTGGAAAGATCGTCCGCCGCCTGACTGATCTCGCCCGCGCCCGTGCGCATGCCATCGGTATTGGCGGCGATCACCCGCATGGCGTCTCTAAGACCCTCCATGGCGTCGTTGAAGTCGGTGCGGAGCTTGTCGTAGTCGGCGGGGAAGGCGTCGGTCAGGCGGAAGGTGAGATCGCCTGCCGAAAGCTTTTCCAGGCCATGGGCCAGGCCCTTGACCACAATAGCCTGCTGGCGGGCGAGCTCGGCGCGGCTGGTTTCTGAGCGGCCGCGTTCGCCCTCCGCCAGCGCCCGGGCTTCAACCGCGTCCTGTTCGAGGCTGAGGGCCCTAAGCCCGTTCTCTTTGAACACCAGAACCGCCCGCGCCATCGAGCCGATCTCGTCCTTGCAGGCCTCCCCGGCGACCGCGGCGGCGAGATCGCCGCCCGCAAGTTTTTCCATCGAGAGGCTGAGGGCCTTCAGGCGATCGGAGATGAAGGTTTTGACCGCGAAGAACGCGCCTGTGGCGACAAGCACAAGGCCAAGCACAATCAGGGCGTAGGTGATGAGGATGGTCGCCTTGACCTTGGCGCCGAGCGCGGTTTTATCCGACGTCATCCGCACGTCCATGGCTTCACGCTTGGCCGCCAGGGCCTCTTTGAGCGGCGCGAACTTCGGCCCGCAGTCCTTGAGATAGGCGGTTTGGGACAGCATGACGTCCGCCGCCGCCGTCGCCTTCAATCCGCTCTGGATCGACTGAGCGCAGTCCTGGTCGATCACCGTGAGGCCGCGGGTCTTCAGCTGCAGAAGATCGTCCGCGTCTTCGTGAGACCTGGCCGCGGCGGCCGCGCGGTCGAGCGCCGACGCATATTCAGAGCGCGCTGTATTGAGCTCGGCAAAGGCGCGCCGGTTTCCCTCGTCGGTGGTTGAGGCCAAAAGTTCGGAGATCGACGCGCGGGCGTTCTCGAAATTGCGGCTCCCAATGGCCGTCAAAAGGGCGGCATGGTCTTCGTGGTCGATGATCGAGGTATAGCCCGAGCTGATTTCGCCGATCTGGTTCGCCGAATAGACCGTCGCTGCAAGGGCGAAGGCGCACAAGATCGCGAATATAGCAAGAATTTTTCCAATAATTGGGATATTATTCATCGTTCATTTTCCGCGCCCTAGTGTTTTCTATATTCAATTAAATTGATTTCCAGGAGCTAAATCGACGATTACGTAATAACACTTATCATTTTTTATAGGTTCTAAGTCTCACGAATACAGAATAGGATTTCTCCGCCCGATTTTTCGAGACCCGAAACTTTAGAGCGATGGTTTGGAGAGGCAGCCCTGCGGCCCGCGCGATCGGAGTCGCAGCGCCCTAGAGGCGGCCCCGGCCGATCGGCCCTTTTGGCCGCCTGATCGGGCGCGATCGGCCCTCCGGTTCAATAGCGCTGGGAGACGCCGAAATAGACCTGTGCGCTCGGCGTCGCCTTGTTGAGGCCAAGGTTAAAACCGCAATCCCACTGCCGGTTCGGCGTCGCCTCGGGGATAAAGGCCAGGGCCAGATCGAGCGAGCGCTCATGCACCACCCCGCTCCGATCATCGTTAACATCGTTCCAGAACTCCACCGACCCGGTGACGGTCTTGGTCAGGGGGTGACTGAGGGCGATGATGGCGATGTAGTTGGGGTGGATATGGCTGTCGTTCTGATCCTTGAGGGCATCGACCTCGCCGTTGAGGCTTAACGACCAGTCGGCCGGAAGGGAAAGCTCAAGGGGGACCCTGACGCCCTCCTCCACAGCCCCGTCGCCGAGGCCAAGCCGGGCCGTCGGCGCCTTGATGTAGGGATAAAGCGCCAGGGACACCGGCCCGCCGTCCGCGCCGATGAAGTCCCACTTCAACCATAAGAAGAGATCGCCGATGCCGGTCTCAGTCTTCCTGACGCCGGCGTCCTCATCCTTAAGGAACACGGTTTCGACCGGCGCGATGCTGAGCTCGACATCGGTGGTCGGGGTCAACCCGTATTTGATGGTGGGGTTCATGTAGACATAGACGTTGTTCGTCACAGGACCGGTGTGCTGAACCGTTCCATCAAAAGCATCGAGCTCGATCTGGAAACGCCCGACATCGACGGTGCAGGGGCCGTTGGATTTGGTCGGACGATCGGCGCAGAACGGGCGGAGCGCCACATTGGGGGTTGGGGCGAGCGGACCAGGGGCGGCGGTCACAGTCGCGGTCGCGGCATCCGCATCGTCCGCCAAGGCCGGCGCGGCGCTCAAAAGGCCTCCGGCCATCATAAACGCCGTAACAAGCATCGCACGCATTGAGGCCCTCCACCGACAATGGAGATTACCTTGGGGCGCCATTCATAATATATATTAGATAATCATGTACGTAATAATGCTTATTTGTCATGTTCGAAATGCATAATATGGAATGCTGATTATATGTAAAATGCAATTCAATGATTAGAAAATCATGCTGAATATATGCATAGATTATTTATATTATGCATTATTTTGGTTTTTTCTGGTGAGCGAAAACTCTGGGCTGTTCAGAGGTGCAAGGGTCGCGGACGGGCAGGTCCGCGCTCCATCCGGACGAGACCGTCCTCCGCCGGCCCGCGCCTCCAGGGGGCTTTGGCGCGAACCGCGACGAAGCGGGCCTTCGGCTTGTAACGCGAGGGGAACGTGGGCCGAGCGCCTGAGAAGCGCCGCTCAGCCGACAAAGGCGGAGGGACAGAAAGGACCTGGCTCCCTGCCCCTGTTGTCCGATGGACCGGCATTAACCCGGGGATTTGGCGAGGGCCGGTCAAGGACGATGCAGAGGCCTGCGGCGTTTCTGGCGTTGAGCTCCGATGCAGTCGCCAGACAGGGGCTTAGCGGACGCGCCGTTTGAGGTAGGTCTCGCAGGCGGGATCCTGGCCCAAAAAGCCCCTGTGGGGCCCCGGCCTTGAAGATCCGCGGTTTGAAAGCTGCATCAGGCCATCCAGGATTTCTTGCGCGCGGGCCGTCGGCGCGCCAGACCTTAAGGTGCGCATCGCGTCGTAGTAGATCTCGACGCCCTCCGCGTCCCAGTCCCCGCGGGCG